>JAABUO010004001.1_pt1 | contig 17409 bp, 15 predicted proteins | sample 5559291 | NCBI WGS metagenome assembly JAABUO01 (sample SAMN10711878, study PRJNA513372) | rock metagenome | isolation source: Antarctica rocks | place: Antarctica: Victoria Land, Finger Mt sud | reverse complement strand
AGAAACCGGCACAGGCAAGACTGGAGGTCCAGACGGCTTGCCTATTGGCGAGGGCGCAAGAGCAATGCAAGATACCGCCGCCCTGGTCGAGAAAATGACCACAGTCGCGCAAAATGTCTTTCTATCATCCAATCCATCGTCGTTGTCGAATCAACAAGCACTGACGCATGGATCCGGCAAGGGCAGCGGAGCCGGCTCGACGGATTCGAGGTATTTATCTAAAGCGGAGCAGGAGCGTTTACATGCTATTGAGGGGATATCGCAGACATGCATCAGGTTCCTCCGGAAAACAAAATTGCAGGTTCGGATCGCGGTTGAGGTCATCCATTGCAAATCGCCTAAACATATGATTACTGAAGCCGTAAGTCTACCTCCTATCCCTCGTTTTTCCTTTACCTCCCCCCCCACTAACACCAACTAAAAGATCGACGGCCTCAACCCAATCCTCGTCGTCCTCGGTTCCCGCGGCCGCTCCGCCCTCAAAGGCGTCCTCCTCGGCTCCTTCTCAAATTACCTTGTCACTAAATCAAGCGTGCCCGTCATGGTGGCGCGCAAGAGACTGAGCGGCAGGAAGGCGACAAAGAAGGGGGGTTTGAACGTGAGATTAGCGAATAATTTAACGCCGATAAGGTTGAGTGAGGCGAAGATTGACTGATGGGAAAGAGGGAAGGGGAGTTGGTTGCGGGCAGCGGAAGAGTGGGGCGAGAAGGGCAGGCGGCATGATTGTCGGCTGCGGGTCTTTCCCCACGAAGCACACCTCACCCTCTAGGTAAATCACCAGCATGACCTTACGATTCTAACCCCGGGGTTTCGATCGGTAGCATAGGGCAATTAGTCGACCAATACCAAATGGCTGGCCACGTCTATTCACAACAGGAAAGCATGATTGAAACCACAGCAGCCAAGCAAGGGAAACACGCTACCGGCGGAGCGCTACTCCTAGTCTTGTTGGTTAACCCTCAAGACAGAGACTTCGCAGATTGAGGGGCATATCGCCACTTGCAACTCTCGATCCCTCCATACTCCCATCCAAAAACAACCCTCACCCTCCTTACCAAGTAAGGTCTCTGCGTTCAATGATTCTAGCCGAGGTGGTGTTGAAGGGGTGGTGTTTGGACTCATGGTGGGATATGGATAGTAAGATAGGCAGTGCAGGGAGATGAAGTGGTATATAGATGGTTTAGCGAATGAGCATACGAGGCGGGCCAAAAAAGGAGAGGGGAAATGGGGAGGGGGGCAATTGATGAAATTGGGATTAGCAACTGTCTCTGAGAAGGTGGTTGGGGCTGTGATGGGATTGAATCCTGTGGATGATTTATAGGGGTTTCTGATGAGTGTGATTGAGTTGGGGAGTGGAATGGTTAGATCTATGATAGATGGAATGGCAAGGTTACTTCTTTGACAAACTTTCTTATGCCTGGGTATATCTGATTTTTGCTCGCCTTGTTCCATTCGAATCTTCCCCAATAGCAGTGCTATACCCCTCCCCTGCCTCGTCCTCCCCTTGGATTATCCTATCCCCCCACCGTACCGAAAATGCGAAACCAGGAGACGCCTTTACTTCGTAAAACCACCACTGAATCATTTATGCTATGAAAAGAGGAGAGCTACAGTATTTACCGCTTTGTACGTTTTGAGCTCCTGGTTTTAGCAGGTGCCTTTTTCTTCGGTGGCGTTTCGGGCTCTGAGACCTCGGGTTCCGAAGCAGCGCTGGAGACGTCAAGGTCTACTTCTTCGTCGTCGTCATCAACGGAAGGTTCGTCGACAACAGGTGGCTTTGGTTTCCTTGCTCGCGTGGACGGTTTCGAAGAGGATGATGGTTGGGGTGGTTCGACGTTGTGCTTTCTGGTTTTGCGGGTTTTGGTGTTTGACTTGGTTTTTGGGCCCTTTGTCATGGACGCAGGCTCGTCCGTAGCGTCCTCGGGCTCCATTTCTACATCTTCGTCGACATTCGCCGCCTTCCGCTGCGTGAACTTCTCAGCCACCTTCTGAAACGCCTCTTCAGACGGCTCGTCATCCCTCCCCCTCTTCTTTCCCTTCTTTCCATCCGTAGCGCCTTTCTTCCCCCCAGCGTATTTAGCCTCTAGATCATCTAAGAAATTCGTTGCTCGGCTCTTATTTCGCTGCTGGATCAGATCTGCAAGCGCCGAGACGTCATCCTTCTTCCCGGATTTCTTGACTTTGCTATCCCCGTCGCCGAATATCGATTCATGGATACCCGATTCTTTGGCGTGCTGCTCGGCTTCCTTTGCCTCTTTCCTCGCTCGTCGGTGTCTCTCATCCCTCGTCTTCTTGGATTCATTCGTATAAGCATTGTACGCTTCCACCTCCCTCCCCTCAATAGCCTGATCGATATACCCACGAAACCTGTCCTCGTCATCCAGAGGGTTACTTAGCATAACACTCCTAAACACCGCATTCAGCTTCCCCTTGGAGGCCGCATACGCCTTCAGCACATCCCTCTTCTCCTCCTCCGAACCCTGATACGTAGTCTTGAAACTCTCCAACCTCTCCCCCGTCACAGCCTCCGCCCATTGCGCGCGGAAGAAATCGCTCCAGTTGAAGTCATCATCGTCGGCATCGAGAGATTCGGAGGTATTTCCTGTTGTGTCGTAGCGTTTGCGTCTGCGCTCGTCGGAGAGGATGGCGTAGGCGAAGGCGATTTCTTGGAATTTGGTGTGGGCGGTGTCTTTGGCGTCTGGAGGGGCCTTGTCTGCGGGCTGGAGTTAGCTTTGGGGGCTTGTTGTTGAGATTGGGAAGAGGGGATTAAGCACCCGGGTGGTGGTGGAGGGCTAGTTTTCTGTACGCTGATTTGATATCGGTGGGAGTGGCGGCGGGTTGGAGCAAGAGGACTTTGTAGGGGTTGATGTTGGTTGGGGGGGCTTTGGAGAAGTCGTCCATTGTGAGGGTTTGGTGATGGTGAGATGATGGGTATAGGCGGGAGGGTCTGGGTAGATGGGGATAAGGTGAGTCGAATGGTTATGCAAGCTATTTTGTGTAGTGAGTTCAGCTAAAGCGTAGAAGTGAGGTGTGCTAGATGAAGCTTGACGAGGAAGTTTGAGAAATATGGTAGGGCTGAGTGACGCGACGTTAACGCGTTTAGCGTGGACCTTCCGGAGCCTTATGGAAGATCCCACTTGCTTGTTGAAACGAAAGAAATTCAACTTTGATCATGGTCCATGGTAGTAGAAGCATCTGTGGAGCTGCCAATTCAGTAGTGTTGGCATTCACGGGAACACACTTGACTTGCATGTACCCAACACATTTCAAGCTCTGTAATTCCCCGACCTTGATCCATCTCACTGGAACCTCGGGCTTTTTGCAGCTACGGTAGCACCTTGCGGATAACGATGCGTAGACAAGAATGTTGAGTTCACGCCTCCTATACACTCTCTTCAGATGATGCCTATAGCTATCGAAAGAAACCGGTTTGCACCTGAACACCTACTTACAGAATTGCCTCTTGGCTGGTTATCTTTCTCCCTTCAACCGGTGGTTAATGTACTGAATTACTTCAATTCCAGAAACAGTAGGAAAACCAAAGAAGAGACGAAAAAGAGAAGCATGACTCAATCTAACGAAAACCTACTCCAGATAGGTTTCGCCGTAGCACATCAGCTTCGTATGCAAAACATATGACTTCCTTTAGAGAAGGTTCGTTATAGAGTACCAGCTCCTTACATACCATATATATAGACCTCTTCCAGAGAGTGTCCGCTGCAGAGCACCCGCTCCACATTGAATATATATATATACAAACCTCTTCCAGAGAAACCTCACTGTAGAGCATCAGCTCCGTATATAATATACACAACCCCCCTGTACAAATCCCTACTCCCATGTCCCTGTACCTACTGAGACGCCCAGGTGAACCTCCCTGGCCAACCAGCAGCTTGAAATGTCATCTTCAGCGCGAAAGACTCTCAATCTAGGTCGGTGAGTTATTTGGCGTGGGGCGGGCGGGGAGAGGGGGGAAAGGCTGTTTTTGGCCGGAGAAGTCTTTGGTGTGATGAGAAGGGGAGTTACATACCTTTCTATGTACCCTTGCTCTCTAGCGTAATACCTAGTTGGGGTTATCGATGGCTGAATGGCTGGACAGGTTATGAGGTTGTTTTTAGCCGAAGCCGCCGGGACGACGGGCCAAAAACGGGTAGGGGGGCCACGTACCTTTCTGCACCCCCTTTTCCTAGGGCAGTACTCCATTGGGATCACTGCTGGCCAAAGCAGCTGGGGCGAGTGAAGAGGAAGTTATTGCTCGAAGTCGCCGGGACGATGGGCAAACCTAGGTAGAGAAGATACGTACTTATTTAGGCCCCCGTTTTGCCAGAGCAACATGTCGTTGGCATTCTTGCTGGCCAAAGCGCGGGCGCCATCTGGGCTCTGGTTCCTGGTTAGCCAATGCATCTTCTTGTTCCCTTCGAACGCTGTTCTGTAGCCGCCAGTCCAGCTGGAGCCGATATAGAGAGCGTTTCGAGTGGGGAGTTGTGAGATATTGGAAGAGCCTGATTCAAGGAGTCCGGTACGGGTCTTCGCACAGCGAAGATGTTCGGGTGTGAAGAAGTAGAAGGTTACCTTGATTGTTTAAAGTATGGGCTCTTCAAAACCCCTCTATCGGCCCCTAGTCCAGCTCGAGGGATGGTCGAGAACGCTCGGAGTGAGAATGGTTCGACAAGGAGAGCCTGGGGATTAGAATGTCTAAGATGGTTCCTCGTATGGCGAAGATGTTCAAGATTTAAGATCCCGATGTCCATTGTCCTTATTTGAGATACGGGTTCTGTGACATTTTTTCCCTTGATGGTGTCTTGCGTTAGAAGATTGCTTCTTGGGTGGCAAAGGAAGAGAATGATCCATGATGGGGAAGCACTTTGAACGACGGGCATCCTCCACGATGAAATCCGAATCGATATTCATCCGGTCAATGTTTATCCAGTCAATGTTCATCCGGTCAATGTTTGTCCAGTCAATATCATCTTTCAAAGGAGGGGCATCCTCCATGATGTAATCCTCACTCACATCCATTAAGTCGATATCCTCTTCTAGAAGAGGAGCAGCATCCATGACATAACCCTTCATATCCATCAGGTCAACACTGTCGTCCAAGTTCAAATTACTCATCATGATAGTTACATCCAGATCAGGCTCATTCGGTATAAAGTCCGGCCCATCTGTCGGTAACGCTTCATCAGCGTCGGGCCAGAACTGAGTGGGACGACCATAGGTAGGACACCTGGAACCTTCATTACGCCCCCGTGAGGGCACAGGAGGGTCAACTCCAGGCGCCCGCACGAAGGGTGTAAACCATACCTTCGCTAGAGACAACGCATCTCTGAGAGCTGTTTCGTTAACGATAGATTCTTCTACGGCCCAGCCGAGAATTTGCGCCGTACTAACAACATCATAAAATATGAGTGGCATACCTTCTGGATTGGTGTTTGCTAATATTTGGTGAGAATTAAAAATTAATTTGGTATTGTTTTTCGAGGGCGTAAGGAACGGAGACAGTCCCCTAGAAGAACATGACGAGTGTTTCCGGCGCAATATGGGCCATTGTTGTTCGGATAAAGAGTCTTTTCAACCCAAGAACAGGGGTGTTGTTATAGAACAAAGAAGTGGACTGAAAATCCATGACTGAGATCACAATAGATGGACTGAACAATCCCATTGTTAAAAAGTTGACCAACAAAAGTGTGCGAAAAGACGAATAACGTTTGTGACGCGATTTCCTATCGAGGAAAAAACGAAAAACGAAAAACGAAAAACGAAAATTGGAACTGAGATAAAATGGTAGCAAAGCCCTAAGATCGCATGCGGAAGAGGTTGACTCTTGCATAGAGAATCGTCACTGGTTTATTTTGCAAAGAGGCCTTGCTTAGAAGTCCCAGCACACACGCAGATATTTGGCCGTGGGTATATTAGAGATGTGATTCCAATTCAAACCTGCGTCCTTTCTCTGGCCTACACATCCTCTGTTTTTCCAAGTGCCTGATCCACGCTTGAGAATTGAGAAATCATAGATAAAAGTATTCCTTATCACCTCCATCTTGTTATTTCTCGACTCAGTTTTCCCAAATGAGAACATAGATCAAATATCCTTATTCAGCAAGCTCAAGATGTCCCGACAACCACTTTAGGGTCTAGAACCGGAACATGTGCGTCTTGGCTTCCTGGAAAAGGGAGACCAGCAGATGCGGGTGAGAGAGTCAGAATCGGATTTATTGTGGTATTATTCACCATGTTCGGGTCCGGCAACTCCGTAGGACGGATGGAGCATCGAACACCAACGACCAGTCCACCGAAAGCGACGACGCGCATTGCCTGAACCGGCAAAAGCGCCTCCGGAAGTGCTTCCAGGATCCTTTTTCGTGCTCTTCAATCAACCACCGAAGACCTAAACGGAACGTGCGAGGTAAGAAGTTTCTCAAACGCCTTAGGCAAGCAAATTTGGAATTCTATGAAAGGAGCCAATGGATTGAAGCAAGGACTGTTTCTATGACGACGAATGAGGAAGAGCATGGGATATACGTCCCGCCAGGTACCGCAAAGTGATGGCCATGATTAATAACTGTTATGGAACCGGTGAGACGATGCTGTGAGTTCTGGGCATGAAAGGACCACTACTCAGGTACCCTGCCAGATCTTTCGATTTCGGTAATATACACCCTTATCTGATGGATTACCCCATGACCGAGCCGAATGTCTAATCGTCATTGTCGTTACGCTCATCATTACGCACAGCATAATTACACTGCGTATAAAACACTGCGTTACTCGCTGGCGAGTGCGCAGCTCTTCAGGCAACGCCGGGGTGACCCGAGGGAAATGGAATGTTCCCTCCCGAACTTGTTTTTTCAACAAGAGGGATGTGAAACACCCTAATCCACATCATCACCATTTGATGGCAACGTATAAAACATAAAACCATATGCCCTATAGTTTGTAGTTGAGTAAAAAAAAACAGATACAGAACGAAAGGAGGAGCAGAAAGAAACGTCGTGGAATCAATGCTATACCGCGATAGATGCCGCCTAACCCCGGACAAAAAGCCAACTTCCTCCTCCTCACCGCCTTCCCATTCCCCGACACCAGGAACACGGAACTATTGCTCGGAACGAAAGCAACCTATATTTACCTTAACAGAACGGGAAACACCCGACCCCTTTCGCCAAAAAGCCCCCGACCAAAGCCACTCAAGCTAAGCCACCCAACAACGACGGCCCTTGCACCTCTCACTCATTCACGCCCTCTCCGCGTTCCTTGGAAATTTGCATAAACTCACACTCAAGATCAACACCCCGACGGAATTTCCTTCCAAAATAGGTTTTCTTTCTTTTGAACTGCGATGGTTCTGCGCAGATGACGGGGAGGGGGGAAGAGGGGATGTTGTGCTGGACTTTAGGACGGCTGATTATGAATGTTATGGAGGTGTTCAAGGTGTCGTAGAGGTGGATTTGATCGTAAGGATGTAGGGTTTGGATAGGTAGGTGGATATGATGGGGTGCGAAGGACGATTATTGATGATGTAGAGCGTAACGAGAGACGAGGGAGGCATAGTTATAATTATCCCCAGCTTATTATGAGCCTATTAATATGTTAAAAATTAACATACATAGGATTAAAGATGAGTAAACTTATGACAAGAAAGTTAAGCATAGGATTTAAGAACGATGGTGTAAGAATTTGCAGAGAAAAAAACTCAAAAGAAGTGAAGATCATTATGATTTTTGTTATGGGATGTTAGTGTGTCGGATGTTGGTTTTTGGGAGTAGGGTTTTATGGTGGGGAAGTTTTATATTGGGTGAGCGTGAGATTGGGGATGTTGAGGAAGGTGCTGTAAGGAAGACAGGCAAGGGTCAGGGATAATGATAGCAGTGACAGTAACTTTTTCACACTATACAAAATCCCTACAAACCCAAAACCTACCCCTCGATTACCCTCTCCTCATTCACCTCTTCTTTCCGTACAAACCTACTGGTTCCCCCTCTTTGCATCCTCCTCGTCATTCTTGGGCACGCCGACCACTTTTGGCACCGTGACCGAGTTGATTTGGCGGAAGATCTGTGGGTGGAAAAGCGTCAGTACCGCTTCCATATCTCGAATTCTTGCATGAAAAGAAAAAGAATTCTCAGGAACAAAAGGTGGCAGGCGAAGCGGTCTTTTGCAGACGGCACTTGTCCGCCACCACCACATCTTCAAGCCCAAAGCCTAAAGCCACCACACCCAGACCTCGACATAGCGCAACCACCGCAAGTCCACTAAGAAAATCGCGCGAAAACTCACATTCTTAAAAGTACTATCAGGCAATTGCCCATCCCACTTATCCTCAACCTTCGTTATCTTGCCCGTAGCTTTATCATAAAAAATGTTGATTTTGCTGGTGATGGTTTGTTCCTTGCTGACGACCTTGGGCACGTAGCGGGTTTTGAGGTCCATTTGGATGGGGTTGCCGGCGCTGGTGACTTCGTAGTGGAGGCGCTCGATCTCTTTGAAGGCGGTTTGGAGGCCGTACTGTGGAGGGAGGTGAGGTTAGAGGGGATGTGTGAGTGAAGTGGGGAGAATGAGGAGGGGGGAAGGGGTTACCCATTGAGGCTCGAATTGTTTTCGACCTTCGGCTTTGGTGATGGGGTCTTCGAAGACGCCGTCATCGGCCCATAGTTGAAGTTTCTTTAGGGAGGGGCGGCCGGCGAATAACTTGGTCGGTGATTAATTGGCTGTATCGACCGGAGAAGTTGATAGGGGAGCTCACATCAAGCACACTTCCGACGAGAGTCTTTTGGTGCTCGTCGAGGGAGACGCCTGAGGCAGTCTTAATGTTGGTGTTTTCGATGTTGAGGTCGGCTGGGAAAAGTGTCAACCTCTGTCTCGAGATGATTTGCAGTGGGAAACAAACATGTAGACATTTTGCGTGATTGATGAATTGGTGATGTTTGATATAATTTCGCGGCAAGTACTCGATTTGGAACTTTGGACTGAGTGAAGGTTCTCTGGAAAGAGGATGGGATGGTAGAATAACGCATGGGAGATTTATAGTGAAATAGAGAACAATGAGATGGTTGAAGACACTGTGGACTGAAGTATTGTAAGCTTGAGCGCGTCATACCTGAATATTGCATCATGACTGTCTGATTCGGGCCAACTTAAACTCCGGAGGTGGCATCGTCATTTTGCGCAATCAGACGCGTGGCAGGTGAAAACGCTTTTAACGTTTGAAATGTATAATCGATATGATAATATAGATTAATGATTTTTAAAATCATTTAACAATGTTTAAGCTCGCTCTGTTGCTTGAATTATTTTTCGTTATTTTATAATTATTAGCCGTATCTTTGGCGAGACTCTAGCCTTCGATGTTGTGATTTGAAACGAAGATGAGTCTGGTGAGCGCGAAACGGCATAGCAATTCGGGCTACGGGCACTGGGGACTTGACAGGTAGCATTAACAGTATATCTACGCTCAAAATCAGTTGTACTTGTAGTACCAGCCCAGCTCGTGACATCGTTATCATTCATCTGAGTCGATGTCATAGACGGAGATACGGTTCATAGGTATATCATCCCACGGGAAACCAGCGAATTCGGTTCCTACGTGGGATGTCTACTTAAAGATTAGTGACGATAGGCTCGGAAGGCATTACCATAGATATCTGCTTAGACCTACATCAAGACCTCCTGTAAGCAGAAGCACGCCCTGCTTACCCATTGAAACATATGCCATGGAAGCCCCAGAGACACAGGGAGTCGCTTAATGAGAGACGTCCTCTGTAATGTTTGCTCACAAAGGTTTGTTTCAGTCCGATGTATTAAGTATGACTAATTCATCCGCAAAAGTTCTCTAAATCTCCGTTCATCGAGAAGGAGAGTCCAAGTTCAGGCGCACTTGCAGCGATAGTACTTGTTGAGTTTCCATAGCTCAAATTGCCTCCCCTAACTGCCACGATAGTCCATGTATTGATTGAGGTTTTAAATGTCGGAAGCACATTAGTACTCGGAACTTCGTTTGTCTTAAACCTGCTGAACGTATAGATCGTCGTATTATCATAGAAAAAGCTGTCGCCACTGCTTCTCACGTATTGATCCATAGTAGGGGTTGGATTAGTAGGAATATCTACCGAGCCTAGCGTGCCATTGGAGATGAAGTTATCAACAGCGAACGTAGTGAGATCAAGTTAGTAGAGCTTCTGGACTGTGGCGCATTAGCATACTATGATAGGATTTCACTTACCCGGACCAGCTGCTAATCCGCCGACAAACATGTAATTGCCGCTCATGAAAAAGAGTCTAATATTATCGAGAGCAACTGATATTCAGTTAGCTCAGAGAATAAAGACGTCAACGCAGTCATGCCTCGCCGGTTTTAAATATCGCAGAGATCTTTAACTGCGCGCGATAAAAGATTCGAGTCATGTTAACAAGCGGCGATGAAGCTCAGAAGAATAAGTAATACTAGCAATTCGAAACGAAGGTTTAGAATGAGCATCATTTTTCTAGAAGCAAATCATGAACGATCATAAGAACAGCTGCGAATCCGTTGAAAGAAAAGGAAGAAACTCACCTACATCAAGGAAAGACGAGCAGAATAACAGGATGAGTCATATCCAATTAGAATGCAAGCTGTTGGTAAGGATCAGTACGTTGCATGCAACCCTAATCCCTCCTAGTATTCTGCAGAAGATCGTGCGGCGTATATAACGAGTCATTGTCATTGTCAAATCTGAATTTGAAGGAGATGTTCAAATAGGTATTTGACGTCCACCATGCTCTGTAACCCGCAGATTCGAGACTATCGCCGGTCTCATGAACTTGATCGCTTGATCCAAATATGGCTGTGTTGTTATCACCGACCGGGGCACCTCCAATACCTACGTGTGCTTACTCCAACAGCGTGAGAATGCCACCAGAATAACTACGAATAAATATAGGCGTAGCACTTTAGAGGGTATTATGACTGGTCCATTATCGTTCCTTCAATGCAACTTTGCAGGCGCACGGATTTGTTGAGATGAGAGCAGTGATGATTGGCTGAAGCACCGCCTGAAGGGCTGAAACTGGCACCTGCAGCATCAAACAACTTTACTGATCCATCGCCTATTCTGAAGACCCCGTACTTGAGTCGCTCAGGCTGAGCATGAAACGGACGTTGATATGGTTAGTAGAGCGCTCTTCAGCTGATGAAATAACATTCGTTTTGCATTGTTCTGCATCCTTTATTTGCTTGAGTATTTCATTGGAAGCACTCCTGGAACACTTTCAAACGACGATTTGAGGATATCCGCAATGTATTTCTCATCTTTCATCTCGATCCTCGCACTGCTAGTCCTACAATCCCTTTCTATTACAGGAGCATTATCGAATGTACCAACCTGCTATAATTTCGATCGGAGCGTTGCGAAGGGCAATTATGCCTGCAATCTTTCCGCAAATGTCACCTCATGCTGTGGGATAGGCTCTATCTGTCTTGACAACAAGGTCTGTCAGAATGGCAACAATCAGATCATTAGAGGAGCTTGTACCGATCCAACCTGGACGTCACCCGAGTGTCCCAATTATTGCACTGGTGAGTTTTTTTCGTTCAGCATGATATGTAAAACCGGGTAAATACTAAGTATGGTATATGCAGGCGCTAATACGGGCGGTACCGACTTGATATCCTGCCAAAACGTCACCCACAACGCTCTTGACTACTGCTGTGATCACACAACCGATTGCTGTGGTACCGGCGTCGGCAGGTTTCAACTCTCTGGTACTGGGGTTGCGTACACGACCATCGGTTCCTCTGCTAGCACTGCGACCCAACATCTCTCCGCCACGACTTCCTCCGTCGCAACTACAACTTCATCTTCTCAAACATCTAGTACTCCTTTGCCAGCCTCAACGACGGCATCGCTACCTTCTGCAACATCTACTTCATCCTCGGGACTCGGTACAGGCGCAAAGATTGGTATAGCTGTAGGAGTTTCTGCCGGTGTAATCATCATCATTGTGCTTTCCGGGTCCCTTTGGTGGCACTTGCGAAAGAAGGCACCGTCAAAACAAGAGGTTGCTTCTAGCGAGGACAGTACGCCGGTCTCGGAAACTCAACCACTCGATGCCGGAACTCATACCCGGATGCAGGAACTTCCTACGGACATGGCTTGGGAGATGGCGGGAGATAGAGCTGGGGAGTTGCCGAGTGCGAGGCATGAGGCATGGGAATTGCCTACAAGGAAGAATTAAAATTATACAGTTGATGCTTGAGTTAATGGTCTCCGTTACAGGTTGGAGTAAAAGGATCTTATATATGTATATGTTCATAGCATCGAATGGTAGCACAAGTCGGGCTCATTTCCGAATGCAAGGTGCACAAAATCTTTTATCATTGGATTGATCTATGGATTTTGAATTTTAGCATGCTTTCATGTTATCAAGCACAGGACTATTACACAGGAGATGCGGCTTGCGTTTAGGGAAAACTACAATCTAACCTTTCACACGATCGAAGAACATCAACGAATACACGATAGCTCTGGATGTCTTAATCAGTCTTCAGAGGTAGTCGCTTGAGAAACGTCCTGATCTTAGAGTTCGGCCTCAGACGACTCGCGCCTAGAACTAGTGGAATCTGAATTGCCAACCACTCACCCTCACCTTACCCAGGGGGTGCGACAAGTCATGGTAGCATAAGCGAGCGAGGCATCCCCACCCCCACCAATTTGGCCATATACATCAAAATATCACTACAACTCCGATTGAAAACCCTTAGCACCAGATTTAACTAGCTGTTCGCGTCTACTGGGTAGGTCGGTAGGTAGGTGAGTAGGTAGCTAGGTAAACAAACATAGCGGGTAAGGGGGGCAAAGCAGCTGAAATCCGTGTTTGGTGGGGCCGCTTATGCTACCATGACTCCTCGCAAAAGGAGAAGTCCATAGCTCACGACCGATGATGACCTGCCGTAGCAACCGTCAAGATCTCCTTCTCAAACCCAGTCACATGCACACACGCGATCCCCGCTTCCTCGAGCTTCGCTCTCCCCCGATTCTCCCCAACAAACGTCTCCGGCTCTCTCACGCCTGCGTAAACGGTTTTCACTCCACCATTGGCCGACGACTTCGTATTGAGAATCCTCGCCGTGCACGGAAGATTACCGCTTGCTCTCTTGTCACACGGTTCCATCGTCGTGTACAGAACCGTCCTTTCGGGCAAGACCGTTCCGACGTCGTCTGCCGACATAGCCTCTGAAGCGCTGAGTTTCTCCAAACAGCATTGTTCGGCGTGTGTGTTCCCTGGTAGCTCCAGGGTGTAACCTGTTGACAAGATTTGGTTTGCGGCTTCGTCGACAAGAACAGCGCCTACACAGAAATTGCTAGGCTGAGGGTTCGATTTCTCTGCAAGGGATAATGCAAAGCGCATGTAGGCTTTGTGATCCCGTGGTGTGAACGAAGGGTGGTCCGCCATTGGGATGAATAATCTGTAGATACAAGAAAAGAAAAGCGTTGTGAAGATCCGATAGAGGAAAACACATTACTTTCCAGCGGAATCATCCCGCTTAGCTTCTTGACCCAACTGGGCTCGCGGGAGTAGGTACGAAGGTAGTTACGAGAGACTGGGGGTCACTTTGTGCGTCAAACATCGAGTAGCACCAACGTCGAATAGAAAAATCCGAACAAAGTCTTCACTGTCTAAACAAGGCATGCATCTATCGAACCAGTCCCAACAAGCTAAGATCCATGACCGTGACTCCAGACACCACTACCCTATTTACACATCTCGTTCTCCTGCCTTCCTTCTCCCAGTCCCAACTTGAAAGCCCCCATCACTGACCGGGTGAAATCAACATCCCCTTCTTCTGCGCATCATGGACCCAACCCCCCGCTCTCGCTTCCCCACCGGCTTTCTCTGCATAACCTCTCACTCTGGCCTCAAGCTCGGGTCTGAAATGGCGGACGAGACCTTGAAGGGGCCAGGCTAAGGCTTCGCCAAGGGCTATGTTTTGAAAACAATCAGCATCTCTGCATAACAAGACATGGAATTGTGAAGGGGGGATGAAGGAAGACTCACCGCATATGGTATGGCCCTCGACTTGTTTTGTGAGTTCTTGTAACATGTCAATCTCGCGCTCGCGCGCCATGCCCTTCTCGAATCTCTGCATGATCTGCTCGGTCCACTTGCTTCCCTCGCGGCACGGCGTGCATTGCCCACAACTTTCGTGCTTGTAGAAGGAGGCGAGTCTCGAGATGGCCCTGACGACATCGGTGGATTTATCCATGACAATGACGGCCGCGGTGCCCAAGCCCGATTGGCTGTCTTTCAGAGCGTCGAAGTCCATCAACTGGGTGTCACATGTCTTGGCAGGGAGGATAGGCGTCGATGAGCCGCCCGGAATAATGGCTTTGAGATTGTCCCAGCCGCCACGGACGCCACCGCAGTGCTTGTCGATGAGTTCACGGAGAGGAATGCTCATTTCTTCTTCGACGGTGCAAGGGTTGTTCACGTGGCCTGAGATGCAAAAGAGCTTGGTACCGGAGTTGCGCTCGCGGCCGAAAGAGTTGAACCAGTTGGCGCCACGGCGGATGATGGTTGGAGCCACGGCGATAGTTTCGACGTTGGCGACGGTTGAGGGGCAGCCGAAGAGACCGACTGCGGCGGGAAAAGGGGGCTTTAACCTTGGCTTTCCTGGTTTTCCTTCTAGTGATTCGATGAGGGACGTTTCTTCTCCGCAAACGTAGGCACCCATTCCCCTATGGATGTAAACATCAAAGTCATATCCACTCCCACACGCATTTTTTCCGATCAAGCCCTCTTTGTATGCTTCCTGGATTGCCCGCTGTAGGACGGTAGCTTCATGATAAAATTCACCCCGTATGTAGATATAAGCTGCGTTTGTGTTCATGGCGCGGCCGGCAACAAGACATCCTTCGATGAGTTTGTGGGGATCTTTGCGCATGATTTCGCGGTCTTTGCAGGTTCCTGGTTCACCTTCGTCGGCGTTGACAAGGAGATACCGGGGTTTTGTGTCCTTGTCCCAGTCCTTGAAGTTCATGAAGGACTATAAGTGTCAGCTTTGTTTGCTAATTGGGTAAATAGATTGCCGTACCCATTTCATTCCCGAAGGAAACCCAGCGCCACCTCGACCTCGGAGACCCGAAGCCTTGATCTCTGAGATGAGCTAGATTTCGATGTCAGCAACAGACCCTAACCTTAGTTGTCGAGATACGAACCCAATCATGGCCTTTCAGTAACATCTCTTTTGTCTTGTACCAGTCCCCATACTTCATAGCACTCTTCAAATCCGCCCCATGATGCCCATAAAGATTCTGAAATATCCTATCCTGATCTTTCAATCCTCCGAATTGTGTCTTCTTAGGCGGTGGTCCATCCTGTACCGTGGCTAACCCTCTGCGTTGCTGCCGAGGGGTTGTACTTCGAGAGGCAAAAGAAGCGGCGGGAAGAGCGCGGTGTGAGAGGGTGTACATGGGCTGCGAGGTTACAGCCCGCCGCGAGATCATTGTGATTGTGGAATGTGGTATTAAGGGAATGTAGTGGGCAGTTGTTTGGTTGTAGGTGGCCAAAGATCAGTAGAGACGGACGGAAGAAGTTGTAGAGGTCATCGCGGGTAGGCGTGATTTTGATTGGCTACCGGAGAGACCCTCGATATCTTTGATATCGATTAAGGCAGATCGCATTCAGGAAAACATCAATAAAGAGGCTTCCAGGTCAAGATGCCCAATCCTTCAACAATAATTACAGTGTTTCAACTGCTTTATACGCTATACCAGAAATTCGTGTAACATTGGGTATCTCCAATTCAAAACCGCATTTCCAAGCGCCATGCCAATCCAATACCCCCATTTAAGTGTATATCACAGTCCCAAAGCATCAAAATTTCCTGACACCACCGGTCTTATCACCTTCGATTTTGCGACCGTAGGCACATCTACCCTTCCCACCGGCTTCCCGTTCAGCAGTTGCCGCCGCTCTCCATCCATCCGTGCTTCGTACTTGGTGCCTTTCCGTTCCATGATCTCTCGTCCAATAATCTGGTCCCGCTTTCGCTTCTCCTTGTGAGAGCGTTTCGCCTCCTCTTTAACTTTCTGCTTCTCCCTCTTACGCTCCTCCCTTGCCTTGTGCTCCCGCTTCCGATCCCATCCCTCTGCTTTCCTCTTCGCCCGTGCCTGTTCCTTCTCGCTCAAGACCCATGGTTTATTTAATATGTTCTTGAATGCTGAGAGCTCCGCCCATGCAGCGGCTTCTTCGGTGGTACTATGGACGAGAGCTGTAGAGATACAACATTAGAAAAGACATGTCATGATAGACACCCACTGTGGGGGAAACCAGGTAGCGCGACCTCAACGAAAGTCTCAACACGTACACAGTCTCTCAAGCGCCAACTGCTTCTCTCCCCTAAACGTCCCAACGCCTCCCTTAACCTTCACCACAGTCCCGACATCGACTCCCGCTAGATCAATCGTACGCCCCGTGGCAGTCGTACCACCTCGCGCGTGTTCACCTACACCATTCTTCTCCCCCAACACCGTTACACCACCTACCACCCCCTCCTTCCCTCCAGACCCCTGCACTGCAGGAGATCTCCCACAAACAACCTCTACCGTCCTCCCACTCCCATCATCCAGCACAGCAATCCACCTTGTAGGATAGATATCCACCGCGACAATCACGCCCACCAGGCGCACCCATTTGATCGGATGGTTGAGATAGAAGTAGATCCCCTGGCCCTCGAAGCCGGAACGTTCTTGTAGCTCATGCACATCCGCAGCGGTCAATTTGGCCCAGGTGTTGTGGGTGGGGGAGAGAGGGAAGCAGTAGGCTGGGTAGAAGGTTGGAGGAGGGGGTTTGGGCATAGCATTTTTGTTAGGAATACCAAGTGGGTGGATAGCGGGAACGTGGTGGAAGACAGTGGAGGGGGGAATGTAGCATGATGTTTGGGAGTCGCAGGAGTGGAGATGTTTGGGGCAGGTGTTGCCGAGTGTATCTACTACGATATGCTAGTGTCAAGCAAAGTGGTTCCATACTAATCGTGGCCCCCCTTCGGTGTCGCACAAATCATCACTTTTTGATTTATTACTTTCAAATTACATTAACAACATTATAATATTTAATAAACATCAGCGTCAGAAAGTTCGTATTCAGCTTACATTAACTGCACATGTTAATGAAGATTACGCGTTAATTCGCGCTACTACGTTAACATTTAACGTGTGTTTTCGTCGTTTTCAGAGACGAACTAAAATCGATCGTTTTAAATTTGCACGATTAATAATTAAAGAAACGCTTTTAAAGAAGTAAAAAAAGATCATTTACGTTTACATAACTTGATATAATTATTTAAAAATTTTTACGCGAATGTAGTAAATTCGTGATGCTGTTAAAGACAAATATTAAATATAATACAATTTATTTAGAAAATCACTATTCGGT
>JAABUO010004000.1_pt1 | contig 17409 bp, 27 predicted proteins | sample 5559291 | NCBI WGS metagenome assembly JAABUO01 (sample SAMN10711878, study PRJNA513372) | rock metagenome | isolation source: Antarctica rocks | place: Antarctica: Victoria Land, Finger Mt sud | reverse complement strand
TTATAGGGATGCACAAGACAGGCTGCTCTGGAGAGACAAGACTTGTCCTGCACGTACCTAGCTCATCATGAGCTGGAAAGCGTTTTAATTATTATTATTATTATAGCATCATTTTGTACGTACATTGCTCATGCATGGTGTTCTGCTGACCATGTGGCAATGGTCAAACTATGTGTCGTGTCCTTGCAGGAGCCAGTTTGGTTCAAGGCTGGTGCCCAGATCTTCACAGGAGAGGGCATCAAGTACTTGGGAGCCTTTACCATCCCTGCCTTCAGCTCCAACATCATCTTGACACTAGGAGTCGAGGTCAGTACTCCGAGACTAGCCTTGTCCTTCAGGCTGCTGCCTCAAGCGGCCCCTTTCATGATCATTGCAAGGCGCAACCCTTTCTTCCCCTTGTCTGTATCCTTTGCTCTTGCAAGAGTGTTCATGGGCTGTGGAACAGACATATACATGCAATTCATACTCAGACCACACATAATTGGTGTTGATAAGCTGAGCATGTGTTGATGTGAATAATGCCAACTTGTGCAGCAGGAATATGCATGCAGCTGACATCTCTTAGAAGGTTGTCCTGCTGCACAAGCCGGCACTGTATTGCGTCAGTACGAGCTCAACTGATCATCGTCAGACGGGACCAAACAGTTCTGACGCAATATGCGCTTGCATGCTAGATTCTGTTGTTGGGCTTGGCTGAGGCCTACCGTGCAAACGGTGAGGGCCCAGGAGTGGAGGGCCTGGATGACCTATACCCAGGTGGACCCTTCGACCCCCTCAACCTGGCTGATGACCCAGACACCTTTTCTGAGCTGCGTGTCAAGGAGATCAAGAATGGACGGTGAGCCAACCAGCTGTGTCATGCATTGTGTCTGCTGCATTGCACTGCCTCACGCTTTGCTGTGCATCACGCATTGCTGTGCATCATGGAAGTGCTATGGTGTATACATGCTTAAAGGTTGCTACCTACAAGTGACACTAGGCGCTGGCCAGCAGCCTTGATCGTGGCTGACTGTGGTGATGAATGCCTGTTGCCACAACATTGTAGCAATGTGTGTTCACAGGACAGTCAGCCACAATCAAGGTGCCAGATCCTGTTAAGCACTGCATTGCAGAAGGTATCATGTGGTATCCATATTTGCAGCAGCCCCCTGAATGGTTCATTGTGGTTGCAGGTTGGCTATGTTCGCCAACTTTGGATTCTTTGTCCAGGTGAGCAACTGCTTCTGTGACGTACAAAGATGCACAATCAGAAATGATATTTGTGATGGCCCATATGGTTTGTTTACCTGAAGAACTCCTATTGTGCTGACATGCTCCTGATGTTGATGACAAGCTCATGCTACCTACATGGATTGTGCTAGGAAGCTACCTCAATTTGAAGGACAGATATGTTTGTTATTATTGTTGGTACTGCTGTGATGTAGGTGCAGGCAATGCTTGTTGATATTGCTTTGATGTATGTGCAGGCTATTGTGACTGGCAAGAGCCCTCTTCAGAACCTGGAGGACCACTTGGCTGAGCCCTTCGTCAACAATGGCTTCTTGCCCTTCACTGCCACCAAGTTTGACCCCTCTGGTTAAGCAGTGGACCCTTTTCTGTATGTGACCCACTTTGTACCTCACTGTGAGTCTATACAGTTGTATCATGTACAATCTAGGAGGCTTTTGAGAAGAATATGCGCTTGTACACAATGTCAAGCTACCATGTAATGATTAGACACATTTTCTATGTGCCTCTCATCAACACTGTCTTTGTGTGATGGTCAATGAGGAACTGCACCTTCAACATAAATGCTTGTGGCATCTGAAGCAATTGTTGAGACGTGTTTGAGTGTTATTGGTAGTTCCCCATGCTATGCAGCAAAACCAGCATCTCGAAGTAGATGCGCTGTTCACACAGGCGATGCCGGTGGCCATAACTGCTGTTTATCATCAGAGCGCTGTGTTCTGAACAATGTATGCATTCAGGAATCGATGTGCGTGGCAGGTCGTCATGCAACCGCTGGTATTAATTTTACTGAGTTGTGATAAGAAACTGCCACCGTAATTTGCCATACCCCCTGCACCTGTCACGGCCCAGACGCAACACATTCAGACCGATTGGATTCACAGCACACGAAGCAAGAAGACCAACAGCAAGAGAACAAGCCAGCGAAATACTGCATCTAGAGCAAGACACAGAATGGGTGAGGACATTTCCACAGCTGCTTTACCACGAGGTCACATACAGAGGCAGTACCTGTGATGTACCCATTCATGGTACTCGACAGTACTTGGAGCAAGCTATGTGAACCCCTCACAGTGCACTTGGACAACCATTGGCAAAGCGGGCAATATCTCATCTGAGACTCGCAAAATGGGGTGCTGCATGTATAGAAATACAAGTAGTTCACTCTCACCTACTAAGGAGTATCATCTAAGAATAATCATTGCACCTTGCTGAAGGCTGCAACAAGGTTCAGCTGATCAAGTGAGAACCACAGATGTGAGGTAAAGGTCAGCAGCCATCTAGACTCTGCGCATTTCAGTCAGCTGCGCACCCTTATCATATTGGTGTGCACATGGAGAAAGAAAAAGGACAAAGGTGAATACAATGCCGCTAAACGTACAAAACAATGGCCAGAGTCTAGTTGCTTGATGATCAAAATTTAGCTCCTTCAATATGCAGCCTACACCATGTAAGGTGCCATTGCGCTTGAGTGGTCACAATGAGGCCACTACTGCCGCCTAAGCTATGCTGCCACCCACTTGTGAGAGATCTAGCTGCTGCTCTACAATGCATCCTGCGACTTGCAATTTGGCTGCTGCTGTCCAAGACTGCGCTGCCGCCCAACTTGTTGTATCTTCAGCTTCTGACTCACTGCAGAATCTCAGCCTCGACCGTATTTATACTGTCCAGGATTGACTCAGCAGCAGCATCGTGTCCCAGATCCAACAGGCAAATGCCAAAAGTGTTCAGGATCTTTGCGTGCTCTGGTGCAAAATTGGCTGGAGGGCTGAGAAATGCACTCTTGGCGTTTGCCCGGCTGCTGCGGGTCACCATGGGGTGCTGGTGCTGCAATGCATCTGCGCGTGACAAAGACTCTTCCTTTGCCGCTGCACCGCCGTTCCAGAAGGTCATGAAGGCTTGCTCTGAAGCCTCTGCCATCTGCATATGGCACATCATCTGTCACTTCTGGTTCAAAATCCCACCAGTCAACCAGTGCTTTGCACTCTGGTGGTCAGATTCATATGCAGCTTCATGCAGGAATGCATATGCAAGCGCCTCCAAACGTTTTAACCAGTGCTGGCCAGCCATTGCTAGCAGAGTGAGCCCCATATGTGCTGATGTGTCAGCAGCTGCAAACACAACTGGCATTGGCGACTTCTCTTTAGGGTACAAGTAGCATGCCAATGGACCAAGAAGGGGACTGGGCAGCAAAAGGCAACAACACTGGAAGGACCATGGAAGTCCATTTCTGAGTTTGCAGAACAGCATGCATGACAGCGTACAAGCCACAGAAGTTACCTGAGCATGATCCTGCACCCAACAGATGACGGCAGCACTGCAGCCAAGCTGACGCAAAGCAAAGACGCAGGCCCCAATGCTGAGCATGAGGCACTGCTTGCTGTCTCCCATGAGCAGTAGGCACATCCATTGCAGATGATCAGCAAGGCGAGCTGTCCTGTCCAGGTCGCCCATCAGCAGCTGCATTAGTATGTGCTGCCAGTCCATGGCCAAGTAAAGCGCAGAGACATCTCCTGCAAGCACTCACCAGAACAGCTGACAGCTGAGACAGGGGCTGACAAGGCACAAATTTTGACTTCAGCATTGAACATGGAGTTTGGCTGCAAATGGAGACAGCATCTTTGACTGCTATCCCTTGTCCAAAGCCAGAGATGGCTGAGTACACCCCGAGCGCGACCTCAGTGCATGCAGGTCGACTCAGCAGCATCAGGCTTTCCTTCAGGAAGCAGCTGACGAAAAGACAAAACTAGTTCATGCATAGTTCTGTGCTCAAAGCAGACTTTTCAGGTGCATCCTTGGTGTCCTCCACAACTGTTCACTCCGGAGTTTGGATCAAACACGTCACCACATGCATGCTCTGTGTTTATACACCAGGGCACTGTACACATGCAGCAGTTGCATGAGCACATCTACAAGGCGCGACTTGCCAGCTATGGTGTGAGGCCATAGTCATCAAACAAGCATACCTGTTGCTGTCCACTGATGTCCGTAATCCTCAGCAATAGAGGAGATGCAGTTCTCAGCAGTGGTGTCTGTCACACTCAATGGCACAGGATTCATCACAAGGTACATCTTGAAGCACTGCACTGCTTGGAGATGGTGTCCACTCCTACTGCAAGTATAGCCATGCCCGTGACAGGTCATCTGCACCCAGCCTGCAGCAGCAAAACAAAGGTCGCATAACAACATTACACTACATGTGCTGAGCATCATGTGCAGAATTGAGCTGCATGTGAAGTTATGCAGAGCGCCTGGCAATGGCAGGGAAACAATGCAGTAACCAGCAAAGGTGTCTGGATCAATGGCATACATGCAGGGGAACCATTTAGCCGGACTTGCAATACAGTTAGCACCTTCAGAAACAGACTGATATGGTTCAGGATGCATGGAGTACCTTGCCAAAAGCACAGCGCCTGCATATATCTGCTGCAATTGGCATACGTCATGTCTCAGAATGAAATCAAAGCACAAAAGTGGTTCTCCAAAAGCCATGCTCCTGCGCATCAGGCGCGAGCTACAGCTGGAAAAGCCTCCCTGCAAGCACGAGCGGATTTTCAGCAGCAAGATTGTGTGGGAGAAGACTCACTTTGCTTACTGCAACACCTCAACTCTTCATGCAACTGTAATAAGCAAAAAAGGCAACTGCATTGTTTGGTATGACTTGGACGTCTCAAGGTGCAGGCAGCACGTGAACCCCCTGGAAACAGCCGCTGCATTCAAAGCAAATGGCTTACCCCGGCAAAAGCTGCTGATGAAGCAAGGGTGCCCAGAAGCATTTGACAGCTGGAGTTGCACAATGCCCAGGTGGAAGCTCTGAAAGGGTCTTCATACTGCTCAGGCAGAAGCTGACAAGGAACAACATCTGGTGACAGCAACACAGCCAATGCTTCTTGCAAGTCATCCCAGAGATACTCTGAGCCATACCACTCAAAGGTGTCAGTCTTCGACAGCCTTGTTGCTACTTGGGTCAGTGTCGGATCTGCAAACATGCACATAATGCAACATACAGCTGAGCACAGCAAGTTGTGACTTGCAAGGTTGGCATACATCCACAGCGTGCAGCTTGTTGCAGAAAGCTATGCATTGCTGATTGCATTAAGCATTACATGGCACAGACTGCTTGCAAGTCTTTGATGTCCAATCTGGATGATGCTGGACGCAGAATGGATATAATGATCACAGCTTCAAGGAGGGTGATGTTGCATGGACTGCATCTGCAGAGGGTCATTTGCCTCACATCCTTTTGTGCAAGACTGTCGGGAGCCCGCCCTACCTTGACAGGCCTCCAGAAAGTCTCGAGGCGATTTGATTGACATGGGACTGGTTCTGGCAGTCCGCATGTGCAGCAACTCAATAAGGAAGGAGCTTGCAGATGCTGCCACCCTGGTCGTATCCCAGCCATGGAAATGCAGAATGATTTCTGGGTCGTCTGGCTCATCATAGTCGCCTGGCTGCATGATGCTTGCTAACATCTGCACAACCTGCACAATCACCCTTGCAAACCTGTCAGGCAACTCTAGGTGGGCACACGTTACAGCAGGACCCAGCAGGCTCAGCAGGCAAACTACCTGTATTAAGATCTTGGCTCCTCTTGCTAATTGCCGCTGTGAGAACAGCAGGAAGTATACAAAGTTGAGGCGAGCAGACAGGACCTCTTCTTGAGAAGCAAGTCCCACTGATGCCTGCTGGTCTGCTGTGTTTACAGCGTGGCAGAGGTGGAAATCTAGGTCTGAGCCCTCCAAGCCTGTAAAAGAACCCACAACTGACTGGCCATAACACAAGCTTGACAAGTGTCCCTACACACAAAAACAAGCTGTCACTGCTTGTGCCAGCTGTGGTACAGTCAATGCAATGCCTGTCTTGATATCAGACACTGCTTCCATGGTTTTATCTCCTCAAATGCTGCATCTTGCGCTGCCGTGGCAGCAAGTCAACCTTGCAACACCTGTCTACAGTGGAAAGCAGATGCTCAGACCCATCCGTCTGAAAGGATCTGTCTGTTATATAGGCAAATATGAGCTGGGACACCACGTCTTTGTGGGCAGAAAGATACCGCAAGCTAGACAACTTGGCATAAATTAAGCAGGTATACATCAGCTGGAGAATGTTGTATGTCTCTGTGCACAGGTCCCTATGGCTGCACCACTTTTTGTCTTCAGCTTGCTTAAGCACAAAAGCTGCAGATTTATCGCATATCAGTATCTGTCAATGGCAAATTCAGCTGGATTATGCAAGCTGTGGTACAGTCAATGACAGCAAGTCAACTTTGCGACACATGTCTACAGTTGAAAGAAGATGCCCTGACCCATTTGTCTGATGAGCAGAGGAGGAATCGCATAGCTGCCAAGGCCGCCAAACCTAACGAGGAAGCCATGGTGTGTGCTTTGTCTTCAAATCACATGCAGATGTGGCCAGGGCAATTGCCCTGTGGCAATGCATGACACAGACGTCAAACATCGTGCTCAATCGCAACTCACACCTCTTTTCTGACTTGTGACCTGGCATTGCAGGCAGTCATGCACGACTTGAACTTGAAAACAGGTGTGCTGCTCAGGGGGAATGATGAGCTGGAAGGTCAGATCACAGCTGCCATAAAGGAGCGCAATCGCCAGCAGGTAACCGCGGTGTCATGAACCTTTGCTTCAGCTAAGCACATGGAAGGCTGTATGCACAAAAAGATTGGCTTCTGCTGCAGGCTCTGTATAACGAAGCGAGGGCAAGAAGAGAAATGCTAGACAGAGATCTTGAGCATGCCAGTCGTCTTCCTTATGCTACGTAGGTGTATATTCACATAGGTGTGTACTTGTTTCCATATAATTATTTTCAGCGTGTCTTCTTTCCACCAAGAATGGCTCAACTTTTCGTCATTGATGCTACTCATGCATGACGTTTGGTCTGCTATCAACTTCTCATCAAATGTCATCCTGTTTTAAATAGTCATGTGACTTCGGCAAATGCTTGTGGCTACATGCATGTCAGCAGCAGCTCAGAAACACTAAGTTGGAAATGGTTCATTGAGCTGCAGCATAGGCCGTTGTTGACGAGCACATCTGACTGTCAAATCGAGCACAGGGCATGTTGACAGCAGCTGATGTTCCCTCTGACACAAGCAATCCTATGAACAGCCTTACACAGGCCGTTTGGTCCTGCATCTAGCTCAACATGCCTTTCAAGTCGACAATCTAGACAGCAAGGCGTATGTACCGCCGGCCAGCAACAACACACCACTGGCAGGAGTGACAACTGCACTGTATTGTCGGAGTGCCAAAATATTTTTCAAAGCCCCAGTAAATGTTGCAGCCACTAGAAGCGGTGCAACGTACCTGCAAAGATAGAGACCATCACTGGCTGACTGCAAAGCTAACAATGCCATCTGTGACAGTAAGTATGAAAGACTAGCTTAGATAGTGTTTCCAACAGCAGTTTGTAAATTCAGCAACTATGACATTGCCCGACTCCGAGTGCCTCAAATGACTGAAGGCAAGAACATCATGCAAGCAGCAGATTAGACAATATATCATGCTGTCAGCTCACCCAGTAGTGTATGCCAGAAGCAGAGCGCCACCCTCCAGGGGGCGCTGTGCAGTAGATACATAGGCAAGCAGTGTAGCCAACACTGGAGTGCTGCATGGTGATGCCGCCAGAGCAAAAGTGAGGCCGGCAGCATAGGCCTGCACAACTCAGCCTGTTGTGGTCAAAGTGTTGTTTATCGTGTTGTCTGCAAACACAGTCATTGTAGGAGCTGTCAAATGACAGTATACAGTCAAAACCCCAAAATGCATATAGACAACCAGGTTTGGGCTGTTGATAAGCACCCGTCAAGATGCTACTGCTCCCGAGGTAGCAGCAGCATTCATGGACCTACCTGCAGAAGGGGAGGAACCTGCAGAGTACGCACGTCAACATCCAGAGATGGCAGCCTGAAAGGGAGCAGCTCCAGCAGATTCAGTCCCATGGCAATGGCTACCAGACTCACACCTGCAGGAGCCTACATTCAGCATCAGACTAGTGACTCAGGACGTCTGCAGCGCTCGAGATGAAAGATCCAGGCAGATGCAGCATGCAAATGGATTGCAGGAACGGCCTCGACATTGCTCAAAATGGCTTGCTGTGAATGCAGGAGTTGTCTGAACTAGGCTTCTTGCACTGATAATAATAATTTCAATGCTTTCCGGCTCATGATGAGCTAGGACAAGTCTTGTCTGTCCAGAGCAGCCTGTCTTGTGCATCCCTGTAAGGCCTACTAATACGACAGTGTTGACAGTCACATAATGCAACATCATTGAACCTAGACTCAGGGCGGCCAGGTGGACGAAGACCCTTGACTTCACCAAACAAAAGCTACTTAGGCATTCTGAAAATATGACCTGGCCACCTGAGTATTTTGCTTTGCAGCTGAGGCTCCACACAAAAGATGTTGCACCCATTCAGTATAACAACATTTGGCACATGATCGGGCAAGGATACGCCACAGATGCGTCGCAAGCAGTTCATCTATAAACCAGCCAAAGGGTTAATGTCTTGTTTCACAACAGCCCATGTTTCACCAGAGTACAGCAGAGCCGACACGACGATGCATTGTGCTGATGGTGTCAAACAAAGCTCAGGTGTTAATATATGCAGCTGGAGTGCAAGTGTGCATAGCAGCCTGCTCTAGAGCCATGCATCCTTTTGTAATGCTGCAAGTGAGTCATACCTAAGGGCAGAGCATTGCCTATCTGGCCATAAGCGTTTCCAACTGCTGACGACAGCACGCCCAGTAGAGCAAGAGTGGTGGCCAACCCCAGAGCAAATGCCCCAGCTCTGGATACACAGCAACATAAGGCCAGATATTGGCTGTGACTTTGCAGCAGATTTGCCAAGTTTGACAGCTCACCAGCTACCTGCCGACGAGTATGGAGTTGTTGCTGGGCTTGTCAGCTGAGTAGCCACCAATGTAGCCAATGGTCAAGGGCAACACACTGAGAGTGCATGGGGACAAACTTGTGAGCAGACCTGCTGCCAATACAACAACATATGTGCTTGACGTCACACCTGCAGGCACACAAGCAGCCATTTGCCTCTTGTGTGTTGTGGGAGCAGAGCTGATAAAGGCCTGGGCGCACCAGTGAGTTGGTGCTGCACTAGCTGGTCAGCTTGCTGTCCAACAGCATACAGACTTTGCAGAAATCCCGATTCAGCTTGCTCTGTTGCTGCCGTCGTAATGACGCTGTATTGACTCAGGCTACAACGTGTGCCAAGATGTAACCCGACTTGTTGCCTCTGCAGGCCGACCTTGGCACTCAGCCCGGCACCATTGGTCAGAGAACCTCTGCTGTGCAGTCGAAAGTTAGTCAAATGTTGCTGTTCTTGGGAACTCAGATTTAAAACATCCCTACCTATCCCGGATGTTCCACCCGACAGGGATACGTCGAAGCACACAGCAGCCAGAAGGTCCTCTGCACAGCATGCGGTGCGTTGCTGTATTGTTGCGATTGCTGCACCCTCACGGTGAATTGGTTCCTTCAACTTGAAAGGTGCGTCACAATCGCGCAGCGCCCCTACTTGAGTCAGCCGGCTCCGAAACCAGCTGGTTTGCTATTGATTGATTGGGGTCATTTAGGCAGCCTGTAATGGCCTGTGCTGCAAATGTATATCATTCATAAGTGCTGACACAGCATTGTCAGTTGCCAATCACAGTAGTTCGAAAACGACTTTCAGTTTGAAGTTGACTTTGTCATGTATGTCAAAATTTATTTAGGGCCAGCGCTGTTACTTTTGATGAGGTCTTTTTGTAAACATGTGCCAGACTCCCGAGCTGCACCTGGCAGATGCACAGCAGCTGTTTGCTGAATCACTTTGACATGGTCAGGACTTTAGACAATGTAAAACGTCATAAACCCAATGACATAAGCACCATGACACTTGATTGCCCTCGGTTGGCAATCTACAGCAAGAAAGAGTAGCTGTATCTAAATTTGAGCAAAATCATACTTCCTGAGATAACATCTGCTTCAACCTGACTAGTGAGTCATCACACAGCCTGTGAGGGCAGGCATCTGCAGTGACTTGCTGTTGGAAAATAGTTGTTATGCTGCCTCAATCAGGGGAGAACGCAACGACTGCTGATGGTAGATAGGGTGCAAAGCAAACAGCTGAACATGCGTCAGGCCCAAGTGTGCAACACCCTCAACAGCTTCAAGAACAAAAGCAATCAAATCAACGCTATCGCCACTGCCATGTTTTGACTGTGCCTGCTGCATCTCCAGCTGCAATCATCCCACCAGGTATGGCAGCTAGCGCCCGTGCATCCTTGATAGCCGATAGCTGCCCTCGGTCCTCAAAATCAGGCAGGCCATGCATGCGTATTATGTTCTCCTGCGAGTGAGACGTGAGAACTACTGCTGACTGTTTGGAATCTGACGTGCCGCACATGGCCAGGATGCCTCCATACTCCTCCTTCTGCAACTAGCATACCAGCATCAGTATAAAAAAGCACACAGAGACACAGAGCCATGACAGCACAGCAGCCCCTGGAAACGTATGATGAGCTATATGAGTGTGTGCACCCTGGGCAAGCAAACAACATTCAACTCCACCAATGACAGCAGATATAGCAGTCCAGGGTCATGCTTGCTACCAACAAGCTGTGCACTTGCACACAGTGCAATCTGCTCAGCTAGAGCCACTGGAGGTTAAGACAGTCGCTGCTGGTGCTACCCTCTGCTTGCACACCTGGCCATTTTCGGAGGACGGTGGATGACTGTAGTTGGGAGTGGCCTCAAGGACGGAGTTTGGTTGAGGGGTCTCCATTGGAGCCCAAATCTTGACACTGCCATCCAACGCACAGCTCAGCAAGTAGCCCTGCAAAACCAAAGCAAATGAAGCAGCCGATTTTCATTGACCATTGAAGTGCCAAGCAATGGCATGTGCTGTCTTGCTACACTATGTTGCAAACTTTGGCCCAGCTAACAGAATTGCAATCAGGATTGATGGCTGCCAATCATTGTTAAAGCTGATGCAAGCCACATGTCAGTTTCATGCCAGACCTTCAAGCTTGTGCAGAAATCAGCATCAACCTCAAGAGCAACGTGTTGACTTGCCTGATATGGTAGCAAACCCATGACCAGCCCTGCATAGGTTGGCTGTGATGAGGGACCATGTGCATGAGGGAGGGTCTGCATACACTGACCATGCTGCATGCTCCACACCTGCACACTCAGCCATGTACAAATCAGTGATGCTCCAGCAATACAGGCCTTGGCAAGCTCTTGCATAAGGAATAGGTTCAACACTGCTCATGGTGATGAATGCACATACACTGCATATATAACTTGAGGTTAGTGATCCTTACTGGATGCGTTGAGGCTGCTGCAATGTAATGCATGTCATATCAGCAATGCAGTCAGCATAGACGGTATGACTTGTGCGCAATAGTGATCCTGCATGGCGTGTCGATTTGCTGCTATTGGTGCCGCTGCTGCTGACGCACAGTAGCATTGTACCTTGATGTTGCCGTGCCAGTCTGCTGAGTAGAGATACTGCTGTTCCACCGTAATGCACTGCACAGCACTGTCATGTCCACCATTTGCTTGCGTGAACTCAATCTGCATCACAGACAATGCTTGAAGGCTCAATGATGATGTCGAACCTCACTTTCATAAGTAGAGGCAGAGTGCACGTTGACTTCACAACACACGATGTTGCTTAAGTGATGCCTGCTGTGGTTTTGGCTGACTGTTGTGATGTCATGGTGAAGATGCACAACAATGCTGTCCACGACAACTTGCAGTGCCACGCAGCACACAAGCACAGGATACGCTGCAAGCTGTGCACGTTGTTGCATATTATGAACGCTGTTTCAGATGCCTCAATAAGCAGCAGCACCACAACACACCAGGGGCTGAAAGGCTTGAGTAGCTGCATCAAAGCTCCAGATCTTGATAGTGGTGTCTTGGCCACCACTGAACAAATACTGTGCTGCTTGGGCCAAACACAGGACTGCACCCTGCACAATCCAACACGCCTCTTACAAGCGTGATTGCCATGGCATGTCTGATGATCTGGCATCAACATTCACATTCACGCTACAACCCTATGATACCCAAAAGTCTCACTGCATGCTTTAGCACATCAGTTGCATGCAAATTTTGGTCTGATCCCATAATGTACATGTGACAGCAGAGTCTCATGATGCCTGCATGACCGGTTCACTTGTCACGTGACACCAAGTACTTAAGCAACGCTGATGCATCGACTTGCTTGTTGTCTGATGCTCTGGCGCAGTTGACGTACAGGATTCAAGAGAGGCAGGGCGGCATGACACAGTGTTTGCCCAGGCTGGGAAAGTATGCTGATGCTCACCCTATGCCGGCCCGGCAACACAAGGTCCGTGCCCTGTTCAATGTGCCAGGCACGCACCATGCCTTCCTCAGGGCTGCAATGCAAGCCTACCAAAAGCATTTTGCCTGACAGCAGCATGCTGTCAACCTCCCCACCAGCATCTATCGTCTGTATACACTGTACCACAGCAAAAACGCTGTCTGATGATCATCATGTTTGAACGTCGGACTGTCCATGCTTTGCTTGACCAAAGCGTTGACAGCAGAGGACTGCAATTGTCATTTGTACTAGCTTGCTGGTCTGCCAATAACAGAGTTGTTACAGCGTGAAATCTGGAGTGCTTACTTGGCCACTCTCCATGTGCCATATTCGCAGAGTCTTGTCTGCTGATCCTGTGTATATCTGCATGCCAAGATTGTGTCATGTCAGAATGATGGAGCACTCGATGCACAAATACCTGATCCGAGTTTGACATGAAGCCCAAGGCTTTGCACAACTGAGGGTTCCAAGCAATAAACCACACAAGCACCTGTTGAGCCTCTGGATTTATTGTTATTGCTGTGACCTTCTTGCTATGTCCTTTCATCACTTTCAGAAATTTGATATCCTCAGGGTCAGGATATTGCAAGGGACCTCGTCCTGCAGCTCTGCCTCTGCCTCTTCCTCTACCTGCACGCAGCTGTGCTTTGTATCCAGAGCAGGATTCTCATCACTTTGTCAAGAGCTACTGACACTGGCTTGCTAACGACAGCAATGGGCAGCAGGATCACCTCTGCCTCCCCAAGCTTGCCTGCCACCTGCCCCTGGTCCATAACCCTGGTTGCTGTAGCCTGAGGTGTTGTAACCAGACTGTGAGTAGCTATTGTTGTAGCCACCTCTGTTTGCCGGGGAGTTGTATCCACCCCTGTTAGACCCTCTGCCCCTATTGTTGTTGTAAGCATTGCTGTTGTTGTAGCTGTTGTAGCCACTCCCTCTGTTGTTTTGCCACTGTCCTGCACCTCGTCCACTGCGAGATGGACCGTCTCCCGTGTCCATCGAAGCCATCGCGATAACCAAAGATCACTCCAACGTAAGCAAGTCAGCAAGCCAAAGCAATGCCGCTGACGAGGTCACATGCTGCGCGTTGATCAGCACAGCGCCAGATCTGGCTGCTCGAACCCACCAAATAAGGGTGACCACAATGAGATGCAGCAAGTTGAACTGAGCCCTTGCAACTCTATGTCAGCGCTCGACGTCCCCGATACCGAGCACTATTGCATACTGCAGAAACGTTGCTCAGGTCGTTAGTCACAGCGGCACATGGGTTCCCCGTGATTAGGGTTAAAAATAGGGTTTCTACAGACGATGGCAATAGAGAGTTGCCACAATTATGAAGTCACTGGTGCTTGATGAGGTGTGGCTTGAGCTGGGGTACCTGCTTCGTCCCGCGTCTGCTGGTGCTTGCGTGCGGCGTGTCAGGGCGAAGGGCTTCCGTGATGGCCGCTGGCTCTCGAATTCCGCAGCAGGTCAGCTATTCCCCACAGGGCTTCTTTGCAATTTTCAAGTCTGCAGACAAGAGAGCGTTGGCGTCATGTTGCAGGCAGTCGTGCGAAGCCCCCAGCTGGAAGACAAGCTCACCATCTCTTTACCTCTGGCAGGTCGTATCAGAAATTTGGACAGGTGCTTCCTTGCAGTCAGTGCCCAACCTTGATCACCTAACATCACTGAATCGAGCTCAAAGCTAATGGTCATTGCATTTGTTGCCAGGCCCAAGTCTGAGGCGCTGGAAAAAGCTTTAGGGCGTCTGCATAGCAATGCTGTTCCAAAAGCAGGTAGCATATCATACACAAAGCCTTCACAGCTTTTGTATATCTTTGACTGAACGGGCTAGTGCCTTGTAGACAAAAAAAGCAAGAAAAGAGCAAATCAAGCAGCTGTGCCAGCTCAGCAGGACTTTTTTGTTGGCTTGTACAATGGTCCAACACCAGACAGGTGTGAAGGGTTTCATGCTGTGTTGTCAATCGCTCTTGCAGTCATCCAGTCATCTGAAATAACTTCACACGGGGACTTCCACAGTACCAGTCACAACGCTTGACCATCATCTTGCCTGATCTTGGCATGATGTTGCAGTGAGTTGCTGACAGGCAATGTCAGCAACGAGGAGGCTTGGCAACATGGCAGGTTGCTTGTGGTTGGGACACAGCAGTACATCATCAACCTAAACCCACCCTTTGCTGACAAGGTATGGCCCTAGCAACATTTGCAGCACATCCTGACTGTCTAACTGCACAATCCGCTGCTCAGCTGAGGAGTCACATTATGCAAAGCGCTGTCTGTCTCTTTGACTATGGAGCTGCCCTGCCGTCACTGGGTACTGCTGTAGGTGTACTGTTGCTTAAAACATTAGCACAATGGGATGTCAAGCTTGAGTCTGTATATTTGCAAAAAAGTGTTGGTGCAGGTTGAGTTGCCAGGCTTGCCAATGGTGGGCTATCCAATTTGCCCAGTCCCGACGGTAAGCAACTTCTTTTTCATGGACAATTACTTCCGTGAAGCTTTCAAGCCCGTGAGCAATTCTTGTTCTCTTGTCGACGCTTTTGTGAGACCACAAAAGGCATTGCGTTTAGCCATCTTTGTTGACCACTGCTGCTCTGCATCCCTGTGTGTACATTGGTGTTTGGTGTGAGGGAAATACAAATGGGAACCTGCATTGAGTTGTACAGCTATGTCCTGTTGCAGCTGCTGTTTGCTGAGGAGGGCTTGAGCCATTGGCAGTGGTACCGCAGCACCTCTCAAGGGGGGCCAGCCGCTCCATCGACCAGCCAATCAGCTGATCATGGGCAAGAAGGGCAGAAGCCCCAACCTGCAGCAGAGTTTGAGGGCTTTTCAGCGATTGCTGGAGCCACTGGTCGCCTGTATGTGCCTGCCAAGGCTGACGAGGGTTGTGTTCTGAGGGTGCAATGCACCCCTGGCAGCAGGTGTGTCTTCATGGATCCATGTACGGTTGAGAACTCATGCAGGTTGACAGACAACCGCCTGCGGCACTGTCAGTTTGCTCACAGCAAGTCTACACCTGCAAAACTACATATGCTGCTCTAACATCACTACATCCACAGACTCCTCATGTGCACCATTGTGCAGCATGCGTTCAATTGCTTGCAGCAGCAGTTTGCATTCTGGCTGCATACGATCCCCAGCATGCATATGATTCCCAGCAGGTCTCCTGATTTCATCCTTGCCCTGATGTGCTACACAGCTGGCCTTTGGAGCTGGTGCAGCATCCTGCGCCAGCCACTACATTGTTGGTGTTGCAGCTCGCAAGCACAGGGCAAGAGGGTAGGCCAGCCATGCTTTGCTGACACTGCACACATACAGCAAGGCCCAGCTTTGACTGCAGCAGCGCGGCGCCACCCCCTCACACCAAGTCCCATGGCCCAGCCGGGAATCAGGGTGGTAACCTACAACATCTTGGCAGACCAGTATGCGTCCAGAGAGTATGCTCAGAAGGTGCTGTTTGGGTACTGCCCAAAGCGGTGAGCCGGCTCTGCTCCACTCCTTTTATGAAACCTCCCTCCTGTTTGCTTGCTGGCCTGCAGTTTTTGGCTTTGCTGGTTGCACTGGGATTCTGCTGCTGCTCCTAAAATCCACAGCTGGCCACTGCTGTGCAAAAGTGGCCAGCTTTTTTGAGGTTGCAAGAAGCCACACCCTCTCTTCTGCTTGACTATCATCCCTGTGAGGTGCGGATTGCAGCATGAGCAGTGGTGCACAGTTGCAATGGCTGATGATTGTACAAGCCACACACTATACTTACATGCTGTTTCCGTCCACTCCCAGTCATTCTCTGTCTTTCGCCATTCAGATGCACCCATCATGCATGTTGTACACATCAGGTCTGCCAGGATGCAGGTCCATGAGGATGCAGCTGAATCTGATCCATGACATGCGTAGGTACCTGGATCCTGATTACCGACGTCCCCTCATACTGATGGAGCTGCTGGGCTTCCACGCAGACATCATATGCCTGCAAGAAATGGATGAGAAGGCTTTTGCCGAGTACTTCCTGCCTCAGATGCAACAAGCAGGTAGGAGCTGAGTTTATTCTGGTGCTGCAAGCTGTCACTGCTGCACTTGACAGAAATGCTGGCAAAAGTCATAATGCCGGGACAGCAGCAGGATATACATCTTTGCCAATGCCTGCATTGCTGCCTCGGCATGCATTGAGCAGAAATAGCTTTGGGAATTGCTGTTGGCCGTGCACCCCAAAACGTCTGCAGATGAGTATCCCTGGAGCAGGAATGCAAAAGCGTGTGGACTTCATTGTTGATATGCTTGTGGTGTCCCGACGGCCATGTTTGAAGTGAGTGTGTGCATACAGGTTTTGATGGGCATTACACAAACAAAGCCAGCTCTACAAGGGAAGGAGAAGCTACCTTCTACCGCACCAGCCGCTTCAGGCTTGCTGCCAGGCAGGATGTCATTCTCAGGGACTGCTTCAAGGACCTGCTGCACCCAGCAACCCGAGACAGCACAGTAGCTGATGAGACAGCTCAGCACGCTCAGCGTTCAAAGCGTGCAAAGCGTCACGCTCAGTTTGAACCCATGTTGCGGTCCTCGCCTCACCTCCAGCATGTTCTGCAAGGCGTGGCAACAGTGGCACAGATGACCCTGCTAAAGCCTGTGACTCAGCCTAATGGCACACCATCACCATTATCTGGTCAACAAATGCCTATGGGAACATCAGGCAGCAGTACTGCCAGAGCTGCTGCAGAGGGAAGCATATGTGTCGTGAACAGCCACTTCTTCTTTCACCCTCGAGCCAGTCACGTGCGCAACATACATACAGCAGCAGTCATGTCGGAGGTGGAGGCCTTCATCAACGAG
>JAABUO010003999.1_pt1 | contig 17426 bp, 20 predicted proteins | sample 5559291 | NCBI WGS metagenome assembly JAABUO01 (sample SAMN10711878, study PRJNA513372) | rock metagenome | isolation source: Antarctica rocks | place: Antarctica: Victoria Land, Finger Mt sud | reverse complement strand
TGCAAAAAAGACACCACTGCAGAATATGAAACACCAACGGAGTTGATGGAGGTAATACTCCCTTTAATATCTTATCAGTACGTCAAGTACCTGTTCTCATCGAAATGTAAGCGCCTAGTTATAAATGCTGGGTCTTACTGGCTTTTTATCGAACTAAACTCCAGTCTATACACTCGCGATACTTTGTGCGCGTTTTTATGGCAAGATTGGCCTGACATGGCCAAAACCCTCTCTAACGACCAAATAAGCAAACTCATCTCTTCTTATCATTTACGTCAAGAGGGTCTGGTAAATAAAAATATTGTTGATACTGAGAAGAACTCAACATTGAATATCCAACCTGCCGGTGCTCAAGCTGTTAATATTGTCGAAACCGCAGAAGTGGATTTACCGGATGTCGAGAATGTTGCTTCCGATGACGAGAATGCTGCTTCCGATGACGAAGACGTGGCTTCCGCCGCTTCAACTACTGCTGTACTCGGAAAGGCAACTCCTTGGTACGGTTGTTCTGAAGCAGAAAAGCATAACAATAGACCTTAGGATAAAGAATTTGCCGATTATCTACAAGCCATCAACTCTTTCGATATCGAGTATTACCGCGAAGGTCAGACACCTACCTTCGTTGAGTCGATAATGGAAGGAGCAGACCAGTGGGGGCAGATCCGAAAAGTGCGCTTTGCGAAAGGTAACGCAGTTGTGGAAAAGGCGTGGGATGAAAGCCGCTTCAACGACTATGGACACAGGGATGCCGAATTCATGAATTCTGCAGAGATTTCGCATACAACAAACTCCGAGAGTTACAAGGAAATGTGATACCCTGGTTTATGCCCGCGGTGTCCGTTTCAACGAGAAGTATGACGCTGTGCCACTACTGCTCATTGAGCATATTGAAGGTGAAATGTTGCATAAATGGCTTAAAAGCGAGCGATCTGACAAAGAGATAGAGACTGTCAAAAGCTCCCTCGATCGCAGCTTGCAGAAATTTCACAAGGCTAGATGGGCGCATAATAGTGTTTATGCGCGAAATGTGATGCTACAGAAAGACCTGAGTGTCGTGCTGATTGATTTACAACGTGCTATGAAGAGAGACGGCGTAGAAAGCACGCGCTCGGGTGATTTGGAACATGCTGCAAGAATCTGGCGAAAAGTCAAGGGAGCGTAAGAACACCAACCCGGAGGCCTTGCTTACCAGGTTTGATGTACCTGTGCTATGTATGTTCCTGCCATGGCTCTTCTCATTCTCGTGTGGCTTAGTGTGGGAGCACAAACAACCAGACTCTCGCGTAATCCTAATCCTTATCGCGTCCCGCCGGTCCCTTTTTACCGTTTGTAGACACTCACGTGAAAATCAGTGATATATTTAGATCGACCTGCAAGACCTCCCTTTCGAGCAGCTCTGTCAATTAAAGACAACCCAGGAATGGCGTCAGGTCGCTCTCCGTTTGGTGGGGCACGCACGTCGGGCAGAGTGCGGTTCAACAGCGTTGCCAATCAACGGGAGTTCGCCTCAGAACTGAGCAGTAGATCCCACTCCGGGCAGTCACTCGTCCGGACATTTGACAACATTCAGTTGACGGAGGCATCTCCTCCTACTCTCGACATCACTGAGCTGGACAGAACATTGAGTCGGACCCGTCCACGGCATGAAAAGAACTTCTATCTCTACGACGGGGAAGAAGACGAGGATGAGAGTGGTAGCGACAAACAAGAACTTGATGAAAAAGAGACCATGCAGATACTTGAACGCAAGGAGAGGGGTTCACGAAGTCTACCGGGATCTCCGCGTCCAGCCATGAAACTGGGAGCTGAGTCGGATGTACCTCTCATGGACCTCGACAAGGATGGAAAGGAAGTCCTTGAAGGTGGCCATAATGGTACACACCCTCAACACACCTCTGCCAATACGGCTCATCTTGACCCTGACAGCCGTACAGCTATCCGTCGTGAAGCGCAAGAAATATTTCGAGCTCATTCCCGTAAGAGGTCACTGTGGAATAAAGTGACTCCCAAATTGCCCACAAGGAGGAGCTTCATCGATGCGGAAGGTTACAGACACGCAGCAACAGCTGTTGCTTCTGACCAGGATCCAGACCAAGTGCCTATGCGGCCGGGTGTATTGTCGTCCGTACTTGCAATGTACGGACATGGCACCCAAGGCGAGCCCGAATCAATTAGCCCGCCTACAGTTATTTCTAGCGGCGCTTCTACGCCTGCTGGAGCCTCTTCGGGCAGAGCAACGCCACCCAAAAATATACCAAAATGGTATTCTAAATCAGACAACGCTTCCACGACTTCTCTGGGGCTGCTTCTAGCAAAGTCAGACGTGTCCCTTCCTCGAGTCGACAAGCACACAAGGCCAGAGTATAAACGAAAGTCGAGTGGACAAAATTTTGTCAGTGCCACCAAGCATGCGTTCCTCGGTAAGCCGCTTAGGGAGCACGAGTCGAGGATCGTGGAAAATATTGCGGACACACTTCAGTGTCAGCGTTTCCTGTTGCGAATATGTCGCGCTCTTATGGAATATGGAAGTCCGACTCATCGTTTGGAGCAAAATATGATTGAGCTGAGCAAGAGACTGGGCATTGACGCACAGTACTTGTATATCCCAGGTTGCATGGTTGGGTTTTTTACTTTCACATCTAACGCTAGATTGTTTCCTTTTCAGATGCGTCTACACATACCTCAGAGACACATCTCGTGCGAGTTAGCCAAGGGGTAAATTTGTCCAAGCTGGACGACAGCATTGCAATCTACAAAGCAGTAGCTCACGATAAGATGGGAATTGAGTGGGCTATCGACCAACTGAAACAAATAAATGAACGCCCGGTGACTTACAAGCCGTGGCATCTCGTGATTATCTATGGAATCGCCAGTGCGTTTGTATGTCCTCTCTTTAGTGGCAATTTCAAGGACATGGGGATTGCAGGGATACTTGGGATGGTCCTGGGTGTGATGGCTTTGGTCCTCGCTCCGCGAAGCGCGCTCTATGCCAACGTCTTTGAGATCACGGCCGCCATGGTCACAAGCTTTGCAGCTCGTGGCTTTGGCAGCATACGAAATGGAGAGCTCTTTTGCTTCGCAAGCATTGCACAAGCCAGCATCGCACTCATACTACCTGGTTGGATCGTCCTCAACGGTGCCCTAGAACTGACTTCCAAATCCATTGTCTCCGGGTCGATTCGCATGTTCTACGCAATCATCTACTCTTTGTTTCTGGGGTTCGGAATCACAATTGGAGCGTCCATCTATGGCGTTATGGACTCAAATGCTACGTCCGTCACGACGTGTCCGCACCCAATGAATAATTATTGGCGCTTCTTGTTTGTGCCGCTCTTCACGCTATGGTATGTATCTGCCTCTGTGCTCATCTAATCATAGTCTTGCTATTGTCAATCAGACCAAACTCAAGGCAACACCCCTGATGATGTTGTTTTCGATATCTGGCTACGCAGTGAGCTTCTTTGCCACACAACGCTTCACGGCAAATCCCTCGCTGGCGAGCGGATCCGGTGCATTTGTGATTGGTCTTTTGGGGAATCTCTACTCAAGGGTAGGACATGGAATGGCGTTTGCAGCCATGCTGCCTGGAATCTTCGTCCAGGTGCCGTCTGGTCTAGCATCCCAGGGCAGTCTCATTAATGGTCTTATAACCGCAAACCAGTTTGTGGCAAATGTGACTGGCAACACCACCATTAGCGCCTCTACCTCCAGTTTGAATAGCACGAGCGGCAGTATTTGGAACGTCGGTCTGGGTATGATTCAAGTAGCAATTGGCGTCACGGTCGGTGTCTTTACAGCAGTTCTTCTTGTCTATGGTTTTGGCAAGCATCAAAAACGGAGCCTTTTCAGTTTTTAGGGGACGGTTTTTATTTGGCATGAAAGGAATGAAAATTGCATCAGCATCCATAGAAGATATCCCTATGAGTAGATCGTTATCTTTTCAGGTCTAGGCGGCATTGGCTGACTCGCTCAGAGCGCTAGCGATATCATCCAGCATACCATCCACCTCTTCAATGCGCAAATTGCAGCTGACCGCAATCAAACGGCGATAGTCGTTCATCTTCTCGCCGACGCCAGCGCCCGACCACAAGGCCACAATCTCATCCACCAATTGTCGCCGCTCGCTCTGCAGCTCGGTCAATTGCTCAATCAAGAATTGATGGCTCTCATCGGCCTTGGTCTCACAGTTTGCGAGATCTAGCTTGGATTCTTCAGTCTCGACAAGCCGTGCCAGATTCCGCGCTTGACCATGTTCGACGATAATTCGTAACTTTTTGGCGCGCTCCTCGACCAGCTCGTTTGCTGCTGCAATCTGTCCACGAAGGGTCTCCTCCGATCCAAATTCACTAGTTAGCTCCTCGATAGCTCGTTCACATGCTTCCATCTCCTTTTCTACATTCTCCTGCAGCTGCTTTGCTTGATTGATATCACCTTCCTTGTCCTGCAGTTCACAATCATAGGAAACAGCCAGTGCTTCCAGTTTCTCGATCATCGCAGGAACTATTTTTTGCGTCGCTTGAATGGCTGCCTCTGAAAGTCGAGGTTGAGCAATCCGGCGTGGTATTATTGGAGAGCCAACACCATCGCCGAGCAACGGCGAACGTCGCGCTGCATACGTCGGCAAGGGCGATGAGCTCGATAATGGCAACTGGCCGGCCTTTCGAGATTCTTCCATCTCGGCAATATAGTTGGCTGGCGTACGACCGTACTTGTTTGCGATGTGCGGATCCGCATGATAATTGACCAGTACACGCACACACTTTCGCGCACAGTTTCGCGCACAGATCAGAAGCGGTGTATCTCCGTTTGCATCCTCCAAATCAAGAATCTGTGCCAGTCGAGAGAGCGGTTGTGTCTCCGACATCTTACCGAGAAGGACTTCAAAGTAGTAGCGCGCGGCGGAGATTTTGCTTTTGGAGGAAGTCGTGGCTGCAATGTAGTGGAATATGGTTTGATCGTACGAATCCGTGACCATTAATGAAGCACGCAGGATATCGACCAGTTTGGGAAAGGTTCGCCTGTCATGGTTATTTGTAAACATGACGGAACGTATGAGCCCCGTTTGCCCTCTGTGATTTGTCCGGGAATAGTCTGCACCAGCAGCAACCAGTGCTTCCACGACACGTATATCCCCCAAAGCGCATGCCCAGTGAAATGCTGTGTGTCCGTCTTCATCAATGACGGCGTTAACGTCAAAGTCGGCTGGAGGATGTAGTAGAAACTCTGGAAAATGCTCGTCATCGGGTGCCATGAAGTAATCCAAGAGAATATCGCTGTACTTTTGATTGTGGCCCGTATTTTCGTAATTCGTCGCATCATGATGCAGCCTCATATCACCATATTTTCGCTTCCTGCCACTTACGGCCATTCCAACCCGGGCATTCACCCCATTTCCCTCATATTGACCAGAAAGCGATGAAGTCTGCGTTGTTATAGACGCAGAATCCGCAAGTGAGGCATCCGTATAGTCCTCCATTTCGTCCTCATCACTAGCGGATCTAAAGTGCTTAGGAGCAGGCGCAATTGGGACTGGTCCTTCTTTATTAGCAGTGGGAGGCATCAGCATACTCTGTTTCTTGCTGGCCACCTGGGGTTGACGCGGAACACGGGGAATTTTTGGCTTTGTGGGGGCTTTTGGTTTGTAAGAGGAGGCGGTGAGATGCTTTGGCGCCAGAGGTGGGCTCTCGCCAGACGGCCGGTAATCGAAGAGAGGTTCAAGCAATCGTTCCACATTGTATTGTGCTGCAACTTCTTTTCCCCTGGCAAGCGGCACCCATGTCCCTAGTGGTCAATTGGGGTCATAGCTATTACCTACCCTGATACTTTCCATAACCACCCTGAACCTTCTCGTGAGTCCCACGCTGAATCTCCTTCTCCAAAATACGCGTTCTCTGCGGCTTGTCAAATTCGGCTACTTTGAGAATCTGAGTGGCATTGACCAGGTCGTCGGTCCTTCTTCGCATCACGGCGACACCTTTGCACATGTATTCATAGACCGCGACCTAGAAGATGCATTAGCCATTGCTTGATGCCATTGGGCTTTTGCACTTACACCTGAGTAGGTTGCCTTGTATATCTGCGGCCTGCTCGACATCGTGTCTGGGGATTTCTCCACGTCCGGATCCTCGTGGTTGATTTGCTACCACTCTCCTCTCCACCAATAGGACGCGAGGAAGGTCACGATGGGCCTCAGCCACGAAGAGATGAAGGCGCACCAGATCCCCCTCGCCTATAGAGACTCCTGCGCCCACTTGCTGGTCCCGCTGAATCGATGCCGGAGACGGACGTATGCGCTTCCGTGGAAGTGCGTGGACGAGCGCCATTCCTACGAGCAATGTCAGTACGAGGAGTTCAAGAAGAGGGTTGCAAAGTTCAAGGAGATAGAGGAGGCGAAAGGACACAGCGAGGCAGTGGGTGCATGGCGGTAACAGCGTCGAGAATAAGGCTCATGTCTATCTACCATGTTAATGCCATGAGATCATTTTTAATAAGTAAAATTGCCCAGCAGTTCTTTGCTGTGCTTTGAGGCTTTGCATCCTTTTGTGATCGTTTCCACCGCTTTCACCAAATCGTAGTTGATGGACTGTGACACAACACTGTCTTTTTTGTAGTCTGGATGATTGAGCACAAAGTTCCGGATCCACGTGGCTGCAGTTGGAAGTTCTCCGCTCGCCCGCTTGCTGACCAAATCAAGATACTTTTCAATCTCACATCGCGTCGCAACATCCACGTTTAGCGAATTCAAATAGCTGTGTATTAAAGGAATCATCCCAGGGAAGGATCCAGGCTGTCTATCCTTTCTTCCGTTCATTATTTCGTTGATTGTCATTAATTCATACTCATCCTCGATAGGAATTGGGGAAGGTGGCCTAGAATTCGCCGGAGTCACCCCCTGTGAAGGAACTCCATTAACTCCATTCACACTTGGCGTTCGATGCCGTGGTGGAAGGACATCCTTTCGAAACCAAAATTTCTCCTCCAATAATGCGTTTCTTCGGTGTGCAACCGACATATTTTCATCCACTCGAGATATCGGAATGTAGAAGTTGAGATTAAAGGACAGGATTACACGAGTGAGCAAAACAATGAAGATGGAGAAGGCCGCGTTCTCGAAATCCGTGATTTGTATTTCCATGCTCCGAAACTCAACACGCCATCCAATATTGCTTTCGGGTGGAGGCGGTTTAAATCGCAGAGTTTGCCAGTTTGTGGATTGAATGTTCTCAAAGTGATCAGAACTTATTGAATCGTCTTGATTGACCATCTCAGAAAAAATTACCAAGGGGTCCCGTATAAACAGATGCGCATAATGGTTTGCAAGCAAGTCATCTACCCCAGCATCCAGCATGCGCTCTTTCAATTCCTCATTAATGGTCAGTTTCACGTCATTGTAGTCAGGTCTCAAACGACTGTCTCGGGAAAGGTAGGAGTCGATAGAGTCGTAGCGTGATTTGCCGATTCGGTATCGCTGATGAATCAAAGGCTTTTCGCCGAGTTCCTCCAAAGTACGATCATCAACGCTTCCGGCGATGACATTCCAGCGACAATCTTGGTCGGATACGTATCCGCGCCAAAGCGGTGCTGCAGCAGTCAGGGCTAACATGATTGGTCCAAAGGGTGCCAAATGATCATAGAGGGTGCGAGCTTCTTCAATGTTCTGGGCCTGAAATGTGATCTGAAGACAGCAGCAGCCCATTCCAAAGCCCATACTGTCCATGTAGATGTGACCTTCCTTTGCTGCTCCATCACGCGCGTTACGGTCCTCTGGGAACAGATCTCTATCGAAGGGTATTGTAGGATCGACAAAGGGCCTTGGGGTATTTTCATCATAATAAATAGGCACATTCATGTGCACCTTTTGGCCTTTCCGCGATCGAATGTTTGCTGTAAGTGTTGGGAAGCGAACGTGAGGATTGATGATCTCATCCGGGAGAAACAGACTTCGAGAAGCTGGTCCTATTGGCGGCACATAGGGATCCGTAAAGACCCCTGGGGCTCCCAACCGGGGAAAGGACGCCATGGTGACTGGATACTCATTTTCCTTCATGTGCTGCTTGGCAATGTCCCTCCTACGCTTCATGTTCGGCTCAACGGTCAGCAGGTCTTTGAGCAAGCAGCCATATGGTTCGCCCGGAGTGGCCTCGAGCATGTAGCGACCATATTCTGGGTGGAACGTAGGAAGGCAGTCGTCGCTTGTGACTGTCTGCTGTAGGGCTGGTACACATCCACCACTTTTGCGCAGTTCTTCATCCTGAGCAAGCGCCTTCAAAATCTCAGATTGCCGGAGCGACAAACGAGCATTATTATTTTCTTCATCATAGGAGATGACCAGATACTCGACTTCATCACCCCATAGAAGCATATTTCTCTTCTTGTCCTTTGTATTGTTCCATATATGTAGGAACTGCTCAATGCCATGCTTCCGAATGTGGTCCGCCAGCTTCTCCGTGTGTTCCCAGTCCAAAGGAGTGCCAAGCGATCTTGAGTTAGCAAAAGCGCACACCCTTTAGCCTACAGTAACCCCATAGCGGCCCAAACCTGCCCAAGCCTTTGGCGCAAAAGCTGGGCGGCTGTCTAAATAAATTATGTCCGACGTCTATCTGTCGTTTATAGCGGAGGCGACTATCAAGAATGAGATTGACTGATTATAAATGAGGTGATATTCTATGCTTGTGGCATATACTAGCTCATATACCCGATTGCCTACGAGTCTTTAGATGACTTCTCAAGAGTGCAAACGTATGGGAGCGAGGTTGCTGACGAAGCTTGCGAAATTCTTTCCGCGTTCTCGTCGGGTCTCGAACGATCTTCTACTTCCTCCTTTCTACTTCCTACTTCCTAGCACCAAGTGGTTGGTCAGAGACAACCAGCGTCTTTACTTCATGTAGCTCTAGACCCCACAATTCATAGACGTAATTACATCATTCCACCTGACTCGCTCAAGTGACATCAACCACTTCCGAAATTCAACCATGGCTGCAGTCGTCGTAGCAGTCGGCTACCTATTTTACATAAAGTGCGCCCTATCGTCTCGCTATACTGACTCGCAGATGCATAAAGCCCGTAAACGTTCGCCGTAAGCAACGCAAAGCGGACCGACGAATCCGAAGCGCTATTGATAACCATTATGAGGATAGTGGCAAATTTGATGAGATTACTTCAAAGGATGGCGCGCGGCTGCCGGCTTACGACGAAACACACAAACAGATCGATGAGATTCTTGACCAAGTCTCGAGGAGCGGCCAGACCTTTTACCTGGTGAGGTGGCAAGGCGAACGACATAATACAGAGTGGGTAGCAGAGGAATTTCTCTTGTACAACGACTACTCGATCCCCCTCGTCGCGTGGAAAGAGAGGTGCGAGAAGATTGCACAAGAGCGGCCAAAGCAGCGGAAGAGCGGAAGCTTTCTCCAGAGACGTAAGAGTCGGCGTACATCGAGTGCAAACTTGATCACAGCCATGTGATGCACGGTATTGGAGCAGGTTAGGTCGGTGTATCGTAAGCATAGTAAGGGTTATGTGATTTCCAGTTCTCAATGAACCCCGCGCCCAGCTCCGACGGGGAAAGATTTTCCCTACCCGACTTATCCGTTTCCCGTTCATTTAAACACACTCTCTTTTCAAGTCACAATTGCGGTGTTAAGTCGCGCGTTGGAGACGTGGAAAACACTGGCCAGATGGGGAATGAGGCAGATGTCGAAGCAGCTGGGCAAAAAGTCCCGATGAGGAATGATTCCTCAGCGACTATGGTCGCGTCTGCAGAGGATCACGCCTCTTTTGACCACCAACAGTCAAAGGAGCACTCAGGCATGTCATGTGTTACTGTAGGCTTTGAGGAGGGCGACCCTCACAATCCAAAGAACTGGTCCATGAGATATCGATTGTGGATAACTGCACTTGGTATTATCATTGTCTTCAATTGCACACTTGCATCCACATCCGCGTCTGGCGTATCGATAAACATCCAATACGCCTTCAAAGTCCCGATAATTGTGGAGACCCTTGTCACCTCGTTATTTCTCGTTGGCTACATCGTCGGCCCAATTGTCTTTTCGCCATCTTCTGAATTTTTTGGGCGGAAGCCTACCTCTGTCGTCGCATTCACGGGATACACGATCTTTTCTGTGGCCACAGCTTTGTCTCCCAACATTGCAGCTATGCTAGTATTTCGCTTCTTGACTGGTTTCTTTGCAGCCTGTCCTCTTTCCGTGGTAGGCGCAATTTATGCTGATATTTATGGGAATCCCATGCATCGTGGCATAGCTATCGCCACGATGGCGTTTATCACAATGGGTGGACCGGTTCTCAGTCCGTCAATATCTGGATTTATTGCCACAAGCTATTTGTCTTGGCGATGGGCTTTCTGGATTCCAGCCATTCTTGCTGGCGCGACCTTGATCTTACTGGTCACTACGTACAAGGAAACATACCCTCCCGTCCTTCTTGCGCGTAAGGCAAAACGACTTTCTGAAGAGACTGGGATAAAGCATGTCAGTGAGCTTGATAATGGTCGTGAGCTACGGGTGATGTTGAAGAATGCATTCACGCGTCCCATGCGGCTTGTTCTTGAACCCATTGTCTTTTCTATCTCAATCTATCTGTCCTTCATGTACGGTATGTTTTACGGCTTCTTTCTAGCATACCCAATCATCTTTGAAGGGCTCTACCAATTCAAGTCCGGTCCGGCGGGATTGATGTTTATCCCAGTTGGTGTTGGGAGTTTTATTGCATGGCTATCAGCGATATCACATCTTACGTATCAAAATAACAAGCAAAAGAATCACCATAAAACTTTCACTCCGGAGACTGCGCGTCTTCCTCTTAGCTGTGTAGCTGGTCCTTGCTTTGTTGTGGCATTGCTTATCCTTGGGTGGACATCAAGGCCGAGCGTTAGCTATTTCATCCCTTCTATATTTGGAGGTGTCCTGTTCGGCTTTGGATTTACAGTCCTATTCATCAGCTTCTTCAATTACCTCGCCGATATTTATGGGCTGTATGCAGCATCTGCTCTGGGAGTAACGTCCATATTACGATCCTCATTCGGAGCTGCCATGCCCTTATTCATTCCTCAGATGTATCATGCATTATCGATTCCATGGGCGACTACTCTACTCGCTGGCGTCAGCCTGCTTCTATGCCCGCTGCCGTTTCTCTTCATCAAGTTTGGTGAGAGGCTACGAGCCCGAAGTACATTTATTCAGCATGGTTAGTTAGCCTAATATCATTTAGACAGCATTGGGAGTGGGAAATCATGATGGTTCATGAGGGTGGTTTACATGTCGAAAGTTTTGTACATACCGAAAATAGCACAACACTTATGTCTACCGTGCCGCAGCTCTGTCTTCTTCTCTGGCTTGATCAAAATAACGTTTCACGTCTTCTTCACTGACAACTTTTCCACCCTCTGCGTATGGTCTGAGAAAAGCAGTCAAACGTTCCTTCATTCTTCGATATGCCATGATTCCATCTATTGCTTGTTCTCGGGGTAGAGAATTAAGTGCCGCCGAACCTGCATCATGTATTGAAGCTACATCATCTTCGTCAACTGGTGGCTCATATGTTGGAATATCATCGATGAGAATTGGCGGCATCCGCTCTTGACAACCCGCACAGTCGCAGAGCTCCTCGCGAAAATTGTCATCTAGAAAGAGAGATGTTTCGTCATTAGGTCCCATTGGCAGTCCCTCAAGCTTACATTCCGTGCTGCTTTGACTTCGATCTTGCTCATTTACAGATACTGCTTTCAAACCGTTTCCCTCGACATTTTTTTGCTTGCTTTGATCCTTTGTAGCACCAGACTCTTCTAGAATTTGATCAAGCTTGATCTTTTTGGGAGAGGGTTCTCCGAGGCTGTTCGCTTTGCGCTTCAAGGATTCAACAGTGTGCTCTTGATGTGTGACCCCCACAATGCCAGGTCTCCCAATGTACCGCTTCACCCACGGAACAGCATTTGTGCATTTCCAGCATATGAATAATTTTTCATCCGCGATTTCACCGCTTGACGTCTTGCCAATACAACGTTCATGGAACCAATCTTCTCCGCATGATGTACCAAGAAGACACTGGACCATGGTTCCTTCTTCAGTAGCCGGGTCGTACATTTGATCACAATCGCAAAACCTGCTTTCAAAGTTATGATTGTATGAATTATCTTTAGCCGCCTCGACTCGTGTTCGATCTCCTCGCAGTGTACATGATTTCGGAATCCGCTCAGTACCGCAATCGCAAACAAAGTCCCGTTTCGTGAATAACTCAACTAGTTCATGGTCTCCATGGCAAGAAATTGAGCAGCTGTAGCACATACCGCCTCGCTGTCCTCCCTCTTTTTGTGGTTGACAAGTGCGACATGCGTAGACTGGCTGTCGCAATGGGCCCAGATCGAAGGTGCATGTATCGAAATTGTATGGCATTAAATCCCTTGCATCTCTCTCCAGCGACTCCTGCCGCTCCAAGTATTCCGCAGCGGTGACTGAGCCTGCTTCGCTCATCGGCTGTGAAATTTACGTCGGTCGTCGACGCGTACGATTTTCTCTGCCTCATTTGGACATTTGATTGACGAATTCCACTCGACGCGTCAAACGGACGCGGATCGAACTCATCTACACACTCCGTTAACCACACTCTCTTTTTCAAACCAAATGAGCAGTAGTAGCAGAAACAAGAGAACCCGTGATGAGCTGGGAGGGGGCAGAGAGCCTCCCAGCGACAGCGGCGCCTTAAGATCAAGCATGCCTCCAAGCTCGCCGCCGCCGTTTAGCGATCTACCTGAGTTTGCTGAGGGTGATGACCTGCTGGAGCAGGAAATTGATCCAGACTTGGATGAGATGGCAGAAGAGGAGGCTGGTGTAGACTTGTTTGGGAACGATATGGAACGTGATTATCAAGAACGGGACGATCAGGACCAGTACGACGCAGAGGACGTTGATGATGCAGAATATGAAGCAATGGACCCGGCACAGAGGCGGCAAGTAGATGCTCGACTGGCTCGTCGTGATCGCGAGATGGACAGACAGCGGAAAGCAGCCATGGCATTCCTCCCCGACGAGGAGGACGATATGGATCTCACTATGAGTCGACGGCGACGACGGCATTATGATGAAGCCGACGAGCTTGCTGATGACGACGTCCTGGACGAGGAGCTTAGCCTTGAGTCTCTTGCGGATGTAAAGGCCAGCAACATTCCCAACTGGATTGCTAAGCCTGTTGTCCACCGCACCATTGCTCGTGAATTCAAGAATTTCCTACTTGAGTACACAGATAGTCACGGAAAATCAGTCTATGGGGAACGGATTCGTACTCTTGGTGAGATCAACTCGGAATCCCTTGAGATCTCCTATTCACATTTGTGCGACTCCAAAGCTATTCTTGCCTACTTCTTGGCCAACTCTCCTTCTGAGATGCTTCGAATCTTCGACATAGTCGCCATGGAGGCCACATTGCTGCACTATCCCGATTATGAAGGAATTCGCTCAGATATCCACGTTCGAGTAGCTGATCTACCCACAAGTTTCACATTGCGTGAATTACGACAAACGCATTTGAACTCACTCGTCAGGGTTAGTGGTGTTGTGACCAGACGTACTGGTGTATTTCCACAACTCAAGTATGTCAAATTTGACTGCTCGAAATGCGGAGTGACCCTTGGGCCTTTCTCTCAAGAAGCCAATACGGAAGTCAAAATAAGTTATTGTCAAAGCTGTCAATCTCGTGGGCCGTTTACTATCAATACGGAGAGGACTATTTATCGAAATTACCAGAAGATGACTCTGCAGGAGGCACCTGGAACAGTGCCTGCTGGACGATTGCCACGACACCGAGAGGTCATCCTACTCTGGGACTTGATTGATTCCGCGAGACCTGGTGAAGAGGTTGAGGTCACCGGCATTTATCGGAATAATTTTGATTCTATGCTGAATACAAAGAATGGGTTCCCCGTCTTTGCGACAATTATTGAAGCAAATCATATTGCTAAAGCCCATGATTCTGGCGCCGCGTGGAAGCTCACTGAGGATGATGAAAGAACAATTCGACACCTGTCACGAGATGAACACATTGCCGAAAAGGTAACCTTTATTATTCTGGCTTTAATCTTAGATCATTCAAAGTATTGCCCCAAGCATATACGGTCATGATGACATCAAAACCGCTGTAGCCCTGTCATTGTTCTGTGGCGTTGCAAAAGACATTAATGGCAAGCACAAAATACGAGGTGACATCAATGTTTTGCTGCTAGGTGACCCTGGTACTGCAAAGTCTCAGATACTAAAATATGTTGAAAAGACTGCGCACAGGGCAGTTTTCACTACGGGTCAAGGTGCATCCGCTGTGGGTCTGACGGCGAGTGTTCGGAAAGACGTAATCACACAAGAATGGACACTGGAGGGAGGTGCTCTTGTCTTAGCCGACAAGGGAACTTGCATGATTGATGAATTCGACAAGATGAATGACCAAGATCGAACTTCCATACATGAAGCCATGGAGCAACAATCCATATCGATATCGAAAGCTGGAATTGTCACCTCTCTGCAGGCAAGGTGTGCTATTATTGCTGCTGCAAATCCAATTGGCGGGAGGTATAACTCCACAGTGCCTTTTGCGCAAAACGTCGAACTAACAGAGCCAATTCTTTCCCGGTTCGATATACTTTGCGTTGTGAAAGACACCGTCGATCCTGAATCGGACGAACGACTTGCTGGCTTTGTAGTCGAATCGCACACTCGTTCTCATCCAGATGCGACCGAAGATGACCTAGGATCTGTTTCAAAGGCTCGTGATATGTCGCCAATACCACAAGAGATTCTTCGGAAATATATTCTGTATGCACGAGAAAAGATATCTCCAAAGCTGCATAATATGGATCAAGACAAATTGGCGCGACTTTACGCCCATATGCGTAAGGAATCCCTGACGACTGGATCGTTCCCCATCACCGTGCGACATCTTGAGAGCGTTATCCGTATCTCAGAAGCATATGCAAAGATGCACCTACGGGAGTTTGTTCGAGGTGAGGATATTGATCGTGCCATCAAAGTGAGTGTGGAGTCCTTTGTAGGGACACAAAAGACCTCGGTGAAGAAATCGCTAGGAAGAGCATTGGCGAAATACATGCATTAAGATATTTGTATTTTTACTGGTGGAGTTTAAACATTTGCGGTGTCTTCAGAGAGTGAGTTGTGAGTGGGTAGCATAGCACGCGGAGTAGTAGCAAGATTCACTTGGATTCTTGTAGTAATATTAGAGATACGTGCTATCTGTATTATTGGTGTAGAAGTAGGGAAAACAAGAAATTAAAAAGTGATGACCATCAACAACGATGTCGGATGAACCAGTTAGCTCACCATATTTTTTCTCCGACGATGATTTTGGAAAATCAGAGCAAACTTTATGTACATCTCCATGGAAGCAGTTATCGAGCATCCAATATACAGAGACGAGTATCGGTCATCTGAAGGTGGGTGAAGAGGCAGTCGCTATCACAGGTCGAATTGTTTCATTAAGCATCCAAGAGCTTAGTAGCAAAATGGAAAATGCTGCCCAAGTCTTATTGAATTGCTACGTACGCGATGACACGGGTTGCATTCAGATTAAACGATGGTCACGATGCCAAGCTACTGAGCAATACCAACTTTACCGTTTAGGGAATCTTTGCACGGTCTATACCTGCTCAGTTGCCTTCCAGCAAAGATTTGCAGCCTCTCCATCTACTGTTTCATCATTTATCAGCATGTCAGATACCGATACCCGAAGCAGCATTCAAATTCATGCGGAAGACGATACAACTTGTAAGCTCTATCGTATGCCAGGTTGTTGCATTCAAACCAACATAGAGCACAAACCAGTGGAAGGCCATGTGTCTTTAAAACTCTTCATAACCGACAAAGAATCCAGTCTTAATAGAATCCTAGTTTGCGTGAAGCGAATCAATGAAATGAAAAGGGTGAAGACGAAATTCGGCACATTGTCAAACAAGCTCGAGGTTGTCATTTTTGACCAATCTGCCGAATCACCTTTAATGTAAGCCGTGCGACCGATCGTTGCTTATTACAGTTTGTGGCAACACGATTGCGCTTCAGCGATTGAATGGAAGACGAATGACACGGTTTTACTCATTTCATACCCTCGAATGACAAGGTTCAAAGGTTTTAACTATGTACAGCTCCAAAAACAATCAGCAACCGATGTTGACCCAAATATTCCGGTTGCGGAGAAGTTGAGGGCATTTGCTAAGCTCTCATCCCTGCAAGCTCGACGCACCCCAACCTCGGTATTTGAGACGTGTGGAGACAGCAGTGTTGTTGCAGAACCAAGAGAGCTTTACACACTTCGGGAAATCAGTCAAGCTGCATTTGACCATGACTTTGATGGTGATTGACAACGTTTTGGCTAACGCAGATCGTATTGATGGGTTTCTGCATGGTATTGTGACGAAAGTCAACCTCACTGGCCTTTATAAGCAGAAAAAGCTATTTAAGACATACTGCTGTGACAAGGAAATTTTTTCTAGAAGTCAACGGCTGAAATGTTCCACGTGCTCCGAGATACGGGTAGGAAAGCTTAATGTGGCAGTGGTGGGACATTCCGTTGATGCTAATAGTGACAGATTGGATCGTTCATGGACGAAACCGGCGATATGAAATACCCTCCGTTTACTACTTTGGCTTACCAAGAATTATTTGGGTGTCCCTTAGCTAAGCTCGAGTTCTCGACAACAGAAGAACTTTCGGCGCTGGAGAGTGTCCTGGACTACACAAGGATAAGCATGGCTTTCGCGTTGCACAACAACGAAGGTGTTAACGAGTTCGCCGTAAATGATATCATTATGGTCTAGCTTGAATATATCGCCATATCTGGGATTAATCACAATACTGCCTTGCCTGTCCAAAGGTGTTGATTGCCTCCCGACATTCGGTGTAACGTCATGATGGTGGGTGCAATAATTGTAGGCATCTCCAGGCATCATGAGGAGCTGGCTACCGCTATACACGGACTTACCCTCGCTCATTCACCCTCTGCGCCCATCTGCTTGCCTACCTGCAATTTCGCATTGCTCTACATCGCTTGTCCATGTGGTAAAGCCAGCCGAAAGAGCCTACCTGGTTCTACAGATACACATAGACACTGTGGTATAATTGGTGCCAGTGCTTTTGAGATTTGGCGTAAAAATTGTAGATTTCCTGACCTGTCTCGAATTGGTCCTACCTCAGTGTTCCTCCTACCTAGTGCGAATTATTTTTCCCAATTTCGCTGGAGAAAATGGCAAACATCCGGCAGAAGAAGAGAACCCAGCGATTGAGAATACCCAAAACTAGTAAGAAAAGAGCTATCCAGCAGAAGAAAGTCTCATTGAGGCTTCCAGATATTCTAGCAGAAAAGTGGCAAAAAGGTGAGACAGTCTCCGAGAACTACAAACGATTCGGCCTGACTGC
>JAABUO010003996.1_pt1 | contig 17435 bp, 30 predicted proteins | sample 5559291 | NCBI WGS metagenome assembly JAABUO01 (sample SAMN10711878, study PRJNA513372) | rock metagenome | isolation source: Antarctica rocks | place: Antarctica: Victoria Land, Finger Mt sud | reverse complement strand
ATGCAGCCATATCAGCATGTGACAAAGGTACCTTGCCTGTCCTCAAAAAATGGCTGCACAGCTGATGCAACAGCAGTGCACGCAGTACCACCCTGTAATGGTGGCGTGAACCATGCATATAGCAATCCTACAGACAAGCTGCTTTATTAGCTGTATGCTCAACAAGGCATATTATTGGTTGTTGTTTACATTGCGTGGAACAGCAGATGGAGATCTGTGCTTACAGGTGGGCAGTGGAGAGCGGCCTTGGGCATCTATGAGAGCATGGATGCCCAAGGGCTGCGACAAGATGCCATCACATGCTCCAGTCTCATCAGTGCCTTGGCAAAGGGCAAGCAATGGGCCCTTGCACTACAGGTACGCTTCATGCAGCAAGTCCGCTACTGGTTTTGTCAAACCTGGCTTTGTAGCTATCTGTTGAGCCTTTCAGCTATAATAGCAGCTTGCTGCAAACCTTGTAGACAACGCACAATTTTTGTAAATTGGCTTGTCATTAGCTTCTTGGGCTGCCATTGCTTTGTGTGTGCAGTGTCTGGTGCTGAGCTATGCCACCCTTAGGCATTTTGGTGTTTGACTGCCAACTTGTGCTGACATGTATCTGTCTGCGCAGGTCTTTGATGACATGCAAGCACGCGGTGTGTTAGCAGATGTGGTCACCTGCTGCAGCCTCATCAATGCCTTGGAGCGTGGTGGTCAATGGCAGCTAGCAGAACAGCTGTTTGTGCAGATGTGCGCAGCCAGTTGGCAATCCCAGGGAGTCAAAAGTCCCTTGTACAGGATCATGGAAATTGCTGCTGCACCTGCTCTAGAGGTCACAGAGATGGCCCTTAGTTACGCCTCATCCGGCCCTCCCCAAGCTGTTGTTTGGGATGGTGGCAACATGGGCTTGCGCACTGACAGGTCAATGTCAACAGATGAGGCAGGAGATCCACAGCTTGAGGCTGCTCGGAGGTCTGCAGCATCCACTGCATCAGGACTGTCTCATACATTCAAGACTACAGAGCCGTTGTCCAAAAGTGCCCAGCAGGTTTCAAGCTCTCCGTTTGAGGTGCAACAAAGCATGAGCTTCTCCCAGCACAGCATGCGTAGTCCAAATGACAAGTCAAAAGGAATGCTTAGTCATGCCCTCGCTAGATCAGACAAGCAGACCCACCCCTTGGGCCGAGCCCCCAGTGATCTCCCAAGCCCCACAACTGATCACAGCAAGGGATTTGTGATCTCAGACGATCCAAACCTTGAAGTAAGTAGAGGCAATACTGTGACACAGAGCCCTTCTGCCTTGCACCTAAGCAGAAGCTTTCGCTCAACAGGCAGTAGCACCAGCATCAGCTACAGCCCAAGTGACTACACGCCCAAGGACGCACAGCAGAGCTCATCTTTGGAACACACAGGCTCAGGGGTAGGTCTGCACAGCCCTGCAAGACCCCCCTATGCAGCATACTCTCAAGCACTGACTGGGCAGACCAGCAGCTCATCAGACCTGCTGCAGTCCTTCTCCAGCATGCATGTTGGTGACACAGCACCATCTGTTCAACGTGCTCTGTTTCCTCAAGAACAGCCAGGACAGCAGACTGCAGTCACAAAATCTTGCTCAACCTCACACGAGCGCAGTGACTCAACAGTGAGGAGGATTCAGGAAGCTGCGATGAACAGACAGGAGATGCTAAGCCTGAGGCCCACGACTAATCCTGCGGGTGGCAGCATGGGACCGGCGCCAGTTCTGAGGCACATGAACGTGTCACAGATTGCACCCAACAGAGTCTGCTGTAACGCCCTTCTGGCTGCTTATGCAAGAGCAAAGCCCACCCTCTGGCAGAAGGTATGCTGGAGCTACGCGCTAGGTTGCTCCTATTGTCTCAGCAAAGCTCCCATGTCTTCTAATGCAGAGCGTAGGATCAAGGAGATCTTGCTTGCCCTTAGGCCAGGGTGTCCTGTATGTGCTGCCACATGGCATTTTGTTGTTGCATGCACACTCTGCAGCATAATCTTCAGTATTGCTATGATGAGGAGCTTTGATGGCTGCCTGCTGCCCTGTCGGTGTACCTCTTGTGATCCAGACACCTCCTCTGGGACAATTGCACTCAGCTGTTGTGTGTAAAAATGCAGGCTCTGGCCTTCCTGGAGGTCATGCAGTCAAGCACAGGGCACATCCAGCCAGACACAGTCACCTGCAATACTGTGCTGAAAGCCTGCTGCAATGCAGGCCAGCTCAACAGAGCTATGCAGGTACTGAACCCAGTTTGCGCAAAGTAGACTTGCCTGCTTTGCGTCACTTGTCATCGACTTCAATGCTGTGTTTGGCGCTGCTTCTTGGGAGTACTTGCTCAATGCTGCCCATTCTAGTTTGGCTTGTTGCAACAGCCTGGGCTTTGTGTTATGTACTGAAGCAAAAAGCGGTACTGAAGCAGAAAGGCAAGCAAAACAGCTGCTATGCTGGTTGCCCACAAAGTGCTTGGGCGCTTCAGGTGTTTCAGACCATGGTAGGGTCAGGAGTGGAGCTGACCATCACCACCTTTGGCACATTGCTGATAGCTGGTGCAGATGCACATGACTACAACCTGGTGCAGGAGGTAATCATAATAAGCTAGCCACACACCCCAGCTCTGCATGCACTTGCCAGTCTGCACGGATTCAGGAAGTGTTGTGAACTGGACCCTCAAGCTGACAGCTGTCATGTCCTTTCAAAGGTCATATTGAAGATGACAGGCATGATTCAACCACGTATCGTTGATACATCGAGCATGAGCCTAGTAGCTGACAACAAGGTGTGCAGCAGCGAAAGCAACCTGAAGCCATTGTGTTCATTGTGCACTGTGCAGAAATTTCAGTTGAGGATGGTGAGTGCAGGTGTGGGCGTACTTGGAGCAGGCAGGCTTGGAGGCCAACCCAGCTTGCATCAATGCTTATGTCCAAGCTCTTGTCCATCAGGTAGGTGTGCTTCAAGTCTGGCTGAAGCAGCAGTGAACACAGTGTAGACACGGTAATGCAGCACCATGTATTAGATGCTCTGTGCAGCATTTTTCTGCCAGGCACAGATCATGCACCAGCAAGCAATCTGCATCGGCGGCAGTACGCATCTTGCAAGCCCTGACCAAGTTCTGGCCATGTCAAATTATCACACATGTGGCTGTCATCTGTCGCTCGCTGTGTTTTGGGGTCTGATTGAAGCTCAGAGGTCTGATAGCTGAAACAAATGATGGTTGCGGTAATGAAGAAGGGTTGCATGGTGTAAAACGCATGACAAAGGACCATTAAGTATTGTTTCAGTCATCCAGACATGTACAGTAGACTTTTTTGGTTCAGGGTGAGTGGTCAGAGGCACAAAAGCACTTCAAGCACCTTCTGGGGCGTGGCAGTCGTGTGAGAGCTCCCATAGTCACCATCAACACCATCATGGCAGCCTACATGAAGCAAGGCATGTTTGAGCAGGTGGGACATAAATTGCTCACAATCTACCCCCCTTAGCACCAAGGCGTGCATCACGCGCCCGCTCCTGAGCTTGGCTCAAATCTGTGCAATGTTCCTCAGCTGATTCTGCTTGTGCCTTGACACATCTCTGCGCATTTCTTGTGAAGTGTGAGCACAAACCTCTCACGTTAGCTCTATTCATTGTTTTATATTGATCAGAAAAGGGCAACGCCTGCTGAGCAGGGTATGGGGGATGAGGCATGAAGTGTGCGCTTCAGCAGTGCTGCTGTACTCATGCAGGTGCAGCAGGTATTTGATGACATGTACACAGCCGGGCTGCAGCCAAACATCATGACATACGTGACTCTGCTGAGCTCCTATGCAGAGCTGGGCAACTGGCAGTATGCTATGCAAGTCCTGAACCACATGTGCCGAACTCAGGTGTGGTTTTTGCAAACTTTGCTGCACCTGTTTTGCAGACAGGCTTGTCAAAACACGCACACATAGAGAAACACAGGCTGCAGCTTCATGCACTGCGTAACGCACTGTGCACAGCTTGAAAACCACTGCTGTTGTGATCCACTTGGAAACAGGCATTGCTGTGAACGGCGTGCATGCAATCCTGTTCAAAGTCTTGATGCATGAAGCGACAGTCAGCATGTGTCTGCAGTCAGCATGTGTCTGCAGGTTGCTATAGTGCCAAACACGCTGTCCTTCAACCATGTGCTGGGGGCACTGCTCAAAGCTGCTACCCGAAGCTGCACGCCAGAGGTGCGAGTGACTCTGGCTGAGAGTGGTGTAAACGTCTTCAACCAGATGCTGAGCAGAGGGCGCACACCTCCCAACACTTCCACATACGACACTCTGATGGCCTTGCTGACCCATGTGGGGGCTGCAGGCCAAGCTCTTCATGTGCATCAGCTCAAGTTACAGCAGGTGTGTTACATGGTGGCCATACGCGCGCTACTGTTTGCCAGCACGCTGGCCTATTTGTTGTGTAAGTTTAGCATGCTGGTTGTTGTGACTGGTCGCATGCATGGGCGTTGCACAAAACAATGTATTTGGGGGCTTGGTCCATGTGTCGCATTACAACCACTTCCAATTCACAGATTGCATGTGCTCCTTGTCAACCCAGAGACGCAACATATCGCTGGTCTGTCTTCTGTCCATGGTGTCCGTGATGTGTCTGGTGATGCAGGGATTGCCAGTCAATGGAGCAGGACTGCTGCGTATCATCTCATGCTGCTCACAGCTGGGTCGGTGGGATGAGGCATATGCTGCATGGACAGTGATGCAGGCAGCTGGCATGCAGCCTGATGGAGCCTGCCTCAATGCCCTGCTGGCAGCACTGCAAGCAGCAAAACAGTGGCAACATGTAGTTCAGGTCTTTCAAGCTGCACGGCAGACACAGGTAGCCAATGTTGGCCCTTGAGGGCTGTTGCAAACAGCCCTGAGGGCTGTTGCTCACACAATGCTGTACGACGGCCTGTTGTATGTCATGCTTACTACAGCTGACATGATCATCTTTGTCTGTATGACCTTTCAGGAGAGTTACACTTAGAGTGTTGTCTGAACACGATTGCATGTGTGTACATCCACATGTCACACTGGCAATACTAGTGAGGGTCCTCACTCTTGGAATGTCACATCATATGCAGGTGCAGCCTGATAGGGCTGCGTACAACACAGTGCTGGCAGCGTTGCTGGATGCTGAGCAGCTCCAGGGTAGCTTGAGCATTGTGAATGACATGCGCTTGCAACACCTACCTGTGGAGACTGCAAGCTGTGACCGCTTGGTCCTAATGCTCATGATGACTGGTGAGCTGGAGCTGGCATGCAATGTGACACAGGTAAGGGCTGTGTCCTTGAGGTACACATTCCGGACTTGGACTGAGAGACATGTCAGGTCCAAAGTTTGACAACCAGCACTTCTTGTTCAATTGTCAAACAAGGCAAGAGTGAGTGTGGAGTGAATGTCTGGCCAGGTGCCACTGTATTGATATGTTCACTGTGCACAGGATTTGCTAGAGCATGGGCAAGCTGTGGGATCAGAGGCCTTGGCTCGCATGGTGCACCTGCTGAAAGATGATGGCCAAGTGTGGAAAGCTTTTCATCTCATCAAGACTGCACATCAGGTGGGACATCAGAAATTTCAACCTCAAATTTCTTTTTTCTGTTCCTTGTCAAGACACCGCTGTCTCCATTTTCAACAACCCACTCTTGAGCACACAGGCTTACACCATTCATCGGGCGTGTCATCACAACTCAGGTCTGTTAGAGGTGATCAGCAAGCAAGATGCCAGCGAACAAGCCTCATCTTCAGCAAGCACAGTGCAGCTTGTGACACTCTGTGGTTGCAGGTGGCACCCACTGTGAAGCTAGACAGCGATGAGTACATCTACTTAGCTGAAAAGGCGCTAAACCTTTTTGGCATGGCGCCTGCTGTGTGGCTGCTAGCTCAGCTTCATGAGATAGGTGCACTACGCTTATATAGCTTGCCAAGCAAGCTCAAGACTCCCAACTTCCTTGCTAGTGAAACCCCCAGCGGCCCCACAGCGTCCCCAAAAGCAGTCGCAGAAGCCTTGCAAGGTCATGGCAGCAACAGCTCTGACTCTAGCAAGCCTCCGGGTATCTACAGTGACAGAGGCACTAGCCAAGGGAAGACAGAGTGCCCATATAGCGCAGACGCAGGCTCATTGGATGTAGCCCACATTGTAAAGCTGATTGGGCTGTCAGTTGATATTGCCATTGTGGTGGTGTTGAGCTGGGCAGCACAGCTGGCTCAGCTGGAGGAGGCTTGCGTCGTAATCAAGGCTGAAAGCGTCACATTCATTCTAGGCAAGTACCGTAAGCATAGAGCCCATGAAACATGATGGCGTTGCCTGCAGTGCTGTCGTGCTCCACCTCAAGTGGCCCCACTCTGAACTATCCCACTGGACCAACAAGTTCAAGTGGGCTCTGCCGTTGGCTGTGTGCCATGAGTTAATACAACAGTGCCTAAATGCAGCAGGAGCAAGCCTCAGGGTGCAACATTTTGCAGGTGAAAAGGATTCTGGCTTTGACCCCACAGCATTGCGTCTAGCCGTGACCAAGCTTCTCAAGCTGAATCTCGAGAAGGTTGATGAGAGTACCTCCCGGTCAACTTTACACAAGAATACACTGCCTGCTGATCTTGATGGCACTTGTGAGGAAAGGAATGATATGACCCTTGCTGCCAGCCACTTGTATTTGTGGCTGGACAAGCACAGGGAAGCGCTGAAGAAGCTGCTGTCTGGGAGTCAGGCAGCACCTCTGTCACCGGTGCTTTCCAATGATCAGAAGCTCAAGTGACAGTAATTCTACTGATTTCACATGCCTCGTTAGTTGATCCCAGTTGCGGCATTGCTGTGTTTGGTGGTGACCAATGCCTGAGTAGCAGATTTCCCTGTTGATCATTGCGAAGAATGTTGGAAGCTATTGATGTGATGCTCTTTGAGGCAAAGTTCGTGATGATAGCATAATAACAGCAATGTGTGTGGGCAGCAGCTGTTACATTTGTGAACTTGGGTATGATTGGCTAGAGATTGATGCCCCCGTTGTAGAGTAGTGCAGCTTGGCTGCGTAGTGGTTCTGTAGTATAGCAGTCAATCAGTAGGGCTATGTAACAAACTGTCAACTTTGTTGGACAATGATTGACCTACTTGTAGGTAGGCGTTAAGAAAGCAAGAAGAAGAAGGGGCAAGCAACAGGTCCCGGAAGCCTCCCTTTTCAAAACACGATGTTCCGCAGCGATCCAGCATAGCGGGCCATCGTTTTCCCGTCATCTCGGCATCGGTACTGTTTCTTTCTCGGTACGATGGCCAAGAAGAAAAAGAAAAAGAGCTTGAAAAGTCGAGAGATTCAAGAAGAGGCGAAAGAGGAGCTGGAGGTCTTGGCTGCGATTTTTGGAGATCATTTCAGTCTCGACGAGGATGTGCGTGGCTTCAGCCTACAGCTTGTGCCGCATCCGGGCCGAACAGAGCCTAATTATGTTTCCGCGCAGCTAGCTGTGAGGTGAGCAGTGATCAGGGCAACGTGAAACGCAAGCACTGTCCATGTTTGAAGGCATCACGAAGTGCATACGAAGCCTAACAATGACTCCTATCAGAGCACGGAAACATATTACTTACGATGGACAAATCGCAACTCAAGCAACTGATGTGCAACGGGTACTGTTTAGGTATCCGGCGGACTACCCTAGTCAGCCTCTCGTGCTCAAAGTTGCGACCACCAAGGGGTTGACCGCTTCAGACACGCGCTCTCTGACGAAGTTACTCAACACCTCAAGTGCTGAACACGCCAGGAAGGGAGTTGTAGCTGGTTTCAGTGTAGCAGATGCCTGCCAGGAGTTTCTGCTCACCAAGAACAATCCAGAGGCTGCAAAGATCGACAAATCGGTACAAACCTCGTCCTTTCATCATCTGAGAGCCAGTCATCCTGCATCTCGATTGGATGGGTAACGCGTTTGTATTGCAGGCAGATGGGTCTCTGTGGCACAGCATGCTTGAGAGAGATAGTGTGCCTCAAACAGAGGAGTTGCACTCTGCTGACTTGTCTGCTCAAGCCGCTTGGGGCAAGGGCAACCATGCCTATGGCGTCGACCTGTTTGGCGGCAGCAGTGAAATGCCAGAAGCTTGGGCAACACAGGTGGGGCTTGTGTGCGTCAAAATTTATGACTCATCATCGTTTCAGAGCTGAAGCTGTTGCTGCACGATTGGCCGCAAAGCTGTTTGTGCTATACCACTGGAACAAAATGCTGCTTTGCCATGTCAAGCTTATGTTTTGCAGGATGCTGACAGTTACGGTCCATTGACACCGCTAGCAGACAGCCTCAGACACAGCCCTCCTTCTGTTACTGGCGGGGATGCTGACAAAGCTCTGTTGAGCAAAGCACCACAGTCGTCAGATGTGACTTCAAACAGGTAGCCATGTTAGCATTGCCTGTCAGATGGAAGCTCACTTGCATGCACAGCTTCCCTTTGCAACCTTCTCTTGCTTTTGCTTTTTAGATGCACTAGCCTTGCAAATATGTGTTTGGGCTTCACTTTATCTTGAGGTGCATTCATGCTGCAGGCTCATTGCTGGCAGTATGCAAGGACTGCCAGAGACTTCCAACAGCATGATGAACAGCATGCTGACGGCCATGCGTAGTGGCATCTCTGCTGTAGGCAGGCGCATGGGAGTCAACTTGCCGCTACCTCTGCGCAAGATGCTGGAAGGTCAGCTCACTCTTGTTTCTGTTGGCAATCTTCACATCAACTTGTTGTCCCCGCTTTACAGCGCCAGCCCTGCACGCCTTCTGAGCCACTCGGATCTGCTTTTCATGCACTGATTCCTGGTGTGTATGGTGCATTTTGACCACACATCCCATCAAGGCCCCCTCAATGCAAAAGGGCTGAGCGCGAGGTACCAGTGCATGATCTGAATCATAAGCTGCTTATTGTGAAGGCTTGACCATTATGGCTTTCTAGCAGGCTCATCCGATGAGGACGACACTGCCTCACAAGCAAGTGAAGACACCCCTGCTCGGCGCTCAGAGCGTGAGCAGATCAAGCGGGATTTGCTCATGGGACATTTGCTCAGTCTGGCGGCACACAGCAGCCCATCAGGCTTACCGGCCCATGCTTTGCCTGCTTTGGCAGCCTCACTGTCTGGCAAAGGCCTCATGCCCAAGTGGGTCCAATGGTCCTTGACACAGCAGCCTGCGTTATTCAACAAGGCATTCGAGAGGCTCTTCAGCGAGGTGATGCTGCTGAATCTGTTAAGGTGGTGGCTTGTCTGTTCAGGCAGCACAGCGCTCTTTGACTTGCTGAGCATGGCATGTGCCTGTGAAGCTTCCTGTGTGCCATGTATGCCTGTCACACCTTTCGGTAATACTGTTTGCTACTCAAGATACGCTAGGCTGACAGCTGCTACAAGTTTGTATACATCAGCACCTCAAGCTCTTATGGCAGGCTTACCTAGCACAGCGAGTATGGCAGGCAGTTCAGCATGCCCTGTCTGACATTAGACCTGGCCCAGCATAGCAACATGAGCAGAGGCTTAGTCCTGTATCTGATGACGATTCAACTGAAGCAGTCTCACTGATGCAATACAGGAAATGAAGCAGGGGCAAGGGGGGTCAGGAGGTGCACACAGGCAGCAAGATGACCCTTCAGCTTCCTGGGCGCTGCACCAGTTCTGGCAGAGGTCTTCAGCCATGCAGTCGGCCGCACCCCCGGCTGCCTTGCACCCCACCAGTCAGTCCCTCCCACCTCATGCCTTGTGCCTGCTGAAACCATCAGCTGCATGCGAAAAGCAGCCTCAAGCTGCTGTGAAACAAGGAAGTCCTGGTTGAAGCAACCGCTTGTGCTTGCTGCAAGACACGAGGTCCTGCTTGTCCGGACCCACAATGATCTGCTATCTGCTTCAAATGGCTCCTTTGACTTTCGAATGGCTTCTTTTGGCTTCTCAAGGCTGCTTTGACATTCTGTGGCTGTCAAGCCCTTATAGACAATGCATACAGTCAGGTGGCCGTTGTTTCCAGTGTACTTCAGAGCTCAGGGTTGATGATTTGCACAGCTCAAGCAACATCTGAAAAGGTGCTTATGATGGTCTTATCTCTGTGCAACAGCAGCAGCAAAGTGGTATTGCAACAATGTGAGCAAGGGTCGGTGGGCCATACAGGGCTGTCAAGGTATGAGAGTGACTTTCAGGAGCTGCGCTCTCTCGGCAAGGGCGGCTATGGAGTCGTGGTTTCTGCCATCAACCGCCTTGACGGCCGCCAGTACGCTGTGAAGAAGATCAAGATGCAGTCCCAGTCACCACAAGGCTTCTCACGTCTGATACGGGAAGTGACCACGCTGTCCCGCCTGCAGCACCCACACGTAGTGCGTTACTTCCAGGTATGCCTGCTCTCACTGCTGTAGTATTCCCATCAGGAAGCTCACTTTCTGCTGCTGCCAAACCTGTGATCATGGTATATGTGGCTGAAGCGTTTTCTGCTTGTCAACTTTTACAACATCAGATGGCACACCATGCCATCTGGTATTTGCAGAAGTCCCTTCAGAGGCAGGGAGCAATGCTGATGCACCCCTGAAGGCGACTCTGAAGGGATCTCTGCAAGTGCCTACTGGCATCGTGCGAAGTCTGACATGGTAGTGGTCATGGCCTTTGAACACCTTATGACCCTGCATTCAGGTTTTGCACACAGAACGCAATGCACATGACATGCCAGGCATTCGTGCATGATGACTTCAGGCTTGGTGTGAGATGGGTCGTGCGAGCACTCCTGCCAGTGACACAGTGGGAGAGCTTGAAGGGGATGACTGGCTGGGCAGCTCCAGTCACGTGGGCCCCTCAGAAGGCACTGGGCCCGTCCATCCCTCACGCACCTTCCAGCGGAACCTACGCTCTGTGCAAGAACTCTCAGAAGACAATCCATCTGCCAGCGGTGAGCACAGCTTCTGTGCGCACTGTGTCTGCTTACCAAAGTTCCCCAGCATTTCAAGCAAAGAAGCATGGGCTGCATCGTGCAGGAAAAGACACAAGAGACATCTATTGAGTTCTTGGCTAGTTGCAGAAAGATTTGGTTATGCAGCCTGATCATACCAATCAACATGTCATGTGTTGTTAGGTTAGTGAACTTCTGAAGACAGAATATGACATTGCCAGCTTTGGGCTGCCTTCCATGTTTGACGCTGACACACGACTTTTGTTAGCATGCAGCACAAAGTCAGCGGTGTCAGATAGAGACGACGCAGACTTTCCCATGGGCTCTGACACACAGTACCAGCATGCATGTCCCTGCTCAACAAGTGTCTAACTGTCTTATGGCAGAGATGCTGATAATACACTGCCTGTGCTACTCAATGAATGGCATGGCATATGTTTCTGTCACACTTCTGAAGTGGGGTGCAGGAACAGAGGAAGCTTCAGGCAACAGCAGCCAAGACAATTATCCCAGGTCACCCTCCCAGCACCCCTCTGATGAAGCCTCCTCTTCCCGTGGGGGCTTCTGGCAAAGGGAACCTCAACAGGGCCCTCAATGGGACCTTCAAAAAGAACCGCAAAAGGAGCAACCCTATCATGCTCAAAGGAAAGTTGAGAGGCAGCAGCAGTCTGCAACAGGCACCTGGGACTTTGAGACCGAGCCAGGCCACACAACAGGGCACCCCACCGACTCATCATCAAGCCAGGGCCAGGAGCATGAGAAACAAATGCTGTACATACAGATGGAGTTCTGCCCACGCACCCTGAAGAAGATCCTGGTGGCTGGACCTATAGAGGAAGCTGATGCGTGGCAGGTCAGACCTGTGGCATGCAAGGCCTGCAAGGCATTTCAGTGAAAGCACAGAAGTCAAGGGGCTGTGCACACATGCAGCTTTAGCGTTCCCAGGCTGCAGACCTCAATTGCCTGCGGTTGAGCCTACTTTCCAGCAAATCGTGCAGCAAATGGCCCAGTGTCATACAGACTACCGAGTTCCTGATGAGTGCTGACACACAAAGTAGAGACTGTCTCAGGCGACTGCACAGTACCCTACTCATGTCATCAGTGTCAACATGTGTGATGATGCAACATGTGTGATGCTTGATGCAGGTAGTGCGGCAGACTCTGGCAGGCCTGGCGCACATACACTCCCAGGGTATCATTCATCGTGATCTGAAGCCGGACAACATCTTCTACGATGCCAAGGGTGAAGTTAAGCTTGGCGACTTTGGCCTGGCCAAATTCCATTTGGCTACTGACTCTGCAGGCAAGCAACCCTATGCTCTAGTCTCACAACTGTCAACTTCCTCCAGGTTGCTTGCACTCAGCTTGCATATGCCAATGACACACTGACAGATGGATTTTCTGACGAGCGTACAGACCCTCTGCGACATCCTGCAGCTTGTCAAGCATCAGGCAGCCAGACCAGACATGACATGACTGGACAGGCATGTCCAGACACAACAGACTGGAACGGCAAGCCTGACTGGAAGGCCTGCTGTCATGCAGAGGATGCTGTAGCTCTGCACCAGCAGCTGCAACCCAACACAGATGCTGCAGCAGTTGCAAGCGAGGCGTCAGGTGTGTTGGGCACCTCCTTCTACATCAGCCCAGAGATTGCCAATGGCTGGCCGCAGTACGACAATAAGGTGGACCTGTACAGCCTGGGGGTGATTGCCTTTGAGCTGTGGCACCCGTTTACCACAGCCATGGAACGTGTGGTTGTTCTGAGAGAGCTAGTGGAGACAGGCATCATGCCTCCTGGCTGGCCTGAAGCCCACCCTGTGGTACATGCCACCTGTGCTGCAACCCATACCATTTGCAGAAACCACATGAGCTTTTGCATGCTTAGACTCTGCCCCTAGTCAAGTCAAGGATCATGATGTGTGCTTGATATCTGCTGGTCAAGGATGTAACCAGTAAACCACCAAACAAACTAACCCTGCCGTGCTTAACTGGTAGGAAGCGAATGTGACATGATATGATTGCTTTCAAAACCAATTACCATACATAGTGCAATGAGCTTCCAGAGCATGTATTGTTGCTCATTTTTTCTTCTGCATGGCTGCAGTGTTGATTGTTCGATTGAGGTGGTTGTGACATAGCTCATGTGTGAGGCAAGCCCTGACTAAGTTACTTGGCAGCATCATTTGCACACACCACCCATCTTGGCCCACATGATGTCATCAGGTAATAGAGGTGCTGTGATTGGCATGTTGTATTTGGCTGCCAGGTGGCTAAGTTGGTGCGCTGGTTGATGGCAGCCAACCCAGATGACAGGCCTTCAGCACGCGAGGTGCTGCGCAGTGAAATGCTGCCTCCGACCGTTGGGGATGAGCAACTCACTGACCTGCTACGCTCCCTGCCAGACAAGTACAACCTCCACTATCAGACTTCCCACTCACTGTCTTTTGCTTGGTTTGTGCATTCTGCTTGATGCAGCTGCAAAGGGTGGAGATGAATCTGCCTTCTCACACACAGCAAGAGCCTTTCCTGGCAAGGTTTATAGCTTGTGAATCTGCACTAGTGAGTGACTTTTCTTGCACCTCATCCAATTTGACGCAGGGAATGCATGGCAACCGTTCACCACAGCAGAACGTGTCTAGCAGCCTTGAGCAATGAGGCATACATCCTGCTGAGCTACCAATGTATCAGTGCAATGTAACCTTCAGATTCTCTTGCTCTTGAGCAGTGCAGGCTACCAAGTATGTACGCTGACTGCTTATTTGGGTTGGTGCAGCCCAGTGAACAAGGACAGGGTGATGGATGCCATGTTTAACCTGCCCCGCATGCACCTCACTGCAGACGAGTTGCCGGGCACCCCCACCACCCTCCAGGTCTGCACCACTGCTCTCCATCATGCACACTCATGCTTGCTACCACCATGCCACTTACTCTGATAAACAAACAAGCAAATGACTGAATGACTGGATGGATGGATGGATGAGTGAATGGATGGATGGATGGGTGGATGGGTGGATGGATGAGTGAATGAGTGAATGAGTGAAGGAAGGAAGGAAGGAATGAATGAATGAATGAATGAATGGATGGATGGATGGATGGATGGATGGATGGATGGATGGATGGATGGATGGATGGATGGATGGATGGATGGATGGATGGATGGATGGATGGATGGATGGGTGGGTGGGTGAGTGAGTGAGTGAGTGAGTGAGTGAATGAATGAGTGAGTGAGTGAGTGAGTGAGTGAATGAATGAATGAATGAGTGAATGAATGAATGAGTGAGTGAATGAGTCAATGAATCAATGAATGAATCAATGAACGAGTGAGTGAGTGAATGAATGAGTGAGTGTGTGTGTGAGTATATGAATGAATGAGTACATGAGATTGAGGCCACTGGACAACATCGCAGGTAGAGGCACAGGAGGCAGTAATGGAGGGTATGAAGGAGGTGTTCCGCTTGCATGGGGCCACCCCCATGGCCAGCACTGGGGTGGGCATTGCCCCCCTGGACTTCCCACCAGATGCAGTGAGCATGTTGGCAGCAGACGGCAGTCCCTGGGGCCTGCGCTATGACCTACGCTACCCCTTTGCTGCCTGGCTTGCCCGCCAGGCTGCCCTGCTGGGCACCAGTGAGCATCTTTGGCTGTGTGCTTGATTCTGTTGGAATTGCCCGTCTGTCCCATCCACCCATCTAGCTGTATGTATGTCTGTGTGTCTGGTGCTTTTCCTGCGCGGATGCAAACCACTTGTTATGACTTCCACACCCTGCAACCCAGTTGCTCAAATCTTGATGTGTCATTGTTGATCAACTCCTGCGCTCCTGTTCTTTGAGGTGCCGCAACTGCATCCGTCAACTTCAAAGTGAGCGAGCTGTCATAAGCAGGCAGGCTTGACGTCATGTTGGGCCACCACGCTGGTCAGCACCCTGGCTGCACTGGGTCCAGTACTGTCTACCATCTCGGCTGGCGCATGGCATCACACAAAACCAAATAGTCTCTCCCCTGCACCAGCATGGAGAACTTCTGCTCATACCTGAGTTCGCTGCAGGTACTCCACAATCTTTATGCCGGTCTGGGGTCTCGGAATACACTCTGTGTGCCTTAGTGCTGATAGACAGTGTGCATGTGCAGGTGGAGCCAGCCCTGACAACCTGCGCAGGTATGAGATAGCCGAGGTGCGGCGAAAGGCGCGCAACCTGCCCAGAGGGTACCTGCAGGCAGACCTGGACATTGTGCACCCCCCAGGCCTGCCTCCCCCTGACAAGATGCTGGCTGAAGCTGAGCTCATCAAGGTTGATTCTGCAGCACATTATGCTATGCTGTGCTGTGCTGTGCTGTGATGCACCTTGCCATCTGGGCTGGCTCGAGCTGAGCTGTGCTGTGCTGTGCTGTGCTGTGCTGTGCTGTGCTGTGTCAAGCGCTGTGCCAAGCATGGACAATCCCATGATGATCACTCTTTTGCCAGCCCCTTGAGCGCATTTCTGATGCTAGCCCATGTCGAGTGCCAAGTAGCATTGCAGCAAGCTTCACAGTATGCAAGCTCAGCGCATGCAAGCCTTTGCACAGCCCGTCTTGAAATTAGGCAGCATTGCCCCCAGCTTGCAGTACATAGCAAGCGGCAAGCTGGTCCCCTGCAGGCAGCTATAGAGGTCCTGCAGCTGCTGCCAAACTGCGGTGCCTTTGAGATCCGCATCAGCCACAAGCTGCTACTGGACGCCTGTTTAGGCCAGTGTGAGGTGCCCCAGGAGCTGCGGCAGAGTGCCCTGGCCCTGCTCTCCACTGCTGCTGGGGCCTCCCCCATGCACCCTGCTGCACGCCCCAAACTGTGGCCCTCCATCAAGTCTGTCACACATGCCATCAACTGGGACAAAGCCCTCAGCAGTGGCATTTGTAGGCAGCAGTTGCATGTCTTGCTCTTGTTCCTGCAACACTGCAGCCATTGTCTGCTCAAATCTCTTGCTACTTAGTCACAGTGCCAGTGATGTGATGCTTGAGTTGCTCCCTAGGCTGTCTGCACCGATCATGCCAAGCAGCTGCCATGCAATGTATATTATGCATCAAACGTCTGCCATGCAGGCATCACCATCTTTCATTGGACCATGCCACTTCACGCATCATGCCTCCTACAGTCAAGTTGCCTGCTTGTTTCACATTGCTTTGCTTTGGTACATGAAAGGCAATGCCGGATGCGGTTTTCAAGGCTAAAATTGCATCAAGCAGACTTGATCTGTATCATACAGAGTGGCTCTGCTGGGGTTGGGAACGCCTGCAGCAGCGGTGGCCCAGTGCAAGCAGTATGTGGTGCAGATCCCCTGTGAAGCAGAGGCAGGTCTGCACAAGCTACGCACCAAGCTGGAGGGCAGTACCGTGCGGGGACTGGCCCAGCCCCTCAATCAGGCCCTAGACGACCTCCAGGTATGCACTCATGAACAGATGCAAACCATATGCATGAGTCCTGCACCTGATAACATGGCAATTGCCATGTCTGACATGGCAATCAGTCTATCTCAATTCAAAAAACTGGTGAAAAAAATTGGCATACTCTGGAAACTCACGCTTGGTACGTGCAACAGTACGGCACAAATCGTGATCTGTTACTCTCTGTTCAACACAGAGCATGCAGTTTTACGCCTTGCCTAACCTTACTCCACTTCCCAGCTGTTTCATCTGCTGCACAGACGCCTATGATTGTTACTTTTCGTGTGCTGTTGTGCAGACACTGATCAGCTATCTACATGCTTGGGGCATCGCCAACAATGACGTTATTCTGGAGCCGCTGCTGAGACCACACAACCAGCATTACAGCGGTGCCATCTTCCAGGTGCACCTGGTCGATGAAGCGGAGACAGGCGTCACCTCCCTTGTGGCTGTCGGTATGGCACTGCTCACAGCCTGAGCCCAATATGGCTCATACCAACAAAACACATTGTGTGGGGCGATTTGCAAGTCTGCCCTGTGGAGCAACAAAGATCAAACATGTACTGTCAGCAAACTGAAACTTTTGACTGTTCAAAGCAAACCAGAGCAAAGAATGTAATGCGTAATGTGCGCTGTTTTATGCTGACAGTACATGTCTGATGTTTGTTGCTCCACGGGGCAGACTTGGAAATCGCCCCAGCTTTTGACTGTTCACATGCCTGACTTTGGCGTCCCATCTGCCACATAAAGGCATGCTCTGTGCAGAGGTCTTGATGCTGCCTGTTCACTTGATGACCACAGAGACTCTGTCCCATCGTCATCTCGTGCTTGGCCAGTGACCGTGTCATCAGAATGTGTTGCGCACATGCAGGCGGGCGGTACGATGGGCTGATGAAGGCCGTGTGGCAGCAGGCAGCCGTGACCTCTTCTCCCCCGCCTGCTGCTGTGGGGCTCACACTCAATGCCGACCGCCTCACCCTGCTTGCTTCTGCACCCAAGGCCAAAGCCCCCTCTGCCATCCCCTACCTCTCACAGGCAAGGACCCCCTCACACTATGCAGCTTGCATGCAACAAGGGAACCAGCAAAGGGTGGCGGGCGCAAAAGTCAGCTGATGTTTGTGCCTGGTGTGGGCAAAGCAAGATGCATAGAAGTTGCCCG
>JAABUO010003994.1_pt1 | contig 17444 bp, 15 predicted proteins | sample 5559291 | NCBI WGS metagenome assembly JAABUO01 (sample SAMN10711878, study PRJNA513372) | rock metagenome | isolation source: Antarctica rocks | place: Antarctica: Victoria Land, Finger Mt sud | reverse complement strand
GGTGAGGCTGTGCTGAGGAGCATGCGACGCGTGCCACCCATGGCGCTGCAGCCAGCGAGCTACAAGCTCAAGACAATAAGCTTTGGGCCGAGTCGTCGGGCGGTGCGTGTAGTGATACAGAAACGAGAACGGGCCGTGTCCGCTGCTGGCGATCGCCAACGTGCTGCTGCTGCGCAACGCGATCCAGCTGCCCGCCGGCGCGCCGGACGTGACCCAGGAGCGCCTGGTCTCTCTGGTGGCCGGGCACCTGCTGGATGCCAACAGCGAGGAGCGCCTGCGCGCCGCGTCGCCAGAGTACCGCGCAAACGTGCGCCGGCGCCGATCCCCCGCACCGCCTGCGTCGCAGCGTGCCGCTGCAGCGCTTGTTGCGCCGCTGTCATGGCGGGCCTCCTGCGGTGCGTCGGGACTAGCGCTGCCTGCTGCTGCAGTGTGAGAGGAGAGCGCAGACGCCGGCCAGCGCTGGAGCCCACCTGCTCGGACCGCGCTCGGTCTGCTTGCTGTACACGGCCCGACTTTCATGCGGTCCCGACTGTCTGCCTGCGTGCGACGGTGGGGAGCGCCGCGCACCTGGTCGCAGCGCACAGGAGCGCGTCGGCAGCGCTCGACCGCGCCAGGCCGGCTCGGGCGTCGCGGCGGCAAGGGAACAGGGCTACCCGTGGGCGCAGGTGCGCCAAAGCATCGCGGACGTCATCGCACTGCTGCCGAAGCTGGCGACTGGCGTGGACGTGAACGTTCGGTTCCATGACGTGCACGCGTTCGAGTACACCGACGACGTGGCCATCTTCCCGCTCCTCGACATTGACCTGGTGCATGGCTGGCTCGTCGAGCCCCGCGTGCGCCCCTGGGCGGCCAACTGCCTGGCTGCGGGCTGGCTGGTGGGTGACAAGCGCTTGCGCCGCCCGCCCAACCACGCATTGCTGCGCCGGCGTGCCAGCCGGGGCTGGTGTCGCAGCGTGCGGCGCGGCGGGGGCTGGCCGGGCGTGCGCCGCTGTGGCAGGCCGGCAGCAGGGCCGGGCCTCCGGCCCTGCTGGCCGCGGCGCGCCGCGGCCGTGGCCTGACTCGCGCGGCCGGCAGGACCCGGCCGCGGCCGCGCTGGCGGGGCGCTCGTACAACGAGGTGATCACGCAGCTGGTGACGGCGCTGGGCGACGAGCCGGCCGTGCGCGCGCTGTCGCCGTGCTCCAGCGGCGTGTCGCAGCGCTCCGCCGCGGCCGCCGAGCCTGCCGCCCCGGGCCCCAGCCAGCCCCGGGGGGCTATTGAGCAGGGCCCGTGCGCGCACGCGGGAGGTGAGCGCCCCGCGGCTGCCTCCCACGGGGACGCGGCTGCAGCCGCCGCAGCGCCAGGGTCTGAAGGCGGGGAGGCTGGCAGGGAGGGCCCCGGCAGCCTCGCGGGGCTGCCCGCAGCCGGGGGTGCCGAGGCGGGCCGGGGCGCCGCGGCCGCCGGCGCCGGCGATGGCGACGCGGCGGAGCGCGAGGAGGCCGACGCGCTGGCGGCCGCCCTGGCGCTGTCGCTGGCCGACGAGCGGCCGCCGGCCGCGCCGCGTGGCGCGGCCGGCGCACACGGCGGCCCGGCCAGTGCAGCCTCGGGCGCGGACGCGCCGCCGCCGCCGGCGGGCGCGCCTGGACAGCTGCCGAGCGCCGGAGCGGGGCCGCCCGAGGCCGCGCCCGGCGCACAGCCCGCCGGCCCCGGCCGCCCGGCGGCGGGCGGGCCGGCGCCGGGCGAGGGCTTGGACGCGGCGGGTGCGCTGACGGCGCAGAGCCTGGCCGCGCATGACCGGCGCTCATTCGAGCAGCCGCCGCGGCAGCCCGCGACGCCCGAGCAGGCGCTGCAGCGCCTGGAGGCGGCAAGCCTGGCGCAGCTGGGCGGCGCGGCGGGCGGCGAGGAGCGCGGGGACGCCGCGCGCGCGCCACGCCCCAACTCCGGCCTTGGCGGCGCCGGCGGCGCCAGCCTCCTGGGCGCGCCGTCCAGCACTGGCGGGACATACGGCAGCCGCGCCGTGCTGGGCGAGGGGCTGGGCGCCGAGGGCGGTTGCACAGAGGGCGGTACGACCGAGGCCGGGGGCACCGAGGGCGGCGGGACGGACGCGGGGGCGCCCAGCACGGCGACCATGTCGGCGGCCGGCTCGGCGCTCAGCCTGCTGGCGCTGGCGGCCGGGGGCGACCGCGAGGGCGGGCCGCCTGTGCAGGCCAGCCCCGAGCTGCGCTGCCAGAAGGACGCCGACCCGCCGCCCGCGGGCACTCTCGCAGCGCCTGCGGGGGCAGGCGGCGGCGCCCGCGCAGCGGGCGCGCCGGACCGGGCTGCGCTGGCCTCTGCGGCGCCGCCCGGCTGCGCGGCAGAGCTGGCAGAGGCGCACGCGCCTGCACCTGGCGAGTGCGGCGCCGCACTGCACCCGCCAGCGCCCCGCTCGGCGCCGGAGCCGGCGCAGGAGGCTCCCGAGTCTGGGAGTGCCGCCAAGCCCGGGTCTGGCGCGGCCGGCAGCCCGGCCGGGGCTGCTGCGCAGCCCTCGGGCGACCCCGGGCCTGGCGCGGCCGCGGTGGGCGGCCCTGATGCCGTCAGCGCTGCCGGCAGCGAGCAGGCAGGCCCCGGCGCGGCCGAGCAGGGCGCGAGCGGGGGCCCTGAGGGCGAGGCCGGGCCGCCGGGCGCGGGCGCGGCGGGCGGGCAGGCGCCCGCGCGGGGCGGCGCCGAGGCTGCGGACGCGCAGCGCGTGCGCGACGCGCGGCGCATGCATGCGTTCCTGGAGCGCAGCCGCAGCCAGCTCACCGAGCACGGCCTGGTGCAGCTGCACCAGGCGCGCCCGCACCCGCCCCTGCCTCCCAGCCCGGTCGGGCCAGCCGACAACCTGCAGGCATGCATGTGAGCGACATGGCCAGAACTCTCCGCCATGGGCCGTCTGTGACGGTATTATGCGTCTGTATATGTTCCAACACCTCTTTCCACTAATGTCGCCATGCGGCAAATTCTTCGTTGCACCCCCATGTTGTGTGCCTGGTGCGGCGGCGAGTGCTGTGGCCGGGCGCGTCGCCCGAAAAGCGCCTGCCGTGCTGAGCGGGCGCGCCCGTGCGCAGGCGCTGCGTCCGCAGCAGCTGGCGGTGTTCTTCCGCAACAACCACTTCAGCGTGCTGCTCGCGCACGGCGGCGCGCTCATGACGCTCGTCACCGACCAGGGCTACCTGCACGAGCCTGTGCGCGCCGTCCCCCGCTCTCCTGTGGAAAAGGCGGGGCACCTCAGTAGAGCTTGGGGCGTATGCGCAAACTGACTAAGAGCGAATAAATAGGCATTGCGTAATGTGCCCAATAAGGTGTGTTAAGGCCCCCAAGGTATTGCCATTTGCTTACATGTCTGGGCACAAGTCGCGACAGGTGCCGCGCAATACCGCGCTGGGCACTGGTTGTCCCGTGAGCGTGGCGGACTGACCCTGGCCATGCTCCAACGAGGGCGTCGGCACCGGCTGCGGCCAGCCCTGCGCCTGCCGGCGCCGCAAGGGGCCCCGCCCTGCTGCGCTGCGTTGGGGCACCGCCCGAGCGGCGCCCTTTACGTGCGCCTGGGCGGACGCTCAACTCAGGCGCCTGACATTCGCGCGCGGCCGCAGGACGTGGTCTGGGAGCGCATGGACTCGGTGCAGAACAACACGACGTTCCTGCGCGCGGACATGGCGCCCTTCGCCGCGCCGCCCGAGCGCGCGCTGGCCGACCGCGCGGCCGCCGCGGCCGCGCTTGCGCAGGCCGCCTTCGCCTCGGTCGTGCCGACGCGGCACGGTGCGCCCGGGGCCCCGGTGCGCCACTGGAGCCCTAACGTGGCGCGGCGCGGCGCGGCAGGCCCTCCGGCGCACCTCAGCGGCAGCGCGTGTCGCTGCCACGGGTCGGCACACTGACCTCACGCACCGCTGTGCACCGCCTCTGCGCTGTGCTGCGCCGCTGTTGCAGCGCTGGCGGCGGCCTGACGGTGAGCGCCGCGGCTGCGCGCTCGCAGGCGACGGCGGGCCGCGCGGCGGCGCGCCGGGGCACGACGACGACGCGGACCTGGCGCTCGCGCTGCAGCTGCAGGAGGAGGAGAACGAGCGCGCGCGGCAGGCGCGGCCCTGCCGCCCTACCCTATCCTCGCTCCTGTCTGCCGTACCCTGTCCCCGCTCTTGTTGCCCGCACAGCGGGTGGGCCTTTGCAGCGCGCTTGTGCGCATGGCATGGAGCGCCGCCGTTGCTGAGCCGCTGATGTGCGCTTTGGGCCTGAGCGTGGCGCGGGAGAGATGTGGGCGGCCGTGCGCCAGCCTGTGGCGGTGGATTCGCCTGGGCGGCGTCACGGTGGTGGAAATTTGGCTTGTCCGCGATTACGGTGGTGACAGTACACATCCGCGCCATGCGCTCCTGTCTGGCAGGGTCCGACTCGCGCCCTGGTGCAGGCGGCGGGACAGTGGGAGCAGGCGCGGCAGGGCGAGCAGCACGGGCGGCAGCCGGCGGCCGCCCCGGGCCAGGCCCAAGGCCCCGGCCAGGGTCAGGGCACGCCGGACGAGGGCGGCTGGGAGCGCGCCGGCGGCCGCCGGCGGCGCCATGGGCAGGGCGGGCCGCCCGCGGCTGCTGAGGGCGGCGCGCGCGGCGACGGGCGGCGGCCGGACGGGCGCCCGCCAAAGTCCAGCAGGGACACCAACTGCAGCGTCATGTAAGGTTCGGCGGTTTTCGGGGCTGGACGCTGGTGATAGGACCACGCAAGTGAGGTAGCTTGTGTATCTTGTGTTAGCTTGTATTATGTTACCGGGATGCAGCAGAAAGAAGGACTGGAGAACTTATCATAATGCAGCTGGTAAACTGTTACACCCTATGTTTAAAATCCAAACCAACGCCTGCGCAGCTTGCAGGCGCCCGCCTCTGGGCCGGCAATATTGTCTCGCGTGCCGGAGTGCAGCAGGCAGCCTCGGGTCCGAGTGGGCAGTGGTGAGCAGATGGCTGCCCGATACTTGGCGACCGCCCTGCTGGCGGGCTGGCTGCTGCGGGCGGGCGGGCAGCCCGTGGCGGGTCCGATCCCGGGAGTGACGCCGGCGCTGTGCGGCGCGGGGGACGGCTGCCAGCCGATGCTGATCCAGCCCTCGGCCGACCCAAACTACATCCCGTGCGTGCAGCACCCCGGCAGGGACTGCGTGCAGGGCAGCAAGGTGGTCGCGCTGGCGCCCTTCGACGCCGTGGACGCCTGCCCCACGGCGGCCCTGATCAACACGGCCCTGACGCAGAAGTCTGTAGAGGACCAGGCGCGCCTGCTCAGCCTCAGTGCGCGAGCTCGGACCACGCCTGAGGATGCAGGCGCGCGGGTGCGGGCGGTGCGCTCGCGCGCGAGGGCGTGCTCAGCCTGGGTGACCGCGCAGATATCCACCTGCATCAACTCCGTGCGCCAGAAGCCGGACAGCTTTGCGTGCCAGTACCCCTGCGCTTACAGCGCCTGGCGCGGCGACGTCGTCTCCCCCGTGCGCGGGCCCATGGCCTTCGCGGGCAGCCCCGGCACTGACGAGCTCAACAGGCGCGCGCGCGCGCACGCGCGGGGGGCCTGCTTGCAGCGCGCGCTAGGCTTACTGCGACAGGCCGCCCTGCTCACAGCGCTCCGCCGCGCTGCGCTGCCGCACGCCGGCCCGCAGACAGCAGGGCACCTGCGCCGCCGCCCCCAACCGCCCGCCGCCACTTGCGTGACCCGCACGAACAGAGCCCTCCAAGAACCCCCCTGAGTAAGCGCGCAGCGCGGCGGAGGCGCACTCCGCCGACCAGGCCGCAAACAACTTCTTCGGCCACGACGGCTCGGACAACAGCACGCTGGCGGACCGCGCCGCCGGCGCCGGCTTCCTGACCTTCCCGCTCGGCGAGAACATCGCCGCGGGCTTCAACTCCGTGCGCAGCCTGGTCCTGGCCTGGATGTGGTGCGACCCGCTCCGGCACGGCCTGTGCGGCCGGCACTCCACCAGGCGCAGGCGACTCCGCTGCTCGGCGCACGAGGGGTCGGTGCATGGATCCTGCATGCGAGCGCGGGGGTTTGCGCACGCCGCCAGCAGCGCCGCGCCCCGCTGCAGAGCGCTCTTCGGCGCCGCGCAGCCCCGCTGCTGAGCGCCGCGCGCCCCCGGCGCGCGCAGCTCGGAGGGCCACCGCACCAACCTGATGGGCTGCGGCTTCGACACGATGGGCACCGGCGTGGGCTACAGCGCGGCGTCGTACTACCAGATCTACTTCACGCAGGACTTCGGCTGCTCGCGCGACGACTTCAACTGCCAGTGCCCCCAGATCGTGGACCCCGCGACCGCCGCGCCGCCGGCGCCCGTCCCCGCGCCGGTCTGCGTCAACGGCGTCGCGGTGCCCGCCGCCGTCCCCGCCGCGGCGCCCGCCCCTGGCGTCAGCCTGGTGCGCAAGCCGGCGCGCGGCCGGGGTGCCCAACTGCCATGCGGTGCTATTAGTCAGAGCCGCTGTTGGTTTGGCACTGGTGGGCGGGTCTGGTCGAGCATGGGCACGCAGCCTGCCGCCACGGCCGTCTTATGCAGCTGGCGCGGGCAGGCGCGGCGCCGGCAGCCGCCCCCCCTCGCTGCGCCAGGCTGGAGCACATTGGGCTTACAGGGACTGCGTGGCCCTTGGTGCCGTTCCCTGCTGGGGCCGAGCCGGGCGCTGCTGGGCAGCAGTGCAGGGCTCGCTCGGCCGACGCGCTGACGCGGCGCGGCCTGCCGGCAGGCGCATGCGGCGCCCGCGGCAGCCGCAGCGGCTGGCCCAACCCCCGGCGCCAGCCCGGTACGACCTCGAGTCCGCTTGGTACCTATGAAGCTGCTGCTCAAGTTGCCACACCTTGTCGGATCAGTGTGAGAGGGAGATGCCCCTTAAGGCACATGCGTCGCCAGCCCCGACGCCTGCCGCAGCACGCGCGGCGGCGCCCTCTATCGCAAGCGCCGATTTGGTCGCACTATTGGTAGACCTTGAGAGTCACTGCATGCACTGCAGTGCTCCACCGCAGAGTGCGACCGTGCAGTGGCCGCGGCAGGTCAATGCGGCGCCTGCGCCGGCACCTGCGGCCGCAAGCGCTGCGCTTCCAGCTCCGCCGCCCCTGGGAGCGCCTGCGGCGAGCTTCGCGGCCCCTTCCGGGGCGCCGCCGCAGCCTGCGTCGGCACCAGCCCCGGCGCAGGACGCCTCGCAGCAGCCCCCGAGCCTGCCGGCCGCCCCTGCCGGCGAGCCCAGCACCTCGCCGGCGGTGTGGGCGCCCGCGCCCGGCCCCGCGGGGGCAACCCTGCAGACCCTGGTCACGCCCCCGTCCGCGGCCCCCGCGCCCGCGCCCGCCCAGCAGCCGCCCGCGGCCGCGCCGGCCGCGCTTCCGGCGGCCGCGGCAGCGGCGCCCGCCGCGGCGGGCCCGGCCGCGGCGCAGCCGGCGGCCGCGCCGGGCGCGGCGGTCCCGGGCGTCCCGCAGGCGGTGGAGCACATCGTGTTCGAGGGCCCGCAGCGCGGCAGCATGGCGCCGGGGGCGCAGGCGGCGGCCGCGCCCGCCGGCGGCGCGGCGCCAGGCGCCGAGCCGGGCCCCAGCGGGCTGGTGCCCTTCCCTGCCGGGCCCGCTGCAGGGCCCGGGGCGGGGCTAGGGTTGAGCGAGAGCACGACCGGCTGCCTGTACGCGACGGCGATGGAGCTGTCCGGCGCGCCGCCGGCGCCCCGGACCAACGAGCGCTCGGCGCTGCTGGTGGCGGCGCTTGCGGGCGCGGCGGGGGCGGCGCTGGCGCCGGGCGGCGTCGCGGTCGCGCTGGACGGCGGCGCGCGCGGCGGCGCCGTCGCGGACGTGCAGCCCTTCCCGGGGCTGCCCGGCGTGTTTGTCATCGAGGTGTGCGGTTCCGATGCCCGCCGCACCATCCGGATGGCGCCACGGTTGCCGAGCAGGGATGCTGCGACGTGGTAATGCCTTGTAGCATGTTGCAGCACTGCTAGTCCGCCATGCGCACCGCACTGCTCTGCTGCTTCATGCCTCGCCGGTGTGCATGCTGCAGTCCACTGCGCAGCCGCATCCAGGTGTGGCATAGGGCCAGCAACCACCCGCTGCCGCCGAAGCAGGACCAGGGTCAGGCGGAGATGCCCATGTGGGTTTCGGCCGCGCACTTCTAGGCGTAACTGGTAGTGAGGCGCGCGCGTCCCGCCTCTGATAGATATGTCTGACATGCGTTCATCTGAACAATGCAGGTGGACCACCCGGCCGAGTACGAGGGCGGCGTGACGGTGAGCCTGCCGGCTGCGGCGCGCGTGGCGCCGCTGCATTACACAGTCATCGACCGGCCGCTGGTCGTGCAGAGCCTGGGCTTTGACCTCGCTGCGGGCGGCTCGTGACGAGCGCACCGAAGCGGGGTAGGCATGCGGCCGGCGCCCCGGCGCGCGCGCTGCCAGGCGGCTGGGTGCCGTGCGGGCGTGCGCGTGTCGTTGCAGCATGTAAGCAGTTTGCATGGTGTCAGAGACACAGGTTGTGCGAGGTGGGTTGCACAGGCGCTTCACCATAGTGGCGCCTGCTCCTAGCAGTGCATGCAAAGTGGGAGGAGCCATTCTGTCAATGAATGAATCGGTCGCAACACATGAATGAATCGGTCGCAACACATGATGTCCCAAGATGCTTTGGAAAGGGGCTTTTGCTGTATTCATCCCAGCTCTTGGTTTGACTTGATTGTGTGGAGTACGCATGGCGTGCAGTATGTGTGTTCTGGGAAGCGCTCGCGCACTGTAGCTGAGTCCTTATTATCTGCACAGTTGGCATGAAATGCCAAGCAGTGCGTGGAGACCCAAGCGGTACTCTGATAGCACAATTGCCTGCGGCTGCATGCACAGTTGAGGCTGAAAAGTGAGTCAGACTCAGGCAGCCGCCCCGTCTCTACACACCAAATGTCCTTACTAGGCCGGAGCTCCTTACACCATTCTGCTCGCCGGAAGCCGGCGTGCGCCGGGCATGCCAAGCTGCCTACCTCTATTGACGGGCCGCAGCAGCGGCTACTGAGAAATGTATGGCCTAGCGACTACTCTCGTGCAGCCCCCCAAGCGAAATAGAATACGACTTGTTTGGAAGCTAGCACGCTGCCTCACTCCCGACTCAGACAGATAGATCTGTTACACTACGCCTCAGCCTCAGCAAGACGCGCCGTCTTGCCCACTGCAGCTGTCAACCCTCAACTTGACAAGGGTCCTGTAGCCTCTGCGCACGAAAAGCTGCGCGTTGCTGCACTGTCCTATTCACCTTAAGGTGCCATTATGTCGCTACTGCGGGCCGTGCAGCTGCTGGCGCGGCGGTGCAGCAGTGCAGCCGCCTCCACGAGCAGCCTGTGCCAGCAATGCCACCCGCGGCTGCCTGCATGGCAAAGCGCCAGGGCGCCACGGCAGGGGCCTGCGCGGCTGTGCACAGTGAACAGGCTCGTGCGGGGAATTGCGCAGACGCCGATCGAAGGCGTGCACCCTTGGTTCACATACATGCCACTCCTAGCTGCGTTACTTTGCAATGGTATTTCCTTGTGCTGTACACTTAGCTAATGCTCTCAGCGGTTGAATACACTGCGGTCAAGCACATTGGCATTTGCATAAGCGATCATGTTGTTGTTGGCTGAAAAGACACACATGTGGTTGGAACACTGCATGTAAGGCCGGCGTTGCACCGTCAGACAACTGAAGCTTTGCTTTGCACATTTGTGACACGCGACGACTGAAGAGCACACTAACTAACATGGGAGCCGCCGCGTGCGCAGTGTCATCAGCAGGTGAGGCCGAGGAGGCTGACTGGTCGTTGTATGACTACCCTGCACTCTATGACAGAGTCTTTGGCTACCGAGACTTTGCTGAGGAGGCGCGCGGCCCTTTGCATGTCGTGCTTGGGTGCACGAGCTGCATTTTCTGAAAGGATCCCTGGTCAGTGTTTAGACGAGACACTAAAACCTCCCGCGGCCCTGCAGGCGCAGTTCCTGCACGACGTGCACAAGAAGCTGTGCGGCCGGCAGGCGCACACGTTCTTGGAGGTTGGGTGCGGCCCCTTGTGCCTCTTCCTCACGGCAGAGATGGTGTTGAGCTTTCTGTAGGCCGCCAGCAAGCAGGCACTCATGCGTTGCCGGGCGTACCCAGGTGCGGCCCCGGGCGGCACTCGATCGAGCTGGCCGGGCGGGGCGCAGAGGCATATGCGCTTGACAACCACGCGGGCATGCTGGCGTATGCGCGCGAGCTGGCGGCGGCCGCCGGCGCGCGGGTGACCTTCCTGGAAGCCGACATGACTGACTTCAGCCTGCCGGTGCGCTGCCGTCTTGCGGCGCTCGCATGCAGAGCAAGGCAGCCGCCCCGATCGCCAGGCAGCTGCTGCCTCACTCAAATCACTCCCTGGGCGCGAGCTCAGAGGCTCGCACTTTCGGCCATCCTGCGAGCCAGCAAGCGCCTCTGAGCAGGGTTCGACGGAACCCATGATGGCGGTCGTCCACACCGGCGCCGCGCGCAGGTCGGCGCAGCCGCGGACGTAGCGTTCCTGCCGCTGGGCACGCTGGCGCACGCGCTGAGCAACGACGCCGCGGCGGCCACGCTGGCCGCGTGCCGCGCCGCGCTGCGCCCGGGCGGCCTGCTCGTGCTGGAGCTGCCGCACCCGGAGGACGTGTTCAATGGGCAGCAGCTCATGGGTGACGCATGGGACATTGAGGCCGACGGCGGCCAGCCCGCGCTCATGGTCGAGTTTGGCAGCGAGGAGCACGACGAGTTTGATTCGGCCACGCAGGCGCGCGGGCCGCCGCGCGCCGCAACCGGGTGCCCAGAGATGCAACCGGCGCCGTTGCCAGAGCGCTTTGTCTGTGGCGCAGCCAGGTGCCATCGGCATGCGCGGTGCAGGGGGACAGCTGCCCTGCTCTCCAGGAACCGCCTTCAGCGTAGCGGGGCCCGACCGCATGTACGCCAGGAGGCCCGCTGCCAGCCTCACGCCGGGGCTACATTCGCCGGCCTCACGCTCGGGCTACTCGGCGCAGGTGGTGCAGCGGCGCATGACGGTGAGCGAGGTCGAGCCCGCGGAGGGCGGCGTCGAGGGCGACGCGCGCGTGGAGCCGCTGGGCGAGGGCGCCGTCCTGCAGCGCGTGTTCACCTTCCAGGCGCGCGCGCGCGGCCGCGCCCCTGTGACAGGGTAGGGGCATGTGCATGAATCGGGGGGTTTCACGGGGCTCCGCGCGCCGGCCTCCCGCTTGTCGCCAGGCCCCGGCCCACCAGGCTGGCCCGGCGGGCAGCGCGCGCCGCGGCTGGGGCGGGCGGCCGCGCGGCTTGCCGCGGGCTGGTGGCGGCCGGGCCGCGGCGACGCCGAGATGCGCCGGCGCAAGCTCCCGGCTTGAAGCAGACGCATGTTCAGAGGCGCTGGCTGCGAGCCGAGGAGGCCTGCCCGCCACCGCTCGGCGCCAGGGTAGGGGTAGGATAGGGATAGATGTCGACATAGACAATACGCAGGTCTGAAGCGCACGCTCGCCGCGCAGGAGATCCGGCTGCTGGGCGAGGCCGCGGGCCTGACGCTGGCGGCGTCGTACGGCGAGCTGGACACGGGCGTGGCGCTGGGCGACGAGGAGGCCTTCCGCCTGGTCGCCTGCCTGCAGCGCCCGCCGGACGCGCCGCCCGCGCCGCGCGCGCCTGCAGGCTCTGGGCCCGAGCCCGCGCATGCGCCGGCCAGGTAGCTGGCGTGGTGCGCGCGCACGCGCGGCGCGGCGGGTTTGGACCTGCAACAGCCCTGCCCTGCACTGCAAAATAAACAGGTCTCGTGTAAATACATGTGCTTTCCTTGCTATCCTATTTTTCTCGTCCTCTCCTGCGCCGTGCTTCTCTCAAGGCCACACCTCATCAACGACGGCGCAGGTCTGCCAGACATCATGCGGGGGAGGGCTGCATACCACGCATACAGGCTCTGTGTGCGCTGTGCATGCGGGGATACTTGCGCTGCTTGCAGAAATAGGCCATTTACAACACTTGCACATAGTTTACAACCAGGCGTGCTCAGCGCAATGGTGCGCGGAGAGCAACACGCGTCAGCTACCACCAGTGCGCCTTGGCCTGTGCCAGCCCAACGCGTCCTGATGGTGGCCAAAGCACTCCAAGACAGAGGCGGTGCACGACACACGACCAAAACAGGGTCCAACAAAGCGGCGCCATAGCACGGTTCACGAGACACCGGGCTCAAGCAAAAACACCCTCCTCTCTCAACCTTTGCGTTCACCCAGCACGGGACGATGTGCTGGTGCTGCGGCCACCCCACAGCCGAGTACACACAGAACTGCACACAATGCAACACATGCTGGACCTGCAGGAAAAAACAGCGGATAAACCCTGCTGGATGGTGTGATGCTCTTGAAGCGCGAAGAGGCCGAGCAGGCTGCCTCAAATAAATGAATGCTACACACCCTGCAGACAGGCAGGCGCGCCTGCGCCTGACGGCCGCGGGCGCGCAAGCGTAAACGCACTGTTGCAAGTTTTTGCTTCAGCTGATACTTCCAGCGCGCGCAGCCTTCATGAAAACTCGCGCGCGCGACAAGCGACGAGGCGCCGCGTCACGCCCACGCCACAGCGATGCGTGATCCTAGACACTGCCCCGACCGCTCGGCAGTGCACAGGATAGGTGTGATGAGCTTCCTTTGTAGAATGCTAACAACTGCCTCCCCCACAGTGTGAGGCGGGACCCATGAAACCCTCACATCCGTCCCACATGCAGAAATTAGCGGTACATATATATTAAATTAACATAAATGGACACACCCATGAAATACGCTAGGAAGCATGAACCGCGGCAAAGCCGCTGCAAGCTACTTCAACTGCCGGCCCGGTCCCAGCAGCGCAAGGACAAGCGTGCGCACATGCACCCGCCTCCCGTCCAGCCGCCCTGGTCCCCGGCGCAGCACCGCACCGGCCGAGGCTGCTGCGCTGGTACGCGGCGGGCGCGGCCCAGAACACTTCATCTGCAAAAGCCATCCCGGGCTGAGGCAGGAGGCGGCGCCCTCCTGTACATCTGACGGCCGGCTGTGCGTGCCAGGGAACGACGGCAGGGCGTAGAGTAGGATACGGTTAGGATTAGGGTTGGGGTTGTAGTGAGCGCGCTACCCAACGGGGTTGCAGCTGAAGGGGTCGGAGTTGTAGATCCAGCCCAGGTTGGGGCAGAACGCGGTGCGCCCCTGCGCTAGGGCCTACCCTACAGGGTTGCAGCTGAAGGGGTCCGAGTTGTAGATCCAGCCCAGGTTGGGGCAGAACGCGGTGCGGCCCAGCACGCCGAGCGAGTTGCTGGTCGCCGAGCCGCTCTGCACGAGCCCGGCGCCGCCGCCGGCGGCCGCGGGCGCGGCGGTCGCAGCGGCCGCGCCGGCGCCCGGCGATACGAGCGCGCCCGAGTTGGCGGCGCTGGCATTGGCGCTCGCGTTGGTGCTTGCGGGCGCCAGCGCGGCGGCATACTGCGGCTGCCCCTGTGCGCCCGGCTCGCCCGGCGTCACACGATAGCACCCAGCGGGTGAGCCGCCGGAGTGGCGCAGCTGGCGCGCGCCTCGCGCGGCTGGACACTTTCAAACAGCTGGGCCTGCCTTGGGAAGCAAAAAGTCTTGGACAGACGTTCCCGAGGCGACATGTATTGGATGCCCAGCACAGCGCATGGCCGCTACTCGAGCTCCTATGGGTGCGCTGAGACGGCCACCATGCGCTACCCCCACTCCCTCAAAATGCACGTGGCTGCGACGCAGGCGAACACATGGGGAGCGCTGACTTGCCACAGGCGCTGCAGCATCCTGCCACAGCGAGGGGCTGCAGGGGCGCACCAGCGCGTTAAAGTTGCTGGGCTGCCACGCCTGCGTCAGCGAGACTGAGGCCAGCTTGGTGCCGGCCGCCCCGGCCGCCGCGGCGGCGGGCGCCGTCGCATTGGCGCCCGCCGCGCCGCTGGCAGCGCCGCTCGGCATAGCCATGGTGGAGTCGTCAATGAAGATGATAGCATCCACCAGCAGCGCGCTCACCGATGCCTGCAAAGAGTGTAGAAAACATGTTAGCCACGATGATGCGTGCATGTGTTGATGAGAGCTCCAACGTAAGGTTGTCTGCCGGCGGACGGTGAGCTGAGAGGCCTGCCAACCTTCAAAGCAGGCATCCATGTCGAACTACAGAGGCATCAGGTCCGTCACGTATCGGCAACCCGCACACAACAACCCGCACACAACAGAAGGGCGTAAGGGGGGAGCACAGAGCGCAGTCTGCACGATGGCACCAGCGCAGACTTTGCAGTGCTCGTGCGGTCAGCAGCAGGGCACAGCACAGCGACAGCGCAACAGACTTGCCGGAGAGCCGGCCACGACAGCTGAGCGCAGCACAAGCCAGAGGGCGCGCCTGATTGACCAGGCTGCCGTCGGCGTTGGCGAGTGCGTACGCGACTCCGCCGTCAGGATACCTGGCCGTGGCCCCCGACCCGAGCACCTGCACCAGCCCAGGGCCACCGCCGCTAAGCACGTGGTGCGGCACCGCAGCTGTAACGTCTCTGCAGGATGCAAACACAGCTCCCAGATCAGGTTTTGCCGGTTCCCCACCCTCATCTGTGCCTGCTCTGCACGATGCGGCACGCTATGATCACACAAACACATCAACACTTGATCAACAACAATGGCACAGCCAGCATAGTCCCGACAAGATGCCAGGCTGCGCCTCTGGCAGTCAGCAAACATGCTCTGCTCACAAGTGTGTTGCTTGCAAAGCGCATGCTCTCAGTATAAACCATGGAAACACCAAGGCCAACGCCAAGCTGAGTAGTTCAGCCCGCAGCCTGCTGTGCAACTCAGTACACATGGGTGCAGGCGCGTCCGCAGCCGGGGGCCGGGCACCTGCACGGTGAACGTCAGCGTGCTGGCGCTGGCGTTGTAGCGCGGCTGGCTGAGCTGGAGCACCCACGTCCGCGGCGGCGCGCTGGAGCCCTTGGTCGCCGCGTGCATCACCTGCACCCGCGCGGCGCCCGCTGAGGCGCCCGGCTGCATGCGCGCTCGCGAGGGTGTTGAGAGGCAACTTGAAGGGTGCAGCGCTGGCGGAGCAGTCGCCGGACGGGGCGCCGAGCGAGCGCTGGCGCAGCCGGCGGGCGCGCCCGGTGGCGCCGGACGATTGGGGGGGCCTGCCTGCGGCAAGCCAGTGTCTTGTTCGACGCTGCAAACCAACTTGGGTAGAGACGGGACCCACCGCCTGGGGGTTGCCCATCCAGTTCCCGCTCCCGTCGGTAAAGCGCGCGCCGACAAAGTTCTCCAGCCCGAAGCGCCCCGTGCGCCGCCCGCCCGCGATGTGGATGCTCCACGGCACGACCTTGACGACGCCTGGCCGCGGCGCCCGCGCCTGTCAGGATACAGCGGGGCCCTGCCGCGTGGGCGCGGCGCGAGCAGGCCTGGCCCGCCCAGAGACCCGTTAAGCCCCGGCCGCCCGCCAGCACTCGCAGCACAGCAGCGACAGAATAGGCGTGTATCTTGAGCAGGGCAGTGCCTGCCAAGAACAGCGTCGTCGCGTTGGTGAACGCGGCTGCCTCGGCCGCCAGTGTGCTCTGGCTGTTGGCCGTGGCCATGCCGGCGGAGGAGGGCGCCAGCACCTGGCCGGCTGGCGGTGGGGTCGCTGGTACAACCGCCGCCGCCGAGCCTGCGGATGCTGCGAGCTGCCGCGCTCCTGCGCGCACAACGCGTCTCAGACGCTGCGGCACCTTCGCGGCCGGCGGCCATGGGAGGGTGTGGAAGGGCATATCAGCTGGGCTGCAGTGGGTGTCTAGCTGCAGGCCATGCACGCTCACCGTCAGCGTGTGTGCACAGCAGCGCGAGCGCTGCCAGAGCCATCGTTCCTCTGTCCAGGCGCGACATCGGAAACACCTGCTTGCCACGAGAAAAGTGTTTACGTGAGCATGTGCGTGACCATAACAGGAGCGGCTAGCCGTTCCAGTCGCGAGTTTGATCGTTTGCAACAGGTTTCAGCAGCGCCTGTTGGCAGCGGGACAGGGCGGGCACCTGCGTTCGGCTCTGCAAGATTGAGATGACGCCCCGGACCACCGTCAAAAAGACCCTCGACGACAGATGCCGGGTGTCCGTAACAGAACTTACCTGTACACACGCCGCTGCAGTTCTGTGAGGCAACTAACACAAATGGTCGTCAAATGCGTGCCAGGTGTGGACCACCCCCGGCATGGATGACGCAGCCGGGAGACAATATCCGAGAACCCTTAGTTCTCAACTTATGCCAGAGAGAAGAAGCCAACTTATGCAAGGCAGCGGCATTGCGATAGAGCATGCGAGAGGCATGCATCACAGTGGCCCGCACCCCTGCAATGCAGACTATCTGCTGGACGCCGGGCGCCTCAGGACGCCGCCCATAGACTCGTCCCGCAGGACAGTCTGCACCTGTTTCAGAACGCGGCGCACGGGGGACAGGCGCACTGCTCAAAGGGTCTGTGAAATAGCACATCCAGCATTACATGCACACGGCAGCTGGCAGAGCAGCAGCCCAAATTCCTGGCCGGCATGTAAGTGTCTGCGGCATGTGACACAGTGCTGTTTGCAATGCATGGGTGCACTGCCCAGCGCAAAGAGCACTGCTCGGCGCCGGCGCCTTGCCCGGAAGCGCATGCATTGTTAGGACGCCCCTGACTATACGCTGTTTCACAACCTCTCATGCAGCCCCACGCAGGTCTGCAGGACCATGCGACCCCCCGCGCGACCTCCAGAGGCTTGGGCGCTCCCAGCGGATCATGCTGCCGCACCCGCCCCCCATGCCATCCTGCAGGCGCCGCAACGCCACAGACACAGGCACTGAATCAGCGCGCATCATCCGAAGGCACACCCTGTCTGACAACGCAATGCCTCATCCAGCACGCCCTGGCATTCTCCGGGTGCCGCCGGAAGCAACCACTGCCGAGCAGGCACGGCAAACAACATGCAAGCCGCCGCGGATCGCCGCTGCCCCAGCGCCTTGGTGCTGCCCCAGCATCCTGCGCTGCCCAGCGGGCACGCGCGCGCCAGCAGCGCTCGCATGGATGTGCACCCCCAGGGGCCTCCCGTGCATGGGAGCAGCCTCGGATGCGCTCGCAACCGGCCTGGCCAGGAGGCCAGGCGACCAACGCGGCCGCACATGCCCCTCGGTGGGCAGCAAGAGATGGTGCTGGAACTCCTGAGCACGCACCGCGCTCCTGCACCGATGCGAGGACACTGGCACCGCTGCATCATGGCGGGCTGGCGCCTGCGACAATTCGCAAGCGTACAGTCAGAGGCGTGCGCCTCCACACAGGCACGCCGCCACGCGCAGCGCGGGCGATCGGCTGCAGGCGCCGGCTGCTGCCTGCCGCTTGGATGACGGCTGCAGAGCGGCGACCGAAGGCGTGCGCCACCGGGCGCGGCAGCCAGCCCCCTCGGTGCTGGGGCTCGGGGGCGCCGCGGCCACGCGTGCGGCACGGCTGTGCCGCCCGCGCCGGCTGCCAGCCGCCGCGCGCGGACGCCTGTACCCGAGGGTC
>JAABUO010003993.1_pt1 | contig 17449 bp, 19 predicted proteins | sample 5559291 | NCBI WGS metagenome assembly JAABUO01 (sample SAMN10711878, study PRJNA513372) | rock metagenome | isolation source: Antarctica rocks | place: Antarctica: Victoria Land, Finger Mt sud | reverse complement strand
GACCGTCGAGGACCGGGTCCAGGCCGTCAGCCGTTCACGGTCCCCGTCCAGCAATCCCAAGCGGGCAGCTCGCATACGACAGTGTCCCGCACCAGACCGCCTAGAGACTTCGGCGACACGACACTAGCGTCAGCCCGGTCCGATCCGATCACTCGCTCTGACCAGGTCCGGTGCACCGTCGCAGCATTCGCACCGAGCCCTCTGCCAATCGTTCGACTCATGACGCGGGGTGCAGAAGGTCCGAGAAACCAATCCTCTCGTAGAAGCGCTCGCGCACCTGGTCTCCGACCTTGTTGACTTCTTCGGCGCCATCGTTGGCGGGATCAATATGGACACGGAACGGACGCTGGCTATAAACGGCGCCGAGTAGGTCGCGGATCAGTACCAGCCGGTCCCGCATCATGGTCAGCCCGCGGCGCTGACAGTGATTCGCGGGCACGAGAGCGCCGGGTGTCGTCCCTTCGGCAGTGGCTCCCGGAGTTCCAGTGCTGAGCGCGGCGGTATTCGGGTCCTCGTGAGGTGGGCAGTCGTGTCTTGCCGATAACTCTGCCCGTACCGATCGGACGTAGCGAGATCACGATCGGGTTCCACCGCAAACGAACAGCTCGCAGTTCCAGGACGCAGGGCACGTAAACGGTAACCTCAAGGCCGTGGCAGCGGATCTTGGACCGGCCGTCGTCGGTCTCGTCGGAGTGGTTACTGGTGGCCTGTTGGTCAATGGCGCGAGCATCGTAATCAAGGCGCGTGAACGAAAGCAAGCCAAGTCTGATCATCTGCGGTTGGCGGCGGCAGAGGTCATTACGACTTACCTTCACGCAAGGAGCTATTTGATCAGGGAGCGTCGAAGCGGGATCAAGGGGCCGCTTAGCCGGGATGAGCTTTTCCCCACCGATCGAGAGCTGGCTCTGGCCAAGCTATTCACTCTTCCGGGAAGTGAAGACCTGCGGGACCCGGTTCTGGAACTTGGTCGCCAGACGCTACTGGTGACGGAGGCAACGGACGACGCCAACGCCGAGATGGCCTTCGAGTCCCAACTTGCAGCTATTCGAGAACTTGAGCAAAGGGTACGTGACATAGGGGATGGATAGCACTCAATGGACCGATATTAACAACCAACGTGGGTCTACACACGGTAGACCCTAAGCTGGTCGCCGAGAAAGAAGATAGGTTTCGGTGCTCACATCATGGGCATATCGCCTCGGCTTGATTACACGTCAACTCGGCTCTCCTGGCAGCCCGGGCACCCGTGACGGGACTCGGCCTTTGAGCGTTCGTCACTGGTGAGTTCCTCCACGCGTAGCGCGGGGGCCTCGGAGTCGACGCCGTGCCAATCGCGCTGCATCGTGCGGGTCCCGGTGCCGAGGCCGAGGACCAGGCGGCCGCCGGAGAGCTCGTCGATGTCGCGGGCCTCCGTGGAGAGGACGAGCGGGGAGCGTCCCACCGCATAGGCGATAGCGCTGCCAATGGTGGCCCTTTCGGTATTCTGGGCCATTACGGCCAGGGACACCGGCGCCGACCGCTCGTAGAACTCCGTCGTCCAGACAGATGAGAAACCGGCCCGTTCGGCCCGCCGGCTCACCGAGGCGACGGTGGCGAGGTCCCCGCCGAGGAGGACGATCCCCGGCTGGTGCGTCGGCTGGATCACCGCAGGTATCAGACCCGGGCCGGGCTGGTCGCCGCCGCTAGCCGGGAGAGGATCTCGGCGGCCTCCTCGGCCATGCGGGGCACAAACTCGGCGACCCGCACCAGGTCGTGGATGGCGGAGGACACCTGGCCGGCAGCCATGATGCCTGCGTCGACGTCGCCGGTGGACTGGGCGCGGATGAGCGCCTCGTCCTTCCACCGGTTCAGCTCCTCGCCCTGCAACTCCCCGCTGTCCAGGATCTCGAACAGCCGCTCCACTCCGGCGTTGCGCAGCCCGCGGGCCGGGCCGTAGACAGCGGGGAAGACGACGTCGTCGCCCTCTCGCGCGGCGAGAATCCGCTCGGCGTACGCGGGGTGCCAGTCGGTGTTGTCCTCGGTGGCGATGAACCGGGTGCCCATCGCCACACCGTCGGCACCGAGGGCCAGGGCGGCCGCCAGGGTGCGGCCGTCGCGGGCGCCGCCGGAGAGGACAACCGGGACCGACACCGCTTCGGTGATGTTCGGGACGAGGACGAAGGTGTGCACGGGACTCGCGTGGGTGTGGCCGCCCATCTCGTAGCCCGAGGCGATGACGACGTCGACGCCCGCGGCCTCGGCCTTCTTCGCGTGCACCGTCGCGCCCACCTTGTGCATGTGGATCAAGCCGGCGTCGCGGATCAGGGCGCGGAACTCGCCCGGGAAGCCAGCGCTGGTGGTCAGCACCCGCAGTTGCGCTGTCAGTGCGCTATCGGCGGCGCGGGCCTCGACTGCCGCCCGGATGTAGGCACCACTCACTGGCAGGACGGTCCCGGAGGCGTCGCGGCCCACCGGCACGTTCACGGCGAACGGGCGGTCGGTGAGCGTCGCGACTAGCTCGATGTGCTCGCGCAGGACGCGCGCACCGACGTCCGGGTCCTGGGTCATACCCGGCATGCTCACCGTGCCCAGGCCGCCCGCGTTGGAGACGGCGGCCGCGAGGTGATCGGTCCGGTACGGGCCCATGCCCTCCTGGATGATCGGGTGCTCAATACCGAGCAGCTCGGTGAGTCGGGTGTGCAGCGCGGCCATGCCGGTTCCCTTCAGCGGTCGGTGGTGAGCACCAGGGCGGAGCCGTCGGTCAGCGCCCCGGAGGTGACGACGCCGACCTCGTGCCGTGGCGCCTGCCGGTTGCCGCACCGGCCCTGGATCTGCAGAACCGCTTCGGTGACGGTGTTCATGCCGTGCAGATAGCCCTCGGCAAGCAGGCCACCGTGCGTGTTCACGGGCAGCTCCCCGTCGAGCGCGGTCGCGCCGGACCGGAGGAAGTCCCCGGCCTCGCCGCGGCCGCAGAAGCCCAGGCCTTCCAGGCCCATCAGCACGACGCTGGTGAAGCAGTCGTAGATCTCGGCGAAGTCGACGTCGTCGGCGGTGATCCCGGCCCGGCCGTACAGCTCGTCGCGCAGCAGGTCCGTGAAGTTGCGGGTGTAGTCGTCGTAGAGCAGCTGGTCGCCGATATCCAGGCCGGGGCGGGCGCCGGCCCGGTAGGCGCCCGAGGCGATCACGGCGGGCGGGTGCCGCAGATCGCGGGCCCGTTCGAGGCTGGTGACCAGGAGGGCGCACGCGCCGTCGACCTCGCTGGTGCAGTCGGCCGCCCGGAACGGCTCGACCACCCATGGCGAGGCCAGGTAGGCGTCCATGTCCAGCGGCTTGCACAGGACCGCCCGCTCGTTGCCCACGGCGTACGGGCGCTGGGCGATCGCGACGGCGGCGAGGTCCTCCGGGCCTGCGCCCGTCTCGTGCATGTACCGCCGCGCCCACATTGCGATGTACATCAGGTAGGCGTTGTAGCCGATGGGATAGCGATACTGCGCCGCCCCGCCGGCGAACGCGCCGCTGCCCACCCGGATACCGGACCGCCCGTTGAGTGCCCGGAAGACCAGCACGTTCTCGGCGTAGCCCTGAGCGACGGCCATCGCCGCCAGCTGGACCATGAACGACGGCGACTGGCCGCCCTGCTGGAAGTCCATGACGAAGCGCAGCTGGGGGAGCGCGAGCGTCGTCGCTACCGCCTCGCTGGACACCGAATCGTTCAGCACGCTGAAGCTGACGACACCGTCGACTTCGGACAATGGCAGGCCCGCGTCGGCCGCCGCAGCCCGGGTCGCCTCCGCCGCCAAGTCAAGAACCGACCGTCCCGATGCCTTGCTGAGGGCCGTATAACCGACGCCCACTGCCGCTGCTGTACGCATGCCGCCTCCCGGACTGGACGCTAAGGCGACCGGAGGTGAATCGTCAACCGGTCGGTTGGAATTCGTCCTTGACGTTGGAACCCGATTCAGTGTTAGCCTCGCAGCGGTCGGGAACCGCACCGTCGTGCGGCCGGCAGAAACTGGAGGATCGCAATGGCGTCCGACGCACTTGTGGTGGAGCGCATCCCGGTCGACGACGGCGGCGCGTGCCTCGGGCTGGTCACGATGAACCAGCCCGACAAGCTCAACCCGATCGACTGGGACACCGGCCTAGCGCTCGGCCGGGCCTTCGACGAGCTGTCGGCCGACGAGATAGTGCGGGTGGTCGCAGTGACAGGCGCCGGCCGTGCCTTCTCCGCCGGCGGAGATATGAAGAAGTATCAGGCGCTGCAACGGGATCCGCAGGACTTTCCGCAGTTTCTCGCCGACCTGCACCAGGTCTTCGGCCGGATCAGCCAGCAGCCCAAGCCGTTTCTCGCACTGGTCAACGGCATCGCCGTCGCCGGCGGCATCGAACTGATGCTGTCCTGCGATCTGGCCTTTGCCTCGACGTCGGCCAGCATCGGGGACGCGCACCTGCCGTACGGCCAGATGGGCGGCGGCGGGGCGCTTACCTTGCTGCCGCGAGCGGTCGGGCCCGCCCGCGCGCGGGAGCTGATCTTCACCGGGCGGATGCTGACACCGGACGAGGCCCTGGAGTGGGGGCTGGTCTCTCGGGTGGTCGACGACGGCGAGCTCGTCACGGCAGCCGTCGAGTTCGCGGCCGGCGTGGCGAGAAAGTCCCCGCTCGCAGTGCGGAACGCTAAACAGGTGCTCAACGCGGCATGGTGGGAGGGGACCGGTATCTCGGCCGGGCTCCGGTTGGAGCGCGAGGTGACCTCGCGCTACTGCCTGACCAGCGAGGATGCGCACGAGGGCCTCGATGCCTTCGCGAACAAGCGTCGGCCGCAGTTCACCGGGCGGTGAGTCCAGCATGACCAGCACACAGACCTCGATTCCGCCCACGCGACCACGGCCGACTCCCGACGAGCAGAGCGGGCCCTACTGGGAGGGCCTGCGCGACGGGCGGGTGCTGATCCAGGCCTGCACCTCCTGCGGTCGGCGCCGCTTCCCCGCGACGCCGGGCTGCCCGTACTGCGCCGATCCCGGCCTCCGCTGGGAAGAGGCCGCGGGCACCGGCACGGTCTACTCGTTTATCAACGTGCACCGGCCGTTCGACGCGGCCTTCGCCGACGACGTCCCTTATGCCGTCGCCACCATCGACCTCGACGGCGGCGGCCGCATGGTGGGCCGCGTGACCGGGGCAACGGAGATCGGCGCGCGGGTGTCCCCGGCCTTTGTCGACCACGGGGACTGGACAGAACTCCGCTTCAGATTGGCGGGGGAGTTATGAGCGCCGTCGCAGCGCCGAAGCGTTCTGCCGTCACCGAGACTGTCGCTCGGTTCACCGCCGACCGCATCTTGCCGCGCGGGCCTGAGTTGGACCGTCACCCGCAGGACCTGCCGTTGATCCGCGAGCTGCTGCTCGAGACGGGCCGGCTAGGGCTCTACGGCGCCGTGGTCCCGGAGGAGTTCGGCGGCACCGGTCCCGATTCTCTCGCGCTGCACGAGGGCATCGACGCGCTCGCCTACGGTAACGCGGGACTGGCCATGTCGACGATGCCGACTTATCTCCTGGCCCGCGCCGTGGCCCTGCACGGCTCGTCCGAGCAGCAGCAGCGGTGGCTGCCCGCCGTCGCCGAAGGTCGGCTACTCGGCGCCTGGGCGGTCACCGAGCCGCACACCGGGTCCGACGTCGCGGCGATCACCACCCGTGCGGTGCGCGACGGCGACGGCTGGCGATTGAACGGCCGGAAGATGTTCATCACGAACGCGGCGATCGCCGACGCCCTGCTGGTGCTGTGCCGCACCGGCGGCGAGGGCGCGCGCGGCGCGATGACGACGTTCGTCGTCCCGATGGACACGCCCGGCATAGAGGTCGCCCGCACGCTTGAGAAGATGGGCCTGCGCTCCTCACCGACGTGCGAGCTCGTCCTTGACGACGTCCGGGTGCCCGATACCGACCGGCTCGGCGCGGAGGGCGAGGGCTGGCAGGTCGGCATGGACGTGCTCGACTACGAGCGGCTGGCCGTGCCGGCCATCGGGGCCGGGGTGTGTGCCCGGGCCCTGGACCTCGCGACGGCGTACGCCGCCGACCGTACTGCCTTCGGCGCCCCGCTCGACGAGCTCGGCGCGGTCCAGGCGATGCTGGCCGACATTGCGGCCGCGCTGCTGGAGTGCCGGCTGCTCTACCGGCACGTTGCCGGCCTGGTCGACGCGGAGCGCCCAGTCATCCTGGACGCCTCGATCGGCAAGCTCGTCGGTGGACGGCTGGTCAACACGGCGGTGAATCTCGCGCTGCAGGTTCACGGCGGCTACGGCTACATCCGCGAGTACGAAATCGAGCGGCTCTACCGCGACGCCCGGCTGTTCACCATCGGTGGCGGGACGAGTGAGATCCAGCAGCGCATCGTGGCGGGGCAGCTGCGCAGGGAGCCGGACTGGAGCAGAACCGCCGCCCTGACCTGACGGAAGGATACCCGCGATGACGACGCCTCCGGTGGTGGCAAAGGCGGCGCCCCAGGTGCCGCTCAGCCGCGTGGCCCGCCGGCGCGACCAGAAGGTCCAGGACATCCTCACCGCCGCCGCTGACGTGCTGGCCGAGCGCGGCTTCCACGGGATGAGCCTCGACGAGATCGCCGACCGCCTGGACCTCACCAAGGCGACGCTGTACCACTACTTCCCGAGCAAGGAGGCGCTGGTCAGCGCGTGCCTGGAAGTGCTGGCCACTCGGATTAACGAGCGGCTGGCCGAGGTGGCGGCCGACTCGGCTGGTACGGCGGCGGAACGGCTTAGCCGGCTCATCGCCACCCAGCTCGTGATCATCGTGCGCGATCACCCGCAGATGGCCCGGATGTTCCTGCAGCCGATGGACTGGCCGGAGACCTACCGTCAGCGCAGCAAGGCATTGCGCCGCCAGCACGACATGATCTTCCGCTCCGTCGTCCGCGGCGGCATTGCTTCCGGCGAGTTCGACGTCGACGAGAAGATTGCGATGCACAACCTGCATGGCGCGATGAACTATGTGCCGGTCTGGTTTCGGTCCAAACGCAAAAAGGACGTCGAGGAGACGGCCGCCGCTGTCGCCGCCAACCTCTTGCGCCTCTTCCGAACCTCCGCCTGACCCCGTTAGGCCGCCGCGCACATCGTCAGCCGATGCGCCGATCCTGGCCCTCCCAGTAGGGCTCGCGCAGTGCGCGCCGGAAAAGCTTGCCCACGGCGGTCTTGGGGATCTCGTCCACGACCTCGAGGGTCAGTGGCTTCTTGTAGGAAGCCAGTCCGGCGCTGCGGCAGTGCTCCTGCAGCTGCTCCAGTTTCAGCGAGCCGCCGTCTCTCAGCGAGACGCATGCCTTCACCGCCTCGCCCCACTTCTCGTGCGGAACGCCGATGACGGCGACTTCGCGGACCGCTGGATGGCTCGAGATGACGTCTTCGACCTCACGGGGATAAACGTTGAGACCGCCGCTGATGATCATGTCGTTCTTGCGGTCGACGATGGTGATGTAGCCCTCGGGGTCCCGCACTGCGAGGTCGCCCATCCGGAACCAGCCGTCGACGTACATCGCCGCCGTCGCCTCGGGCTCGTCCCAGTAGTACTGGGAGACGGCGTCCCCGCGGACCCAAATCTCGCCCATGTGGCCGCGTGGAACCTCCTTACCCTCGTCGTCGGCCAGGCGGACATCGAAGAAGACGCTGGGCCGCCCGCATGAGGAGAGTCGCTCGGGGTGCGACTCCAGCGCGGCGACGTGCTCGTCGGGGTAGAGGATCGTGTTGTAGATCGTGCCGCCTTCGGTCGAGCCGTAGCCCTGTAGGAAGACCGGCCCAAAGACGTCGATCGCCCGGCGCAGCACCGTCGGTGAGATCGGCGCCCCGGAGTAGTAGATACGGCGCAGGCTGGACAAGTCGTGCTCGGCCGCCGCAGGGTGGTTGGCCAGGGCGTTGATGATCGCTGGCGCCAGGATCGTGTGGGTGATCTTCTGTTGCTCGACGAGCTCGAAGATTCGCACGGGGTCGAACTGAGCGAGCATGACGGACCGGGCGCCGCGGAACAGCCCGGGCGAGGTGAGGATGCCCGACTGGTGGGAGAGCGGACCGACGTGGAGTAGCGCGCAGTCCGGATCGACGTCTCCCATGATCTCGGCGAGGATGTTCCGGTAGACGGCGAGCCAGTTGCGGTGAAGGTAGACCGCGCCCTTGTAGTGGCCGGTCGTGCCGGACGTGTGGAAGACGAGATATGGGTCGTTGGTGCTCGTCTGCCGCGCGACCATCGGCTCGGCGGCGGCCAGCAGCCGTTCGTAGTCGCCGTCGGGGCCGAGGCCGAGGACCTGCATGGCGGGGACGGCGCCGTTCTCCACCAGTTCCTGGATCGCGTCGGTGAACTCCGGGCCGGTGATAACGACGTTCGGCCGCGTGTCGTTCAGGACGAAGGCGAACTCTCGCGCGGAGTCACGGTTGTTCAGCCGGCCGCGGACGGCGCCGAGCATGGAGACTGCGTTGTCGACCTCGACCCATTCATTGCGGTTGTTCATCAGCCCGACCACTCGATCGCCTGGCTGCACGCCGAGGTCGGCTAGCGCGCCGGCCAGGCGACGGGAACGGTCCCACAGTTCGCGGTAGCTCAGCGTGCCGTTGTCGTCGACGAGCGCGGTCCGGTCGCCGAACCGTTCCACGGCCGACTGGACGAACTCGTGCACCAAACGGGCCATGCCAACTCCTTCGTGGCTGCCGCCGAGCGGGATCAACCCGCGTGGATGCTCCCGAACCTATGGGCGGTTTACGCAATTCGTCAACTACTTAGTTGAATGTCAATCGGCGGGTGGAATAGCGTTGGCATACCGGGTGCCGAGGTCAGGAGGACGCGCGTGCGGGTGGCACTCTTCGTCGGCCCCGAGCCGGCTCACACGGTCGACAAGGCGCGCCAGGCCGAGGAACTCGGCTTTGACGGCGTAGCGAGCGGCGAGCACGTGTTCTTCCACGGGGCGGTGGGCAACAGCTTCATCACCCTGGCCGCAGCGGCAGGGGCGACCAACCGGGTCCGACTGATCAGCTCGCTGACGGTTCTGCCGCTCTATCCGGCAGCGCTCGCGGTCAAGCTGGCGACCACGCTGGACCAGATCTCCGGCGGCCGGTTCGAACTCGGTGTGGGCGTCGGTGGGGAGTTTCCGCCGGAGTTCACCGCGGTCGGTGTCGACCGCGCCGAGCGCGGCGCCCGCACCGACGAGGCGCTCGAGCTCGCCCGCCGGCTCTGGGCTGGTGGGCCGGTCTCGTTCGACGGCCGCTTCACCTGGGTGCCGGGGTTGGAGTTGCAGCCTGGGCCGGTACAGGCCGGCGGTCCACCCGTCTGGGTCGGCGGCCGCAGCCCCGCCGCCGTTCGGCGGGCGGGCCGCTACGCCGACGTCTGGCTGCCGTATATGTACACCCCCGAACAGCTGGCGCGAAGCCTGGCAGGTGTTCGCGAAGAGGCCGAGAGCGCCGGACGAGACCCGTCGACCGTGCAAGGGGCGATCCTCTGCTGGGGCGCGGTGGGCGACGATGGCCCGGCCGCACGCCAGGCGGCGATCCGCGGCGCCAGCGACATCTACCAGCAGGACTTTTCTCGACTCGCGGATCGCTACCTGCTTAGCGGAACGCCAGACGATGCCGTTGCGCGGGCGGCCGAATACCACGACGCCGGCGCGGACTGGCTGATCTTCGCGCCCGTGTCCCACAACCGGCCGAGCGTCGTGCCATCCTTCGCCCGAGACGTCCTTCCGCACTTGCAACGGCGGACAGCGGCCGGCAGATGAGGACAGGTGGCCCCTACACAGAGCAAACTCGAGGTGGGTCTGATGTTGAGGCGGTCGACGAAAGCAACGCTGGACTGCAAAGGGCGCAGTCAAGAGCCAGGGCTCGCTTTGAGTCGCAAACGTCATAGGCTGGAGAGGGTCGAAGATCGTATGCCGAGGTCGGCGAACCTTCGTCCGCGTCGTTTGGGATGTCGTGACGATCTCACTGTCCCGAGCCCACGAGCTGCTTGGCTGGCGAAGAATCACTCCAGCTTCGTCGCCTCAATGGTCGGCGAGCACCACTCCTTCGTCGCCATGCGCAGCCCGAGCCGACGCGCGAACGTCCGCTGGTCGCGGACGATCCGGTTGAACACCACCTTCGCGCTTCGGTACTCCAGCAGCGCTGGCACGAGAAGCAGGTCGAACGCTGCGCTCTCCACCCACTCGACATCCCTGGTGTAACCGACGACGGCTCGTGCACCAGAATCGACGCAGAAGTCGATCAGCCGCTGCTGAGGACCGGCCAGGGTCGAGCAGGAGCCGAAGTAGATCGTCCTGCCCTCGGCGCGGCCGCCGAGCGTGGTCGCCACGTCCTCGAGGGTGACAGTCTGCTCGCCGAGCTGGACAGCTCCTCTCGAGCCGTGGAAGGCGAGGTACCCGAAGGAGTAGGACTTGTAGCGGGGCCTGAGCCAGCGCTCGAGGTACTGGTTCAGCTCAGCCACAGTCGCGACGTCGCGGTGGATGACGTCGTGGGAGAACCTCGTGTGCTCGAGAAGCCGGAGATGACCTTCTACGCTCGTCCGGTCCTTCAGGCTCGTCCCCCACTCGCCCTCGACGCAGAAGATCCCCGTGCTCTTGGTCATGCCGTCAATACTTAGCAGGAGCGCGGAGGAGAATGTAACGATTCGGCGCCTGCCATCGAGAGGCCACAGCAAGAAGACAACTCGGGCAGATTGTGCAAACGAAGAGCAGCGACAGGCATCCTGAACCTGTTGATCACCCCCTGTGCCGTAGGTCCTGGGCTTCAGCATCCAGTTGTGCCAGTTCCAGCCGCTGGTTGCCCGGTAATCACCCAAGATCAGGAGCGCCAAGGCGCTCACCGGCAACGCCAGAGTCTCCTGCCTGGAACGGGCGATAACACGCTGTAGATCCTTGGCCTGCCAGGCCACGGGAGGCGCGCTGAGAGGTCGCGAGCTAGACGATGTCCACCGCGTTGCACTCCTGCTGAGCGAGGCCATCCCGGGACGGCGTCCTCGCGGACCCATGCGGCTGCGGCGAGCCTGCAGGCAGAGTCCAGTCCACCGGCCGCGGTTGACGACTAGCCGAAGAGCCCCGCTCGGGCTTTGGCTAAGCAGCGGGGAACCGCAGTCGCTCCAGCGGGGGCTGCCGGTTTCCGGGGTAGGGGCGTCGAGGCGATGGCCTCGGTGCGTAGCTGATCGCTCAGGTCCGATCTCGACCCGGTGTGCCAGTCCTGGGCGGGGCGGAATGGTCGAGGTGAATGGTGACGATTGTGGGCACCTGCATCCCGGTCCGGCGTCGTGCGGCTGCCTCGACAGCCGCCTTGAGGTCCGATCCGTAGGCCTCCCAGTCCCGCTGACGCAGCTGCTCAACCCGTTCTTCGAGGTCGACGATCAGGTCGAGGTGGCGCTGCTGCTCCTGGGTCGGCGGTTGCGGCTCGCTGCCGTCGGCAGACTTGGTGCCGGCGACCTCCTCGTAGCGCTGCGCGAGCTGCTGCTGAGCGTCGTCGTAGGCCTTCCACACGTCCAGATCGTTAGGATCTCGTCGACGTAGAGGTCGACGACGACTGGCTCGGCGCGGTGGTGGAGCAGGTGCTCCTCGTCGTGGCCGACGGCGGAGCTCAGCAGCTGGCGGACGCCGTCCGCTTCCCACGACCGGGCCGTCCGTTCAGCGCGCCCTCGATGCTTCCCACGTTGGCTGCGGCCCCGGCCAGCGCAAGGGTGACGAACTCGGCCCAGTCCACACGGGCAGTTGTCGGCTCGGCGTCGGCTCCGGGGCTCGACCAGGTCAGTCGAGCGGCGCATGTCAGGACCTGCACGGCCTGCGCCATCAGCTCGCTATATCGGCCGTACTCGAATGCCCTGGTCGCAGTCACCGTTGGGCTGTGGCTCAACGTCGGCCGGGGCTCTTCGCCGGGCTGGTCGGCCATCATGCGGTTCTCCTGCTGCGGGTGTCCACGGCCGGGTGCCCGGCCGGCGGTGGCTGGGTTGCGGTTTGTACTTCGAGGAGCCGGGCTGCCCGTCGGGCGACGGTCAGGCGGGTGACGGGCTCGTGTTCGGCGGTGAGTTGATCGCGGGCGGTGCGTTGAAGTGTGGCGCGGTCGTCGGCGTCGGCGAGGGTGGCTTCCAGGCCGTCGAGCTCGTCCTGTTCTTGTTGGGTTCTGGTGAGGCCGGGTCGTTCGGCGTGGTCCCACCATGGTCCGGCTTCGGCCAGGCGCATGGGGCTGCGTGTCTGGGGGTCGGCTGCGACTAGCAGCAGCGCGTCGCCGACGTGTGCCGCTGGCCATCCCCGGACTGTGACGGCGAACCCGATGGCGGCCGTCAGGCAGGGGGCGGACCAGCGGACCGAGGGCTGACCCAGGTCGCGCCGCAGCCCCTGAACCGTGGCGGTGAAGGCGTCGAGGTCGGCGATGCGGCAGGCGACCAGCAGCTCCGCCTGCCGGCTGGTGTCCGATTTCCGTGGTGGGCGGGCCTCCTCCACCCCGGCCGGCACCGGGTCGGCGGTGCTGCCAGATGGGTCGGGTGCGGTGGGTGGAGGTGGTGTCTCGGTAGGAACCTCTGGGTCGGGGCCGCACCGGTGCGGCCCTGCGGCCCGGGGGGCCGCAGGGCTGCGGCTGGGGGGAGCCGCACCGGTGCGGCCCCCCGCGGCGACGTTGGCGGCTCCAACCTGGGTGGTCCCATGGGCAGGGGCCGCAGCTGTGCGGCCCTGCTCGCAGGCGCCGTCGGGGTCGTGGGTGCGCAGGTGGTAGCGGTTGGTCAGCGTCCGTCCGGCTTGGGTTCTGTGTTCGATGGTGAGGATGCCGGCGGCGGTGAGTTCTTCGAGGGCCCGGTCGACTGTGTCGAGCGAGCGGTGCAGCCGGCGGGCCAGCAGCGCCCGCCCGGGCATCCGGACCCCTGAGGTGTTGCCGTAGCGGGCCAGGATGGCGTAGAGCCGGAAAGCGGTGTCAGAGACGGCGGAGTCGAGCATCCACTCGGGGACGACGGCGAAGCGCTGCTCGAGGGCGAGCTGGGCGTCCTGGTGCTCGCCGGCTCCCGGTGCTACAACGTCGCCAGGAGCAGTCTCGGCGGGGTTGTCCAGGAGGGTGAGATGGTCAGCCACGGCGCACCATCCACCGCAGCTTGCGGGACCGGCCGGGTCGACGGTTTTGTTCACCGTTTGCGAGCAGCCGCCACGCAACCACCCCTTTTAATCCGCGGGTTCGGGGTTCGATCCCCCGACGGCCCACCCGCTCTGACCTGCAGGTATGCCCAGTGAGGTACTCCTCTGCGCCGGGTTCTGGGGGCAGTGTGGGGCCGGTGTGGGGCCACAAGTCCTGACCGCCACCACCGGCCGCCCAATACTGGCAGTTCAGCGGTGTCGGGTCTGGTCGTGGTGCCCGGGTGGGTAGACGGCGGCGGCCCGGATAAGGCGGGCGACGGCTTCGGCGCCGTCGGTGGCGACGGCGGGCAGCACAGAGGTGTAGGTGTCGGCGGTGAGCACGATGCTGGCGTGCCCGAGCAGGTCCTGGATGACTTTGAGGTCGGTGCCGGCGGCGAGGGCGGGGGTTGCGGCGCCGTGGCGCAGGTGGTGCAGCCGCACCGGTGGTAGGTCGGCGGCGGCGAGGCTGGCGAAACGGTGGGTGACGGTCCCTGGTCGCAGCGGCCCGCCAGTGGCAGTGGGAAACATCGGCCCATCCGGGGCTCCGGTGTGCCGGCGGCGGTCGGCGAGCCGGGAGGCGGTGTCGGCGTCAAGGGCGACGGTGCGGCAACTCGCGGCGCTTTGGGTTCGGTCAGGGTGGGTGCGTCGCGGACTTCGACGAGCTGACGGCGAATGGCCAGGGTGGTTGTGCCGTCGGCGGCGGTGTCGAGGTCGCTCCAGAACAGTCCGCAGGCCTCGCCGCGTCGCAGGCCGCGCAAAGCGATGAGGCGGAACAGCAGGCCCATCGGGTCGGTGTCGACGCCGTCGAGGAAGACCGCGGTCTGCTCGGCGGTCCAGACCGCGACCGGTGGCCGCGTGCCGCCGGCGCGCCAGGCCCTGACGCGCGGTTCGGTCCACACCACGGGATGCGGCCGGCGACCGGGGGACAGCTCGAGGTCACTGGCGGCGTTGCGCTCGACCAGGCCGCGGCGTTGGGCGGTGGACAGCGCGGTGCGCAGGGTCGCCCGCAGCCGGGTCTGGCTTGCCGCCGATAGCGGCCTGCTGCGGCGGGGGCGGCGGCTGATGGCGGCGAGCATGGCGGCGACGTCGTCGGCTTGCAGGTCGGCGAGGGGGATGCCGCCGAGGTGGGGGGAGCAGGTAAAGCCGGACGTGGGACTCATACGCCCGAAGGGTGCTGGCCCGAAGGTGGGCTCGGCTGGCCAGCCAGCGGGTCAGCCACTGGCCGACGGTCAGGACCGGCCGCGCCAGGTTGTGCCAGCTTTGCAGAGCGGCCCGAGCGGCGGCCCGGGTGGGGTAGCCGCCGCGGCGCAGCCGGCACCGCTGCCCGTCGGGCCCGGCGGGCAGCTCGAGAGCGGCGTACCAGCTGCCGTGACCGCGCCGTCCCAGCAGCAGGCAGGGCGCGGCCCTCCTTGAGCGGTCTCCGCAGCCGCACCGCTTGAACACCGAACCCTGAGTCGTCTTCATGCGGGTGATCATGACCACGCGTGTCTGGGCTCCGGAGCCGCCTCGAGCGGCTATCAGACAGACGCCCGATGTCGGCCCTGCGGCACCGGAAAGGTATTTGCTACGTCGATGTGGGTGTAGCGAAATCCGCGCGTTGCACGAGATACGGACGCGCCAGAACTGTGTCGCAGATTCAGGGTGTCGCAAGTAGGGCTGTCGCCGGGTTCCGTTACGTGGCTCATCGCAGAAGAGGGTGTAGTCGGGGTCTGTCGGTTTTCGAGGTCGCCTGCGCGGATTCTCACGCTCGGCTGCATTCCTATCCGGGCGCGACGAGACGAGCGCCGGGGAACTAGTGTCGTGTGAACGAGGTTCTTTTACTGGGGCGGCAGTGGTCAAGTAGTTTGTCGGCGGGTTTGGTCCAGACGAAGGGTTGGCAGCGCTGGTTCCAGCCGTCGATGAAGGCGCCGATCGCGCCGATGAGGTCTTTGACGCTGGTGAAGGTGCCGCGGCGGATGGCCTGGCGGGTGATGATCCCGAAGAAGATCTCGACCATGTTCAGCCAGGAGCCAGGAGCCGGAGGTCGGGGTGAAGTGCAGGGTGATCCGCGGGTTGCGGTCCAGCCAGGCCTTGACTGCCGGGTGTTTGTGGGTGGCGTAGTTGTCGACGACGATGTGCAGCTTCACCCGCGGGTAGGCCTTGGCGACCTGCTTGAGGAAGGCGAGGAACTCCTGGTGCCGGTGCCTGGGGTAGCAGGCGTCGACGACCTTGCCGGTCGACACGTCCAGTGCGGCGAACAGCGTCGTGGTGCCGTGCCGGACGTAGTCGTGGGTCTGCTTCTCGGGTATCCCGGGTCGTAGCGGCAGGATCGGCGCGGTCCGGTCCAGGGCCTGGACCTGCGACTTCTCGTCCACGCAGAGCACGACGGCCTTGTCCGGGGGGTTGAGGTAGAGCCCGACCACGTCACGGACCTTGGCCTCAAGTTCGGGGTCGGTGGAGAACTTGAACGTCTGGGACCGCCATGGCTGCAACCCGTACTCGCGCCAGACGGCGGCGACCTTGACGTTGGACAGGCCCAGTTCGCGGGCCAGCAGCCGGCTCGACCAGTGCGTAACGCCCAGCCGCTCGGGTGGCGGCTCCAAGGTTGCCAGCACGATCGCCACGTCGTCGGTTGTCCGCGGCTTTCCAGCCCTGGGCCGGTCGGCAAGTCCGGACAGGCCCTCCTGGTCATAGCGCCGCTTCCATGCGATCGCCGTCGGCTTGCTCACCCCGACCCGGCGCACGATCTCCGCCGTGCCCACCCCGTCCGCGGCGAGCAGCACGATCCGCGCCCGCTGCGCCAAGCCGGCCCGGACCGAGGGCGCCCGCAGCCACGACTCGAGCTGCTCACGGTCGCCGGTCGGCACCTGCACAGACACAGTCAACGACATACGTCATCGTCCAAGAATTGTCACTAAAGGTAAAGGCAACACGCTCACGCGACACTAGCTATGCACCGTCGTTGCCATCGCGCAGGGAATGGATCATGCTCTGCAGGATCCGGAACGCGCCTGACTGCTCGGTCTCGGTCATGCCGGCCAGCATTCTGACCTCGACGGACCGGACCGCTACGGTCGCCTTCTCGAGGCTCCGTCGGCCGCGAGGCGTGAGCCGTGTGGGAAGAACCTTCCCGACGGGTGCCTCCGCGGGCCTGGTCACGTAGCCCTCTCGTTCTAGGGCCTGGAGCAGCACGTTCATCGACTGCCGTGTCACGAACGCGCCCCGCGCGAGTTCGGAGTTCGACAAGCCCGGTCGTTGTGCCAGCAGCTCGAGGCAGGAGTAGTGCGTCACGCTCATCCCGAGCGGCCGCAGCACCGCCTCCATAGCTTGGCGGAGGGCGCTAGACGCCTCTTTCAGCAGGTATCCCAGTGATGTCTCCAGGTCGATGCCGACACCGTCTTGACCCATGTCAGTATTCTGACATAAAATGTCAGGGGTCACGAGACTGACACTAAAAGAAGGAGCATCATCATGGCCGCCACCGGCCCCGATTTCATCTCCCTGCAAGCTCGCGACCTCGACGCTTCGCAGGCGTTCTACGAGCAGTACCTCGGCCTCGTCCGCTCGCAGGCCGGACCTCCGCACGCCGTCGTCTTCGAGACGAAGCCGATCGCGTTCGCCCTCCGCGATGTCATTCCCGGCACCGATCTCGCATCCGTTGCTCAGCCCGGCATCGGTGCCGCGATCTGGCTCCACGCCACCGACGTCCAGGACATTCACGATGCCCTCGTCGCCGACGGCCACACAATCGTCTCCGCACCGATCGACGGGCCCTTCGGTCGGACATTCACCTTCGCCGACCCCGACGGCTACCAGGTCACTCTCCACGACCGCGCCTGATAGGCCAAACGCCACCAGACGATCACCGTTCCCCGAAGACCGCGGTTGCGCCCGAGGCTCGAGAATCCGGGCGACGTTTGTTTACCTAGGGTGATCACTTTTACGTTGCCGGGATGGGTTCGCTAATTGGGTATGCGCGGGTGTCGACGGCTGAGCAGTCGGTGGATCTGCAGACCGATGAGCTGAGGGCGGCGGGTTGCGTGAAGGTGTTCACCGAGCAGCTGTCCGGGGCGGTGGACCGCCGTCCGGAGCTGGACCGGGCGCTGGAGCAGCTGCGGGCCGGGGACACGCTGGTGGTGTGGCGGCTGGACCGGTTGGGTCGCAGCCTGCGGCACCTGATCGACACGGTCACCGGGCTCGATGCCCAGGGGGTGGGGTTCCGGTCGCTGCGCGAGAGCATCGATACGACGACTTCGGGTGGACGGTTGGTGTTCCACCTGTTCGGGGCGCTGGCGCAGTTCGAGCGGGAGGTCATCCGGGACCGCACGGTCGCCGGGCTGGCGTCGGCCCGGGCCCGGGGCCGGGTGGGGGGACGGCCAC
>JAABUO010003991.1_pt1 | contig 17452 bp, 20 predicted proteins | sample 5559291 | NCBI WGS metagenome assembly JAABUO01 (sample SAMN10711878, study PRJNA513372) | rock metagenome | isolation source: Antarctica rocks | place: Antarctica: Victoria Land, Finger Mt sud | reverse complement strand
CAGGATGCAACATGGGCAGCTCTACCACCTCCCTCATCTTGTCAATCTGCTCCTTGCAGCCTCCAATGTCACTGTAGGTGACGTCTGGTTTCTCCTCTACAGTCATCATGGTTACGCTGGCATCAATCTTGGGTGGAAGAGGGATCTGGATCTGATATTTTGTGCGATCCACCCTACATACAAGCACAAATAGCTGTGGTGTCCGAAATGACAATGGTGAAACTGATTTTGTTGATGCCTAGCTCGCAGCTGTCACTTACCCAACTCTCATGCCCTCCTCAACATCTGTAGGAGCCACTTTGTCACCAAGCCCGACAACAAACTGCACACATGCACCATCTTCAACGGATATTACAGGAGCAAAACATTGGAAGCATCAGAATTTGAAGAGCCATCACCAACCTTTGCAATCTGCTTTACATTGATTACATACTTGGCCTCGTCAGTGCCTGGGTTTATGATCTTTGTGCACCTGGCAACCTGCAGTGGAGACACTGAAAGTTTCAGCTTGCTCATCTGCATGCACTGGCAATCTTGCGCTGATACATGCCGCTGCAAAGAGACGTATGCAGGCCAGCGACCTTGTGGCAAAAACATGCAAGAGCCTGCTTGCAGTTGGTGTGTGATACCAGAGAAGAAGACTTGTCTAAAGACAAATCATGCATGGATCCATTGTCTCACTTCAGCTCGTGATGCTCGCAACAGGCGGCAGCCTCAGCATGCGTACCTGTAAAGGTTGCTCCTCTTGCATAGCCTGTTTGTCGGAGACCAGGTCCCATCGACTAGGTGCTGCAAGGCCGGTGTCGGACTCCTTAATACCACAAATATCATTGACCCTGGCGCTGACATCTTTCAGGTCCTTCTCCACATCCTTGATCTTGTTGGCATATGGTCCCAAACCATAAGTCTTCAATAGAGCTATGTCGTCTTCATCAAGCACTCTGATCTTCTCCTCCTTGGTTTCAGGATCGTCTGCCATTGCAACTGTTATGCTGTTTCTTTCGCTCCCTCACCCCCAGAGGTTGTTAAATAGCGCTTACGTCAGTGTCAATTGTTATAGCGCCTGTGAGACCTCGAAGTTGCTCAGCATCACATGGCACGTTCACGTGCACATACGGTTAGTCATGAACTGCCATATTCAGTGGTCTTGTCAGTACCCATCCTTGATAGATTTGATCTCAAGTACACGTTTCCAAGGATAAAGTAATTCGCAGAGCTTGGTGAAATGCCTGGATCAATATTTCATCAGATACAGTATGCAGTCAAGCAAGGTTGTGTTACGCTGCGCGATGCATTGAAATGCATCTCGAAGGCTATATCATAGCCTATATGTAAAGTCATGGAGAGTAGACTCTTCTGAGAACCGCTGACTGAAAAGCTGCTGAGACAACAATAATGATTTTTGTTGCTGACTGTTGAGGCGAGGCTGCCAGTCCTGACGGCCGGCCACCACTGCAAGCACAACGCACGTAGAGCTGATATTGAAGATTGTGTTAATGGTTATACCTAGATCAGCAAAGTAAATGCAAGAAAGTACCCTTGTCAGACTTTTTTTTGCTAGATGTTTTCTTTGTTTGGGTGCAAACTTGAACTGCATTGAATCAGGTGTCTCATTCAAACCTTTGCGAATGCCAGTTATTATCTGCTGACTCCCCTGACGAGTTTTAAAGACAGAAGCTGTAATTGATTGATTGGTACGCAATTGCACAGACTCTTACAGCTTCAAGGTCATCCTATGCAGGCTTAGCTTTGCAATCGAAATAACATAGCAGCAGAATCTGATGCAGACTGGGCTCAAGTGTGTGATACCACAGTCGCATTGCCACTGCTCGGCCAAAGCACAAAGGCACCCCAAAGGAATATGTTGCAGCGCGTGTGCTTCAAGGTTGTGGCAGTGAATTGCATGAAGGTGTAATCACCAATACAAACAAACAAGTGTCAGGGCAGTTTTTTTGGGTGGACCACCTGAACATACATTGCACTGATCAAGGGTCAAAATTCACTGTGGCATGAGCAATCCAGATAACTATCTGCTGACATAAAATGCACACTGTGGCTGGTCCTGCTGTTTCTTTGTTGCTGGACAGCTGGCAGCCCTGGCGCAACTACTGCCAGTGTACTGTTGCTGTCAGGCTTGGGGAGCCTGTCAGTCAAGCAGCCATCATGCCGAAGACAATTTGTAAATTGAACTAGCATGCGCTGCCACTCATGTGACGCCAGCTGCTTTGTAGGGCTTGTCAGCTCAGTGGTCTCAGCACAATAGCTTCAGATGTGAAGAGGCAAGGCTCCACCTTACAAAATTAAGATGCCTTTCACGGCATCAGCATTGTAGTGCGAAGCTGATAGCAAGCCATACAGGGTTTGTATCTGATTCATTTATGGCTTCACTTGCAACTTCAGACGGCCTGTGTAAATCTGCCAGGACAGTTTTCAGCCTTGCATCGGGCCAGCTGATGAACAGGAAAGGCCTTGTTGCATTCCCTGCATTGTTGATGATTTTGACTCAGTATCTTGTCAACGGCAGCGAACCAGAAGCTCAGCAAACATTCACCACTTACTTGCACCGAGCCACAACAGGAACTAGTTTCTGATGCTTGCCAGCATTTCTCATGCCGCGTCTATGAGGAGATACCTGCAGGATTGGGTGATTCAACCCAAAAAGTCTTCAAAAGCTTCAAAGCCTTCAGCAAACTCACCTTTTTCTTTGGCACAGCCAACCAGCTTGACTCCTGCCAAGATTTGAGCCAACTGTCGAGCGACCACCGGGATTGCAATCTTTCTGTGATATGAGTTAGTCCAGAGGTCGTTGACGCTAGCTGATGACCCGGCAGCAGTTGCCGGGAGCCTGCCGCTATAGGTTGTAACAGATCAACAAGTGTGCAGGTCAGATTTCTAAGAGCCATGCTGTGATGGTCAAGTGTACCACGACCGGTGATCAATGCACTTTCACAAACATCGACGACCGGTCGCGAGAGTTCGCAGATTTTAGCAATCGCTCAAACCTGAACCAGCTGTCAGAGGCAGTATCACAGTGGTTGTACGTGAACAGTCAACGAGGAGCGGTACGCACTGCCGGGGCCTGCGTTGATGATTGACGGGATTGAGCCAGCGAAGTGTGTTCAGCTTGCGGAACAGACGTGCCAGTCGATACAGCCGATTCTGCGCATTGCAATAAGAGCATCTCGGATCTGCGCCGACGCCTGAGACACTTGTTCAGAACCGCTGCGAGATCTCGACGTTGCTGCTTGCTCTTTGCCCCCACAGCGTTCGTATAGCGATCGTCCTGCTCGTCTCGTCGAATCAATCTGCATGTGGTAGCGAGACGGAGCTTTGTAAGCTAGACACTGCCAAAGGAGGTTGCGCTCGTTCACGGCCATGTAACACCGACAGGACTGGCACAACAGCCGAGCGGAACTGCAGCTGATCCGCGCCAATGGTCAGGCTTGACTGGCCTTGGCATCGGCGTCGTGGTGATGCACATATCCCACCAGCTTTCGAGATCGCTAGCGAAGAGCATGAGCTACAGGTGCTGCATTGTTATACCTTTTCGCAAGCGCTGCCTTCGCTCGTAGATCGCTCGTCATCAGGTTTGGGCTTCTTGCGAAACTTTGCAGGTGGCGCTTGCTCTTTCCCAATCTGCAAACGATGCTACAGCAACAAGAACCAGGTCAGAGGATGAAGACCTGGCAGCAGCAAAGAGAGAGTCCTTGCACATTGTGAGCCATTCCAGCAGAGCAGAAGCTCTTTCATACCAGTACTGGGACGGCAACTGGTATGCCATATATGCTTGGCAAGTTATCATCTTTGTAACTGACATCCTAATGCAATGTCTGCTTCTGCCTGCAGCCTGAATTATGACGATCTGGTGTGTAACAACTTTTATGACATGTGGGGAGAGTTCCAGGAGGCCACAAGCAACGAGCAGGCTTGCCCCACACTGTCAGCTCTGCAGCGCTTGGGAGCAAATGTACAGGACAATCGTGAGGTAAAAACACCCTCACCATCTCCCAAAACCATCCACATTTTGCGAGCAATTCACAAAATGTTGCCAGGCCAAAATGGTCAACTGCACAGGCTTCTGAGACTGGTGTTGCGCAGGTCCTTGTGGTGCACCACGATGATGATGCAGGTTTGCTTGCTCTGGATGAAGCAGCAGTTGAGGCTGTTGGTAATGCCAGTGCCAGGGGACCATCAGCTGGCATCCAGGTAAGCAGCCCCCATTCCTGTTAAGCACACTGTTGCAACGCCATCCTAGCATATCACTATGAGCACTGACCTGTTCAATCTGTCCAAACCATTCACAGAAATGCACAACATTGCTTGCCTGCTGGCGTCAGTAAGACGATCTGTGCTAACATTGGGGTTCAGTGTACTGGTGCATATGCCTGTCATTGAAGACTCTTTGACTGCATGCTGGCATATGTGACATGTACACAAAGGCTCGTAGCCGCAGGGAAAGCCCAACACCTGTTTCTGACATCAGGCCTGCATGCAGGCCTTGGCAAAGGTCGTGTCACATCACATGGGTGGTCATGGCAAGTCAGATGCAGAGCTGATGCGGCAATGGCAAAGGGTCAGCAGGCAACTGAAGCGGCAGCACAGATCAGTTGTTATACCTATCAGCGCCCTCACGTCTGGCTTGGCAAGGCACAGGGCGCTGCTGTTCAAGGTTCTGGCAGATTTCTGTCAGATTCCCTGCCGCTTGCTCAGAGGCCAGTTCTACACAGGTCTTGCTCATCACTCTGCAGCACCCGGCTCTTTTGCAGCCACCCCTGCACTCATGCACATGCAGCGCCTTGTTTGTATGAATGAGCATCATAGCAATGCACAGCAGCAGTGACACTATTTGAGATGCAGCAGCACTGCGCATCAGTAAAGGTGCTTCTGCGGTTGCAGTAGTTCTGCACATTGATCAAGACTCTCACATGACAATGTTCACACTGTCAAAGCTGACATGTTGTGCGGAAATTCAGGCGGTGGTGATGACAAGGCTGTTGTCATGGTCATGTGCAACAGGCAGGAGTGGCTGGTGGACTTGGTGAGGGAACCTGGCAAGCTGCTACCCCTGAAACCTGACACGGCCCCCCACCAAGCCCCCTACCTCAATCGCATGTCAGGGCATGCTTCAGGTCAGTCGTGTATCATACACTGTATACTGGCATGAATTCATTCCGCACCATGAAATTCTTCGAATACAGTTTTGCTATTTCGCACTACGCTGCAACACATCGTATTGCAGTGTAAGCACTACGTTTTTGTTGCATGTAACAAACAATCACGGTTTATTATGGTCACATTTTGGCCTGGTTTGGACTTAACTTCATCCCGCAGGGCGCTATCCAATTATTTTCTTGCGTGATGAAGTTTGTGCCAGTACCATGGGCGCCCTTGATTTTGTTCTTACCCACATCTTGGATTGCGTTGAGGGTTGTGCCTTGCAACTGTTGCTGGCAGGACATTTCAGACGCCACGCCTAGAGTGATGTAACAGCCTGGTATTCAGCAAAGCCCAGGCATACTTCATGCATTCATTGCAATCTGTCTGTTGGGGCTCAACAAAGTTGGCATCAGCTGCTTCATGTTGTGTTACAGGTCTAGAGTGGGAAGAGATAGAGTCTCCAGAGGGCCCAGCTCTGCTCAGTCTGCAGCCAAGTGCTCCAAATGGACAGGTAGTCACAGATTACAACTATGCTCAAACAGCTTCAGGCGTCCACTGCAGCATCACTGAGCAATGTGTCATTCCCCATGACATTGCTGTACATTGGATAATTTGTGAATGGCCTGTATGCACTTGCTAGTTGCCAATGCTTCTTCAGTACTAACAGGTCTGCATTTGCTGCAAAGCCTGTATATCTGCTCCTCACAGAAAGCATGCTGATGACAGAAACACATACCTGCAGGCGTCTGCATCACCCACACAGCAGCTGCCAATGCCAGTGCCTTTAGCTGCCACAAGCCTGACCAATGTCCACCTGAGACCGCAGCTGGATCAGTATGAGGACATGGCCAGATTCCTGGGCTACAGCTCCAGTTCAAAGTCTCAACAGGATAGAAGCAACCACTCTCAAGCCTCGTCACAGTCTGGGCTTCCCTCGACCACCAGCAGCCAGCTGCCTGCTGCACACACAAACTCACTGACACCGCCCTCCAGCCATACTGGGCTCTACCCCAATGACCATGCCGTGGACCTGCCGGCTAGTAAACCCTTCCACGCTGCCTCTGCTGCTCCAGCTTCTGCTCCAGCTTCTGCTGCTGCACATGCTGCAAATCATGCTAGGGCTTCTGTCTCAGATTCTGTTAATCCCTGGGAGGGCCTGCAACAAAGGGCATCAAGCAACACCAGCACCAGCTCTTCCTCTTCATCATCACATCATTCGCATCATCACTCATATCACTCACCACACCAGTCATCCCACCACGCATACCAGCAGCCACAGCAACCACTGCAGCTGCAGCAGGATCAGCGGCAGCATTCACAGCAGCCTGACAGGCAGTTTGCGATGCCCACAGCAAGGGTTGCTCCCTCCCCATTCATGGCTGATGCTGAGCACAGTTTTGTCCCCATTGCTTTTGCTCCATCACCTTTCATGGCTGACGCCGAGCACAGCTTTGTACCCACCCCTGTTGAAGACCAACCCCAGAATGCCTGGGAGCCATTTGGGTCACCCACCTTCCCACAGACAGACATGCACAGCAACGGCAACCACAGCTCTGCTCAGACGCAGCAGGCTGTTGCCGGTCATACTGGCAACAATGCCAGCAACAGGCCTTCCCCTCCCACAAACTACTTCAGCTACCTTGACTTGCTGGGGGCGGGGCAGTCTGCTGACCCTCATACAGTCTCCCAGCAACAATCTCTTCTGCACCATCGGCAGCATCAGCAGCATCGCCAGCATCATCAGCACAGCCGTCAGGGACAGACGCACCAGGGACACATGCATCAGCAGCATGGCCATCAGGGACAGAGCAGACACATGCATCAGCAGGACAGACAGCAGCAGGACAGACAGCAGCAGGACAGACAGCAGCAGGACAGACAGCAGCAGCACAGACATGTGCAGGACAGACAGCAGCATAGGCAAGACAGGCATGAGCCTAGCCAGAATCTAGAGCAGCATCCTGATGAGCGCAACCAGCACCAAGCTCATGCTCAGCAGCGTGCTAGAGGTGGACCTCGGCAACAGCCTAGTCAGCAGCCCACAGGCACAAGCAGTGATCCTCTACCAGGGATTGGTCTCAATTACCATTCGGCCTTTGACTCATTTGACGACCCTGATGCTCCCTCAGGTGTGAGATTCCTACTGCTTTTGGGGGCTTCACATGATTTCACACACCAGTTGCATGATGCAAATGCACAACTCAACAAGAGCCCAGAGGCATCACTCTACATGTCATGCAAAAGCTGGCAACAAACATCACAGCAAGATCACAACCACTTCTCTGTTGTACAAGCTGTAATTTCTCGCACAAAATGTTGTTCTAGTTGTAGCTGTTGTAGCTTCTGTTCCTGCACAATTGCTGCAGGCGTGCAGAAAATGTGTTTCTGTCTTATCTGATTCAGCCAGCAGGGAAGTCATCAACAAAAAGAATCAACAAGTTGTGTACTTCTTCAGTGATTGTTACAGTTTGTTCCATGTGTGACTTTATGGTGTGGCTCGACCCGTCTTTTGGCTGCCTGCAGATGGGAGGTCAGGATACAGGAGTTATAGCTCACCTGATGGCCAGCTAGCTAGCAGACCCAGGTCAGCACTTTGCTTCTGTTGGTTTTGCACACAGTGTATAGAAGTCACCAGCTCTGTGACTGTGCCCTCTCAAACAACCACGTGCTACCTGCACAGTCAGACATGTCTCAAGTCCCAGTGCCAACAGCATGCACTCATGTCTTTGTCACACAAGCTTGGCTGCCAGGAGACAATCCCACCTGACTGCACCTGTCTGGCATCCTGCATTGGATCAAAACGCTTTTCCACAGCAAAACTTACCAAGACTACAACAAAATTCTTATTGTCCCTTTTTTTGTTAGGTTTTTGTTCAGATGCTATTACTACTTTTGCGCATGCATCATCAACCCCATGCTGCTGTTTACAAGAATGCATTTTGTCACAGGCTGGGAACAAGCCCTCGCCCGCTGTCACCTCTGCGCAATGCTCCTCCACGTCAAATGGAGGCCCATCACTACCTGTCAGCTGACCCCACATCTGACTCAAGTGATGGCTCTCGACGGCGAGCACAGCGTGCTCACGACCATGCCCAGCAGTCACATGTGAGTCAAGCGCCAACCAATAAACACAGCTCAAAATGTAGATTGCATCTGGGGTCTGGTCTGATGCATCAGACTTCAGCATCAGCAAGCCTAGATTTGCTGGTCAACATTCACCACAATTGCAAAATGGTGGTACCTGCATTTTATGCATGCTACAGGCATCTGATTCGAGTGGGGCTTGCCAGAACATGAGGCTGTGAGGCAGGTTAATGAGCTGTTGCTGGTGTTTGGTGTGACAAAGATCTGCCTGGCTTGCACAGCACAGAGTGTCAGCTGCATCACATTTCCCTGTGTGCCTGCTGTGCTCACCCTTTCACCTTGGCTCTACATGTCGTCACTTCTAGTCTTGATCTGTCACACCTTGCTCCATGTCTTCGCATCGCAAGCTGCTGCACCGAAACGCAAACCTACTCATGTCCACCTTTTGAAGGAGAAGGAATGCAGCTACAGGGAGTTCAACATACCTTTTGGTCTGTATTCACCTCAATGCCAGATTCTGTGCCCCCCTCTTGCCCTGTGTTTGCACAAGGCATGCATGCTGTAGGAGATCTTTTGCTCCACGGGGCCATGCATTGCCAAGAGATGCCGTATCCTGTTTGTGTCTGTCTGCACAAAGCATGCATGCTGTAGGTGGGGCTTGCAAAACCGCTGGCATCGGTCTCTCTCATCCCGGAGCATGGAGCCGGCAGCAGTGAAAGCATTCGCCACGTGGAGCTGACTGGGGCTATGGAGCCAGACGAGTGGGAGATCGAGGCAGATGAGCTGGAGCTGGGGCCACGCATCGGCATCGGTTCTTTTGGGGAGGTTTACAGGGGCACTTGGCGCCACACTGATGTGGCTGTGAAGAAGTTTCTGGAGCAGGACCTGTCACCCCAGCTCATGCAGGTAAGGCCGAGCTGGCATTCAACTTTGATACAATGAGTCCTGGAGGCTTGCCCAGAAGGTAACATTGTGTGTTGACAAGGCTGTCAAGGTCTCGCTAGAACAGGACCTGTCCACCCATCTCATGAGAGTTTGTTTCAGACCACAAAGTGTGTTACTTACGCTTGGTGGTGACCCAAAAGCATACCTCAACACAGATCTAGCACATGCTGCGTTCAATGCAATCTGCAACCTGCATCTCAGTTGTGGCATTTGTTGAGATCTCTGCCGCCTGGCCCCATAGATTGGCCTATATCTCAAAAAAGTTCCCTTTTTATTGCTCTTGGGCACCTATTGCACCCATGCATTATCTGCGTGCAGGAATTCAAGGCTGAAGTGAGCATTATGAAGCGCCTGAAGCACCCAAATGTGGTCTTGTTCATGGGCGCTTGCACGCAGCCCCCAAACCTCAGCATTGTCACGCAGTTTGTGCCCAGGGGGTCTCTCTTCAGGTTGCTGCACAGGTCAGCCCTACTGTCCTGCACACCAATGGTGGTCAACCTCTTACACAGTGGCTCACGTTGCAAGACGATATGTGCGAAGCCCTGAAGCAAAGCATGCACAGCGCTCATGCTTGTCAAGCAGCCATACCAGCCAAAAAAACCACTTTGAGGATTGAAGTAGTCGGCGTTGCTTTTCTTGATTACGACGCCTTTGTCTTTATGTACTGAGCAGCACTTGGAACAAGTATCACATGTTCCTAGTGACAACCTATTGCCAATGTATTTCATCTGCTCTTTCTTCCATTTGCTCATTCCTTTGTTCATGCACTGATTCATTTAGTCTTTGAATCATTTGTTGTTGATGACGCCAAAAAGTAAACATTCACATGTTCCTGCAAATGCTCGTTGTGCATGGCACAAGTCTTGCCTCGCCAGATTATTCATCATCTGCATTCCCTAGGGGTCAGGATAATGCAGTCCTGAGCTGTTGTCCAAGTGTCTCTCTGTCAGGCAAGTGAGCTTGTGCATGTGGGCATGACAGGGCAGGCCAGCATGGTGCGTTGCAGCTGAATGACCAGCGGCGGATACGCATTGCACTGGATGTGGCGCGCGGCATGAACTACCTGCACAGCTGCCGGCCCCCCATTGTGCACAGGGACCTCAAGTCACCTAACCTGCTGGTGGACAAGGACCTCACCGTCAAGGTATGAGACCCTGCAAATAAGTTGAGCTGTAACGCGAGGGGGACTCGTAGCATGATTGTGAGCTGACACCACCTCCAAAATCCAGTCATTCCTTTGTGTTATGCCACAGGAGAGGAGAGTGCACAACTGGTGAACTGTGCATTGCCATCATTCTTGTCCTGTGTCGACCCCAGTGAACCTAAATCTTGAGTAAACCCAGTGAACCTAAACCTCAGGGAAACTTGAGTGAACTTTAAATAAAAGCCAGTGAATGTAAACCTTAGGTGGATCCCAGTGAAAGCATATGTGACAGACATACCTGTCACATATGCAGACATACCTGCGTGACAGAAAAGAAAAGAAAAGACGACGCCATTAGGCGTTCAATATAGAGAAGCTTGAGATGATCCTGAGTTGGGCCCAAGCTTCCCTTGGCCTTTCAGCCATTTGAGTGATAGGTCAGGGAAGAGGGGAGGGGGGGACCTATCCTTGCCCCCGGTGTGCTGTGACACTGCAATTGGCATTTTGTGTACGGCCCTTATGGTCTTTTGTATGTCTTTGAAACCTTTCAAGGTATCTTCTTTCTTTTATGATGTTGTGCAGGCAAGATATGGCATGTATGTGTAATTTGCTCATTGTTCCCAATGATTGGTGTCTAGTGATGCCCAGATCCACCAATGCCCAGATCCACCAATGTTGTGAGGTTTGTCTTGTATATTGTGCCTGCAACACCTAGTGGCAGGGGTCTTAGGTGTACCTCGTAGCCAAAATGTGTCAACAAGCTTATGAGTGTTTGGTGTTGCTCAGTTTTTGTCTGCCAAATCTCCTCGTATTTTGTGTCTGAGCCGTACCCTACCTCAAGGACCCATACTTTCCTTCTTCTGCAGCTACGTCCGATATGGCTTGTCAAGGGTGGTAGATCAGCATTGTCTTCGGCAGTGAGCGCCTGCGTGACACAGACTTGTGGCTCATTCAGGTGTGTGACTTTGGCTTGTCAAGGGTGCGGCGCAGCACTTGGTTGAGCTCCAAATCCCAGGCTGGCACACCTGAGTGGACTGCTCCTGAAGTGTTGCGCAGTCAGGCTTACAATGAGAAGAGTGATGTGTACTCCTTTGGGGTCATTCTGTGGGAGCTGTGCACCGGCCAGGAGCCCTGGTCAGACAAGAATGCCATGCAGGTAAATGTCAGCAATCCAACCTATGCCTGCTTATATGTCACCACCCTGACAGCATTTAGCTGAAGCAACAGTAAAGTTGTATGTTGCGCATGTGAATGACCTTACAAACTGGTAAGGCGAGTCCCATGTTAATGCAATAGTCATGTCTGACAAATATCTTGCACACTGAATGGGATCCTTAGTTATCAGCTGCAACAACACGCATCAGTCTGCTTGCATGGCGCTAGTCTGCCCTGACAGCGGATGGTAAAACACATCATGCATGTCTTTGCAGGTAGTTGGGGCAGTGGGATGGGGCAATGCCCAGCTGCCATTGACAGATGACATGCTGCCAGTCCTGCGGGGCCTCATCAAATCATGCTGGGGTCAGCCTCAAGACAGGCCAGGCTTTGGAGAGATCATTGCCATCCTCAAGCCCATGGTGCAGAACACCCCTATCCCACCCCCACCTCCAATGGCCAACGCAGAGCTGGTCAACATTCAGCGCATTCAACCTATGCAGTCGCCCATGCTGTCAGCCAATGCCGGTCCTAGTCAGCGTCAGCCCAGCCGTATGGATGAGCAAATGACTAGTGCTCAGTCCCTGCCTGGGAGGTCTAGTTCTCACATAATGTATGGGGATATGTCTATGGCTGCACAGCATTCGCATGATCCTGCCAATGCTGCTGGCGACAAGTTTGCTGAAGTCGTTCGGAAGGTTATGCATCTGGCAAACAATGCCAAGAATGCTGTAGAGCAACATGTTGGGGAGCAGCCAGGTGGTCTGCATTCAGAATCATCGAGAATGGAACCCCATGCCATGTGAACAGACATGCGTCTGTCTGTTAGTGTAATGAAGTATGTTCAAGATAGCTCATGGATTGAAGGTTTTAGTTTAGGGGCGTTTAAACAGCATGTACAAGAGTTTATGCGTTGTATTCTATGATCGTGTTGATCTTGAACACTTATATCGGCCGAGCAATTTTACTGATAGAGCCTACTGCAGTCATTGAGATGAAAGTTGTTTCAGGCACGGCTGTCTGACGTCCTACCGCTCACAAGCAACAAGTGTGCAGAGTAGACGCAATCATGCATGGCGTGGATCTGGGAACAAGAGGAGGTTGCACGCACTTGTCAAAAGCATCACATGCCCTCATGCATGAATTGTGACTCACAACACAAACATCTGCACGTAGAGTGAGACGCAAACTGAAGCTATCACTCCTTTCTATACGCAGCAGCTAATTGGTTTAGTTAGCTTATAAGTCGAGGTGGCATAATTCACATGCATTAGGAAAAGCGATGGTGATGCCATGCATGAAAAAACAGCGTGCAATAGGTTGCTTCAAACTCATGTCTGTGTCAATTGATGCGTCAGCTATGGCATGCACTTTGTAGTATATTACCATGTTTGAACACCCATACTGTAGATGCATTGTCCTGAAGCTCAATGCTGTTGTGATTGTCTTGAGCGGGGAATGCATGCCTCAAGTACACAATTGCTGGAACTCACGAATTGCTGTCATCGGCTCGTCTGAGTTGCTGTGAGCCCTTGTGTTGTTACAATGCCACCGTCTGAGCGCTGAGTTCAAGTCTCCTTGACGTGCTTCAACCTCCTCTTATATTCCAGGTATTCACATTTCTCGTATGCATGTCTCTCACGCTCACATTTCCAGGGTAAATACAGTTCCTTTCTTCTACACGCGTTAAGTGGAACCAAGAGATGCGCGCAGAAGTCTCTATAGCCAAGGGGAATCTTAGCATTCTGGAGTTCCTCCTGCAATTGAAACATGCACTTAGTGCATGTGCCATCTGCAAAGGGGAAGATCAGAATCCAGTGCACCACGCAATCCAGCAGCAGTTTGGGCGAAAGGTCTGCTGTACCTGCGACGCTTCCATTGTGCGCTCTGCTAAAGCGGACATCCCCGTCTTCTGCCTACAAGTCGTGCAGCGCACCAATCCTGCAGCAGCGCCAAGTGGCGGTGCAAAATCTCTTTCAAAGTAGATGGATGGTAGGTGGCTGCGTTTGCTGCGCTGCCAATGTGCTGATCCCTTGCACAGCAAAAAGTTTTGCTTGCAAGATCACCGGTATTGTATTCAGTGTCAATACATGGACGTGACGCCGTAGAACTGAAACGAAGCTAGCATCATATCTAGTCAACCGTTTTGGCTGAAGACATGCAGACGAGCCCGCAAAGGGCTGAGCTACATCCGCAACATAAAGCCCTTGTCAGATCAGTGGGCGAGCTGCAGAGTCTGCCCTCGCAAAGCATTCAACACACCAGGTGAGATGCGTGCCTGCTGTGTTGCATGCAACCTTGGTCAACTTAAACTCTCTCTCTTCCACATGCATGAATATAGCAGTGAATCATATTTGGTGCTTGATCTTGCACACATGCAGCCAAAGTATGCATGTCTTGGTTTATGTTACAGCCCCTGTTGTGTCTGTGCAGTGTGTCCACCATTTTGCTGCAGCAGGCCTGCTTTTGTACCTGCAATGATGTCTGCTGTAATGAGCGAAAGGGGCGCGTGTTTTGCTGCTAGCACGTCTGCACCACGTCTTCAACGAACTCACCAAGCAGCAAGACCAATCTTGTGTTGTGCCAGCCAAGAAGCCGGTCAGCCTACAGAAACGGATACAACAAGCGACAATCCATTGTCCAGAAGGGCTGTCATGTCTGCATCGTTAGCATCAGCTGCTGTCATGCTCCTCACAGATACTCCAGCATATGCTGTGCAAGGCTATACAGCTGGCAGAATACCAGGTAACAGAAGTGCATTAGCCTGATGTGTGCTGCAGATGTCTCAGTCAAGATGCTCTGACTGTCATATTGTCTGCACAGGTTTAACTAAGACACCAGATGCAGAAGGCTTCTACACATACACACGGCCAGAAGGGAAACAAGGTGGCCATGGCGTTGGATGGAGTGAGCTTCCACGCTACGCTTTCAAAATTCCCTCTGGCTGGTCAGAAACAGCAGTGTCTATTGCAGATCTGGGAGGCACAGAGGTACAGCTTTAAGCAGGAAGAACAATGCATATTTGCATGCTTTCTCATATGTCTGTCCATGCCTTTTTCACATGTGTGGATGCCACACACTTCACATGTGATGATGCCACATATATTGCCTTAAACATTGCATGCTTGGACAGCCAAGCATATCAGCTGGAGCTGTCATGTACCTCTGCTTTGCTGCATGAGGCTCAAGCCTGACCCATGCCTGTTTGTGCAGATTGATTTGAGGTACACTAACCCTGAAGAAGGTGGCCTTGAAGTTGTGGTGGCTCCAGTCATGCGCTTCAAAGACATCGAGTTCAACGCCAACGTCAAGATAGAAGAGATTGCCCCCCCTGAGCGTATCATCTCTGGTTTTGCCCTGGAAATCTTTGGTGCACCACTCCAGGTGTGTTTGAACCTCAGTCTCTTGCCAGGTTTTCAGCAAGCACAGAGGAAGGCTGCAAGTCTCTATGTGCTATCAAAATGGCGTGTGTGGGCAGCATTTTCTGTTGTCAGAAAGCACATGCTCAAGAAGGCGACAGGTTGCTCAGACAACTCATTCTGCGTACAGGAAGAAGACGTACTACAACAAGAAGTTGAATCTAAGGATGGCTTGACTTATTACAGCTGGTACGTGATTCTCCTGCATGGAATTGCTTCCACTGCCCGTAAAATCTGGTGACTAATTACGACAACTTTGCGCTGCTGCAAATGCAGGGAGCTGAAGCCTCACAGACTAGTGACAGCCACAGCAGTGAAGAATCGGCTCATTTTGTTATCTATCACTGCAAATGCCAGACAATGGCGCAAAAGTCAAGATCATCTGAAGCACATGTGGAAGTCCTTGAGCATTGTCACCAAAACATGATGTGCCTTGTTTAGGCAATACCTCAGTGCAGTTGCATGCAACAAGATGGTGCAAAGATCATAGCCGCAGGCTTTACACACGTTTTGCTACCGCCTGGCCATCTGTCTTGCAACTGATGATGCTGATTGAGTGAACGTATGAGACAAAGCTGAAGTAGACAGAAGACTCTTGGACATACTATACAGGTAGTCTAGCCTAGAAAGGTGATCACACTGAGTCAAGTGATACACCTGTTGCACTGAAAGCAAAACTGAGTGTATCTGCCCTGAATGTTGCACACCTATAAACACCTACAATTACAGCAATGATGGCATTGGGGCACTGGGAGCGTATGTTCAGGAGGACCACAGAGAATACCCAAACCAGCAGCTGACAAAACCGCAAGCCTGACAATCACTGCTGCAGCTCTAGACAGCAATTTACTTGCTGCCATTCTGCAACAAGTGAGGTCCTGCAGTCACAATGCGTTCTGCCAAGTCTTTGCTCACAAAGCCGCCTCCGCTAGCATACTTGCTGAAGTTGGATGTGTACAGCTCAGCCAGATGCCTCAATGTGTCCTGGAACTCCTGCTTATCACTCCACTGAGCCTCTGGGTTCAACATTGAGACTGGCACCTCACTGATTGATGTTGGTACCTGAAGTTGACACCAACATAGCTTGATACAGCTTTCAAGGATTACATGTGCACAGGCACTTGTAACTGCATGACTGTACACAGGCCCTTGTAAGCTGCGTGAGTGGGCAATAAAGCTGCCTGTACCATAACCATTTGAGTATGGCCATCTCTGATATGGATTGGCACATTATATTGTAAGACAACATGACTGCTTTGTGCATGCATAATTTTCAGGAGGTTTGGAGCCATGTCTGACTACTACGCAAAACAAAAGTAATGACAGCATGAACAACAATGACTAGAGCAGGGTCGGACTAAATGAGCAAATCAATTCTTCATAAGGAATAGGGCCACAACAACAGCTTACCCTGAGGTCAAAGATAGGTGTTGACTTGTACTCAGCCTGATTCAACTCTCCTGAGTGAATGGCATTGATGATGGAGCGAGTGTGCTTCAGCTTGAAACGGGAACCCACACCATACCTGCCAGAAACAGCAAGACTTAGCCATGAGGCCGACACCCTGTCTGAGAAGCACCTTCAACTAAGCACGTCATGTTGCTTGCTTGCAGTCAGTACAAGGTATGCTGTATATTGCTTTGTCTGATACACAAAGGCAAGCATGAGTTTGGACATCAGGGCATACAGGCGGTGTGCGCAGACAGGTGGAGGTTGACCAGTACTGACCTGCCACCAGTCCATCCGGTGTTGACCAGCCAGGCGTTGGTGCCATGCTGGTCCATCTTCTCTGCCAACATGGAGGCATACTTCATGGGATGCCACAGCAGGAAGGCTCCTCCAAAGCAAGCGCTGAAGGTGGCCTCAGGCTCTGTGATGCCCTGCTCAGTACCTGCCACCTGCACAGCAGCACATGGGATGAGACATGGCCATGTGACTTAGCTTTAAGCATCTCAGCACACAGTGCAGCATGACATGATTGGAGTACAATACTGAACCTGCATCGCAGGACTGACTCAAAGTCAAACTGTGCACGATCCAGGGTGAGCTCTGGGGCAGGACTGCTGAGTCATTGCACAAGCGCGTGGCACTCTGACAACAGCAATCAATGTGCATGTGCCCCATGTTGAATTGAATCTTGTATGTCAATCACTTGACCACATGAGTGAGGTGTTGACACAAGCCAAGAGGCAGTGTGGTACCTTGGCAGTGTAGCCACTGATGAAGTGGTACATGGCCTGCTCCTTGGTGAGTTTGCTGACAGGCGGCAGCACCCCAAAGGCATCACAACACAGCAGGATGAGGTTCTTGGGGTGAGGGCCCACGCATGGAATCCTGGCGTTTTCAATGTAGTGAATGGGGTAGGAAGCCCGGGTGTTCTCTGTCACAGCGCTGCAACAAAGGAATGCAGGTGTCAACATCACATGCAGATGCATTTTTGATTGAAAGTCTGTGTTATGTCAGACAGCAGTACCATATGTGAGCTGGCTGTCTGATAATGCATACATTATGACGGCCTGCACTGCAGGCGGCACCCTTCAAAAGCAAA
>JAABUO010003990.1_pt1 | contig 17453 bp, 6 predicted proteins | sample 5559291 | NCBI WGS metagenome assembly JAABUO01 (sample SAMN10711878, study PRJNA513372) | rock metagenome | isolation source: Antarctica rocks | place: Antarctica: Victoria Land, Finger Mt sud | reverse complement strand
GCTTTCGTGAAAAGCTTAAGAACGTTTAAGTCTTGTTCGTAAAATCTTTATTTTTATTAGTTTAACGTTATTATTATAAACATTTTTTTTAACTTAATAACTTTTAATGTAACATTAATTATTAACGTGTTAATATCGTTCGTTATTAAAGTTATTCTTTCGTTTACTTTAACTTTTTTCGTATCTTTAAGTTTAAATTACTGTTAATTTAGTATATGAATTACTTAATTCTCGTTCGTAAAATCTTTACTCTTATTAGTTTAACGTTATTATTATAAACATTTTTTAACTTATTAACTTTTAATATAATATTATTTATTAACGTGTTAATATCGTTCGTTATTAAAGTTATTATCTCGTTTACTTTAACTTTTTTAATGTCTTTAAGTTTAAATTATTATTAATTTAGCATATAAATTATTTCATTCTCGTTCGTAAAATCTTTACTTATCGTTAGTTCGCTATAAATGTATACACTTTATAAATTTATTAAATCTCGTTATAATGTTAGTTAAATTAACGTTATTCTTCGTTATAATTAAAATAAATATATTATTCGCATCGCTCTCTTTCGTATTATTAATTACTGATTGCTATTAAATGATCTTATTTCTTTAATTATTTACTTTAATAATTTTTTCGCTTTTATTAACATTAACGAGTCTTATATACTCTTAATAAAAAGCTAAAATTAATGAAGTCTTATTTATAAGTTTTACACTGATCATTAATTCGCTATTTACATACATGTTTTTTTAATTTATTAAAATATAATGTAACGCGAATTATATTAAAACGAGTAGCTTAATTAAATTAATTAAAGACGTCGCGTAAAACAGCTCGAAAAGTTTTATTTAAATTTATTTTAAAAAACTCGTCGTTTATAAAATAAATGATAATGTTTATCTCAATGTATTTAATGTTTACTTTAAGAATTTAAATTTATATTTAAAACGAAACATTATAAAATTAATCTTCGTTTTCGTGTAAATGCGAAATTAAAATTATTTTTAAGATTTTTTTTAAAGTAATTAAATTCGAGAATGAACTCATTATCGCACGAAGTTTAAAGTTTTTAAATGTTTTAAAGAATAATATAACTTCTTGTAATTATAATTACGAAAGCTTAAACGTAAATAATACTCGTTAAATCTTTATAATCTTACGTATATTAATAAGTAATTAATCGTTTAAAGATAATGTAAAACTAGTTTATGTACGAGTAAAAGATATATTAATTTATTTAACGCGTTTTAATTTAAAGCGTTTCTTGTTAAAAAGCATTCGTTAAATTATAACGATTAAACTATTAATAATATATTTTATTTTAAAGTTATTAAATATAAACGAGTTAATTTAATATAAAAACGATGTTAATTACTCGTTAATAATAACTAACTTTTTTTTAAATCTGTTATGCTTAAGTGTAAACGGGTGCTTTTTAATTCATTACTTAGCTTATTTTTTTAAATTCTTTCGCTGATTCGTATTAATATTTAAAATTCGTTTAATCTTTATCATGTTTCTAAAAATTAAATACTCGTTATTAAGTTAAAATTTTTAATATTTAATAATAATATTCTTTTTAAAACGTAAACTAATCATTATAATAAGTTAATGAAATTAGTTTAATAAAATAAATAATAATAAGATGTATAAGAAATATTAATATTATTATTTAATTATATAAAATAAGTTAACGTAATAAATTATACGCGTACTTAATTAATGTTAAATATGCTGATTTAATTAATTAAATTTAATTTAATAAACATATTTTAATTTTAATAATAATGCTTATTATAAGAAATATACGATGTTAAATTATAATTTTATATAAATATAAAAATAAATTAAAAGACATACATTAAGTATAATAAATAAACGAATAAAAGATTAAGTTATGTTATATGTAACGAATGTAATATTATAAAAGCTGAAACATAAAGAATTTACTTTAACTTACGTTAAAGATCTGCGCTTACATGATGCGCTTAATAATTTAAAGATTAAGCTAGTTTATTATTAATTAAAGTGTATTATATTTACAAGTTATTATGTTATTTTTTTAATATATATTACACGATAATTAATATCTTAATTTATTTAATAAATATGAATTAGTAATAAATAAATAATTTAAACTTTAAAAAAGAATGTCGTTTTCTGTAAGACGTGTTTATTAAACGAAAAGTTCTGTTATTTAATCTTCGCTTAAGTTTTAATAATGTTTTTACTTTTCTGCAAGTTTTATTACTTAATCTTCGCTCGAGTCTTAATGATGCTCTTGCTTTTCTGCGAGTTTTATTACTTAATCTTCGCTCGAGTTTTAATAATGCTTTTACTTTTTTACGAATTTTATTACTTAATCTTCGCTCGAGTTTTAATAATGCTCTTGCTTTTCTATAAAATTTATTACATAAGCTTTAATCGTAAATCATAATAATTCTTACTTTCGAAATTAACGCTTTATTTTTATAAAATTAATGAATTCTTATTAACTAAAGTATTCTTTATAAACTTTTTTAATTAAGAATAAATTTTAAACATTTCGTATTATGTATAAATTACGAGTATAATCGTGTTAAAGTTTATTAAAATTACATAACATAATAAACGAGTCGCGAGCACGATTTTAAACAATTAAAAAACGATTAAAAATAAATATAAAGTTAAGCTTTTTAATTTTTATTATACATAAAATAACGATAAAAGCTTTTTCGTCTTAAAAAGAATTAATCGTGTACGCTTTAATATCTTAAACTTTTAAATTTAAGATTAAGCTTCTTTTTAATAACTAAACTTATACAGTGTTACGAGTGTATCAGAATTAACTAGAGCTAGATTATGCTTATTACGAGCAAAAGCTTTAACATATTTTAATATATTTTAACACTACTTTAACATAGCTTTAACATACTTTAATTAATACTTTTAAGTATTATATCTTCTCTGTATCATAATATCTTTTCTTAAGATTTAGCGCGAACTCTGAGTACATAAATATCGCTTCAGTTATCTTCTTTCTTTTGTATTCTTAAACTTCTAGTTATAACTATCTTTATAAATTAAACATTTTATTAGCTCTTTTATCAGAGTTTTAAATTCTAGACACGATCTTAACATTAGTTTAAAAATTCGTTAATTATACGATATTAATTTTTATACTCATTTAAAATACTCGTTTAACACGAATTAAGTTTAAAGAAATTTATTAATATAATAATTAACGAAATTAAAAGATAAAATAATATTCGAAGATTAATAAAATTAACAAAATTAAGCTTAAAGAGCTTAAATTACTGTTAAATTACTAGAAAATCTAACGCTTATTTAATACGCATCGTTTACTTAATTAATAAAATTAACGATAAAGAATCTTCGTTAAATTATTAAAGAATTACAAAAAACTCTTTTAATAAAATTAAAACATTTCGAAATCGTTTTTATTTTAATAATACTACTGAGCATCGCTCTTCGCTCAGTAAATTTATTTATCTTTCGAAATTTATTTACGAAAATTTTAAACGATCGTCGTTCTTTAATCGTTTCTATTAATCATAACTCGATTTAACGAGTTTAATTAAGTCGAAAATCTTAAAGTCATTAATGACTTCTTTTAAAACTTAATCACAACGAACTTTATCATTTATTTTAAACTTTTAACTTAAGTTTTAAAATATTTATAATTTAATGCAGTTTAAGAACGACGCACATCTGTATTTATTTCTACAGCTTTTAATGAACTCGATAACGTCGACTCGCTCTGAAACATAAAAAACTTTCGTTAGCTTTAAAGATGAATTAAAGAAGATTCGAATTAAATTATGAAGATTCTTAACGAGTTACGAGTTTAACGCGACTTAAGTATTAAAGCCTGCGATCGTTTTAACGAATTCTTTCGTTACTTTTATAAGATTACAAAGTAATTAAATAAAGCGAAAGCTTAGTTAAAATAATAATTACATCAGTTTAAAGAAATTATCTTATCGTTTTTTACTTATTTCGATTTAATTAATCGCTTTTAAAAGCTTTCGAATTCATCTTAATTAATAAACAACGTTAAATCTTTCTGAAACGACTAATATAAAAAGATTTAAGATAAGCTAAAAATAAACGCGAATCATTATGTAAATGATCGTACTTAACTAACTTATGTTTATTTTAGAATTATTAAAAATATATTAAAGATAATTTTAACTCGAAAATAACGAGATTTAATAAATCTTTATGTAATAATTAATGAACTTTTTAAAAAACTCGCTCAGCTGTATAACGATTCGAATAAAAAGATTAACTTTTAAAGAAAATATAATAATCTCACTTAAGAAGTTAAGAAGTTTAGCGAGTTTTATTTTATATTTTAATATTTGTCTTTTTATTTAAAATATTAAGAAAAGTAATTAATAATTAATCTGAAGAATAAGATAACTTTTCGCCTTCGAGTAACTTTAAGTAGTTAAGTTATACAACTTAATTTTTTAAGCGAAATTTAAAATTATTTAATACGTTTAAATAATAATTATTAAGCTATACGAGATATTAAGAAAAAGAAATTCATTAAATTAAAGTCGATTAAACAGATCATTTTTACTAAAGACGTTTTTAAATCTCATTATTAAAAAAATCTCGATATATTTTTAAACTCGTTAAAACAGCGCGACGCGATTTTAATTAGCGTTAAAGAAATTAACATACTAAATGAAAACTGTTTTGTTTATTATAAAATCGATCATACTTTTAAAAAATGCTTTCATTAAGTTATAAAAGTTAATGCTTTAAATAATAATGCAAATGAGTTTAATCGTTTTAATTTTAATTCGAATTTTAACTTAAAATATTAATTATCTTTTTAAAAGTTATTAAAAGAATAAAGATAATATCTTTATGCAATAAAAACGAAAGCCTTCAGAAAGACAATTACTTTAAAAAGCTCTTTTTAATTAACGCGTTTCTTATTTCGTAAGATTAATCTTTTAATATTCGATCTTTAATAAATAGCGAATTAGCTACTTATACTTTAATACATACGAACTTAATTACGAAAGTTTATAAGAAGCTTAATTTATAATCTATTTCGCTATTAAAAGAAAAGCTTATACGCGACTACGATGAAAAGCTAGCTAAGAAGATAATTACTTATAAAATTCTTTTTACTTTAATTATTAATAATTGTAAGAAATCTTTAATATTAATATTAATTATAAACATTAAACATTATAAGACAATATTAAAGAAATCTTAAATGAATAAAAACGAAGTACTACTAGATATGAGTCGCGATATCATCGTTTTTTTTAGTTAACTAAATTCGCTTATATTAATATTATTAGTTTCGTACAAATTAAAAATAACAGATTTAACGAACGCTTTAAAAGTCTTTAAGATTCTGCAGCGTTCGATTTTAATCTTAAGAAAAGAAATCTGTTTAATTTATAATATAAACGCTGCGACTTTTTAAACTTTAATTAATCGTTTAAAAAAAATTACATCGAGGTTTTTATTATGTTAATTAAAGACATTAATAAAGAGTTAATTTATAACACTCAGTATGATTTAAATTTAGTTAGTTTATTCTTAATTAACGAGACGACTTAAAATTTAAAAGATATTAAAGTTAAGCTATTCGCGAAATATTAAAAATTTTCTAAACGTTTTTAATCGAGCTCAGATTAATAAGCTATCTTCGCATCGTTTTTATAATCATAAGATAAAGCTTATAAAAGACGTCGTTTCATCTTAATGTTAAGCATATTAAATGTCTTTTTACAAGCTTTAAAAGATAAAGAAATATTTAAACGAGAATCTTTTTAAGAGTTTTATTATTTTCAGTAAAGCTTTTTATTTCTTATTAATTCTGTTCGCTTTAAAAGTAAATGAAGATTTACGTTTTTACGTGAATTAATTAAAAGCTTAACGTCATTATTAAAAGAAATCGTTATTCGCTATCTTTAATCGAGAAAGTTATTAATAAAATTATAAATTATAAACATTTAACTCGATTAAATATTATATTAACGTTTAATAAACTTTAAATGCATTTCGATAATAAAGATTATACGATCTTTATCATCGCTTTAAAAGTTTATAAATTACGAGTTCTTTCTTTTAAACTTATTAACGGCTCTGTCTCTTTTTAATAATATATGAACAATGTTTTATAAGAATTTTTAAACGAATTTTATTAAGCTTATTTAAATAATATTTTAATTTATAATAAAACTTAACGAAAACATAAATAATATGTTAAGATGATATTAAGCCGTTTACGAAAAGCTAATTTACAAATAAATATTCGAAAATGTAAATTTAACGTTAAAGAAACAGTCTTTTTAAAAGTCATCGTTTCAGAACAAAGTTTTCGAATGAACCTCGTTAAGATGAAAGTCATAGTTAATTAAGTTAGTTCGACTAATTTAAAAGAGATTTAAAGCTTTGTAAAATTTATTAACTTTTATTAATGATTTATTAAGAATTTCTTAAAGCTGATTAAATTCTTTACTCAGCTTACTCGCAAAGACATATTCTTCGTATGAAATTAAATCTGTGTTTAAGCTTTTAAAAATTTAAAGAAACAGATTAGCTTAATTCTTATATTATAACATTTCGATCTTAAACGTTAAATTATTTTAAAAATCGATGCGTTTAATTACGTTAAAAACGATATTTTATCTTAGTATAATAACGAAAATATTTTTTATTTAATAATCTTTTATAATAAAAGTATAATTTTTATTAAATGTAATTATCATATTTATAATAAGAAATTACTAGTCATTATTTAATGCTTCGAGTATTAAAGGCTTAAGCTAAAAGATACTAAACTATCGATTCAGATATTCATTAATTATTAAATTTTAAAGCTTTTTATAAAAAATAAAAAATTAACTTAACGTTAAGCTAATTATCTGAATATTTTATTAAAGTTAAACTTTTAAATTATCTTTTAATTAAACAAGAATAATATTAAAGTTAATGCGTTAATTCGCATGTTTATAATCGATTTCTTCGAAATCGTTAAACGTATTAAGAATCGCAATTAAATCATTTTAATCTTAAATAAAATAAATATTTTAGTAACTGAATTAAAAGCTAATCTTTATTAACGAGTATTAAACGCTAATAAAATTAAGAAATTATGCATTAAATATTAACAAGTAATAAACAATAATGAACTTAAATTACATGATATTAAATTAAAGAATTATTAAATCATTAACGAAGCGCTATTTAAAAAGAGTTTATTATAAGTTCTCGAAAATATGCATACGAAATTGCTACAGAAAATTCACGATTAATCGTTAACTTTTCATCTTAATAATTAAAGAATTATAGATTTAATTTAACGATTTTATTATTAATTAAATCATCGAGCTACGATTAAACAATACATTCGAAACTGTCATGTTTATTAACGAAGTAAAACGCTTCGCGATAATATTAATGAACTTCATTAATCTCTTTTAATTTTACAGAAACGCTGAAAGAATATAATCATAAACTTCATTATGAAATTATCATTATTCGAAGATTATAACGCGATTTGCATCATAATTCGTCGTCTTATTAAGAAACGTTATTACGTATTTTATTATTAAGAAAACGATAAAATCTTCGTTAAAGAAACGGTTTAAATCATGTTATGTAACGTTTATTAACTTTTTAATTTACTTAATTTTATTATGTTTAATAAAGACTTTTAATTTATATTAACGATGTAACAAAGTCTTTACAAGCGATTAAAGATTAAAGCTAGTTTATTAATAGTTTATTATTTCGAAATAAATAAATAATTAAAACGAGTTAATTAAGATGTTAAACGCGAGTTAAGAATTTACTACAATTACATGCAGAATGATTAAGCAAAATGACTTTTAATAATGAAGTTCAGCGAAAATTTTAATATCTTCTCGATTATTTTAATGACTTCGTTTTACTTTAATAAGAATTTTTACTTACGAATAAGTTTCGATTTAAATACGACTAATTACGAAATAACTCGTGCGCGCATTAAAGCTAAAAAGATTAACGACGTTTCAGTTAAAATGAAAAAGCTTTTAATTTTCGATCATTAATAGCTAGAAAAGACTAAGATAATTATTAAAGTATAAATTAATAAACATTATCGAGACGTAATTTATAAGATAAACGATTAAGTTTAATTATTCTTTCGAAACGTTAAAATAATTAAATCATGCAAGAATTTAAAAGACAAACAGTTAAGATTTTATTAAATTACTGTTAATGTAAAAATCTTTTATTAGCTTCGTTTATTTAAAAGTATAAAGTTACTTCATTTAATCTTTAGCTTTAAGCTACTGCGTTTGTATTTTTAAAACTCTTTATTAAAATAATACTTAGAATCATTACGATTATTAAACTTCGAGAACGAAAAACATTAAGAAATAAACGACATTCTGAACTTTAAACGCTATTAAGGCCGGTTACAATACAAGATTAAATGAACAGATTTAAATCGAGACGACGAATGATATTATATTAATAAAGAAGAATTTAAAAGCTTCGAGAAGGTTCTAGTCGAATTTTATAAACTTCATTTAAATAAGTTACACTAGATTAAACAAACACGACGTTTTAAATTTAATTTCTTTTCTTTCATTCATGCGAATATAAATATTTAAGAGAAGAAATAATGTTACGAGTATGTTAAAATTAATTAAAACTAGATTAAGCTTATTACGAGCAAAAGCTTTAACATATTTTAACATATTTTAACATTACTTTAACATAACTTTAATATACTTTAATTAACACTTTTAAGTATTACATTTTCTCTGTGTTATAATATTTTTTCTTAAGGTTTAGCGCGAACTCTGAGTATATAAATATCGCTTTAGCTATCTTCTTTCTTTTATATTCTTAACTTTTAATTATAATTATCTTTATAAATTAAACATTTTATTAACTCTTTTATTAAAGGTTTAAATTCTAAACACGGTCTTAACATATAGTATATTTTGTAAAAATAATAATATTCTTAATAAATATTTTAACTTTAATATAAATCTTAATTAGCTCGATTATTATAATGATTTTAATCTTATTTTACTTAAACTAAAACGTATTAACTCTTATGTTAATTTTATTAATATTAAGAAATGTTAATGATCGTTTTATTTCGTTAAAGCTTTTTAATATAATGATTGCGATAATCATGTTAAGTTAAAGTAAGAAATTAATTAAAAAACGCATTTAATCTTTATATTAAATAATGAATACGATATTATTTATAATAAGAATTGCGCGATATTATTTAATAAAAAAAAATATAAAAGTATTTAAGCGTAATTAATCGTTTAAATAAGCTTTTGTTTATGTAATGCGCGAAGTAATTATTTTTAATATTTTCTTTCGTTAATCGAAGTTACTTATTATTATTAAATAAATGTATTAAATTATTACTATAAGTTATAATAATAAAAATCTCTGCGTTTTTAACTTTCGCGACTTCTTAAACGACAGTATAATTTTCTTTAAATTTTTTTAGCATAGTAATATTAAAGTTAATTAGTATGTAAATAACAGCGCTTACGTTATGCTTAAGAATATTTATACTTAATTTAATCTCGATGCGTTAAAAGAATTCTTAATCTTTCTTATTAAAGATTTTTTTTATCTCGATTCGTTATTAGCGTATGCAGAAAGCTATAAAATTCTTAGCATCGTAATTGTCGCGTCTCTCATTAAATTTAACACTGAACCTTAATATTCTCGATATCTTTAATATTATTAAGCCTGTTTTCGCTTTAATAAAATTAATTAAATAAATAAATATAAAGCTATTCAGAGTCTTTAACTGCTAATCTTCTGTAACTATAACGAGTTCATTAACTTCGACTCTTTGCTTAAAAATATTATGTTTTTTGTTTTTATATTAATATTCTCTCGTCATTATCAAAAAGATTTACTGTTATTAAAATATCGTTTATATTATGTAAAAGAATCTCTTTATATATGACTCTTTCTTTAAGTTTTAATTTCGTTCGAAGAACGTTTCTTAAAAGATTTGTTTAATCGCTGAAGACTTTTTAATAGCTTATTTAAAGCAATAATCATGAGTTATGTAAAAAGAAATGATGTAATTTTTATAAAAAGAATGAGATTTACAAGTGCATTAGTTCACGATATTCAGAATTTTAAAAAGAAGACGCTGAAGTAAAAAACAAGATCAGCGAGTAAAAATCAGACGAAACGATGAGCTACGACTTAACTAAATAACGAAGCTGCTGCATATAACGATTAAGCAGCTCGTTTTCGTTAATGAGACTCTTTTTAACGAGATTACGAGCTAACGTTATAAAGCGTATATATCAGTTAATGAGTTAGCTCGCTATCATGCGAATAAAAAACGTAAGCATTTCTGAAGTGTTATCTCTACAGATCGAGCCCTTTTCTCTTATAATATCTGAGCTCTGACACGGTCTGTAGCATTCGCTCGTTACTGAAGCTTAACGGCATGAGTCTCGCGTGCTTTCTTCGCTGCTTTAAAATTATTAATGATATGTTTCTTAAAATTACGAAGATAATTAACTTTAACAGTAACGTTTACAGTGTTTGCTTTAACAGTAAAGTTTGCAATGTTTACTTTAATGATAGCAGTCTTTATAATGATTTTAGTAACGACGTTTGCTTTTACTTTGCGAGTAGCGTCTGCTTTAGCATTATTAACAGCATTTGCTTTAACTTTGTTAAAAGGTTTCTTTAATTTTAATAAGATGCTTAAGAGAATGAGCGAATTTTTTAAAGATAGATTTTAACTTCGACGTAACGATAACATAATGAGTTTAAAAATCGAGAAAGAAAAGAAAAAGACTAAAAGAATTTCAGCATTATAAAAGATTTAAACAGCTTTATATTTATTTATTTATTTAATTTTATTAAAGCAAAAACAGGCTTAATAATAACGAAGATATTAAGAATGTCGAGGTTCAGTGTTAAATTTAGTAAAGGGCGCGACAATTACGATGCTAAGAATTTTATAGCTTTCTGCATACGTTAATAAAAGTACGAGCGAAAAATATTAATAACAGCGTCGCGCTCGATTTTATTATTTCTTTTATTTAACTTAATATTAATAATTTTTTAAAGTAAATAATATTCGAATGCGTAATCTCGTTTTAAGAATTAACGTATAATATAATAATTAAAATCGTTATAATTTATATTTATTAAACTTTCGTCGTTTTTAAAATTTTCGTAAATCTCGTTAACTTTTTCATTATTAATTTATATAACTAAAGAATCTTATGTCTCGTATTACTTATTATTTTAATTATTTTATTCATTTTATTAACTTTATAATTACGTTTTATTTATAAAACGATCGCTTAAACTTGTAACGTTTAAAAACAGAGTGTTAAGATTAACATGATGTAACTTATATTAACGATTTTTAATATCATGTAAAGTTCTCTTACTTTAATTAATAATTAAATATATTAATTAATTATAAAAAATATTTAATAATTAATAAAAGACATTTCATCGTTGTTAAGCGAGATTATTGTTTACTGAATAAGACGCATAATTATCTTAAGCGATTATTTAACGTTCAGTAAACTGCGAGTAAAAAAGAACGATTTTTTATTCGTTAAATTAATATCTTTATTTTTTAATCGCTGAAATTATTCGTTTAATTTAAGAGCGAATGTATTAGCTGTGTTGGTAAAGAAGCTTAAAACTTTAATTTTCTTATTTAGTTTTAAGAGTAGCATTATAATAATAATATTCATCAGTATTTTCTTTATCTTAAAGAGTTTCTTAATAAGATTAAAATCGTTAAAAAGTTTCTAAAAATATTACATGCTTAACATTTAAGATTTATTTAATTTAATATCTTACTTAATAAAAGTAATTAAAAGATTTAAGTTTTTAAAGAGAATTAATATAAATTTAATATAAAGATTTTAACTTAATATAATATTACGAAAGCGATCGTTATATTTATATTTTTTCTCGCTAATATAAGTAAAATTAAGAATTTTAATTATCGCTAATTTAATGCTGTTAAGCTTATTAAACATAATTAAACGAATTAAAATTATAATTTATTCGTTAAAATAAATAATACTAAAGTACATTTTTATTATTATTTCATTAATTACGCTCGCGAAGATTAAACGTTAATTATAACTTAATTAAGCTTTAATTTATTTTAATAAAAGAACGATAAAAAGCTACGCTTACATTCGTCGTGTTAAAGAAAAGAACCGATTTAATAAGAATAATAATAGTTCATTTATTATAATTAAACTTTACTTTAAAGCGATTCTTTAAATTAAATTAATAATTAAAGCGATTAAGAAAACGCAGCAAATTAATATATTTCTTATCTGTTCTCGCGAATGTAATAAGTGTACGTAATCTTTAAGATAATGTTTAAGTTTTTATAATAAATGTTTATTATGTCTTCATTAATTATAATTTAAAGAAATCTTTAATAAGTTAACATTTCTTATTATCGCGATAAGTACGTTAATACGATAAAAATTAATTAAATAATCATTTTTTAAAGTTACTTATTTTACTTAAATAATATGCTTATTAATTTTAAACAGACTAAATTACAGATTAAATGCTAAAAAGACTCGCTTTATATTAATGCTGTTATTAAACTTTTAATATTAAATTATAAATATATCTTGTTTAATTATTAAGATAAAAACATTTAGCTTAACTGTGTAATCTTTTAACAAATTAAAAATATCTTTAAGTATGTTCTTTATACTTTAAAGAATTAATAATTCTTAATAATTCTTAATTAAAATTAACTGAGTATGAGCTAAAATCGATTTAAATGTAAATTTAAAAAGAATTATTCATTTTGTTAACGTAAATCGTTAATCTTTACATTCGCGACATTATGTATAAAATACATGCTTTTAAAATATGAAGTACACGATTAAAACATGATTAAATAATTTATAACGAGAACGTTACGAATGTTAAAATTAAAATATAAGCGAAAGACTTAATTATGTAAGATGTTATAAATTAAAAAATAACTTTTAAATAATAATAATATAACTTAATGTAATTTAATGTTAAAGCGAATGTTAAATGTTTAATTTATTAAAATCTTCGTTATAATCTTATAAGTAACGTAAAGATTATTATTTAAAGCGTTAAACGAATTAATTATTAATTTAATTATTTTATTAATATTAAAAATAATCTTAGCTCGAAAGATAACAGACTTAATGCTATAATACTTAGCTATGCTTACTTTCTGCGTCTTTTTTTTATTATCTGAAATGAAATTAATAAAATTATTATTTTTAAACTTTATCGCTCGAAATGTATAATACATAACGTTAGTCGCTGCATCTTTCTCTGTCGTTATCGTTTTAAACTTTTCTTTAAGCATTATAATAAAATGTTTATTAAAAGATATAAAGTAACGACGTAAAATAACGTTAAGCTATTAAATGTAAAGAAGTAATAAAATATAATAAGATTATAAAATGTATAATAATAAAATAAAATAAGATTATAAAATTTTAAATTTTAAACTAATATAAGTTTAAATTAAACGATCAATTTTAATAATTATAGCTTAAATTAAGATTATTATTTAATTATAATAAAAGATAAAAATGATTTTAATTAAAATAATTAAAAGATAAAAGTTTATGTAAGCGATTAATTATTGTAATATCTTTAAAGTTAAGTTTTTTAAAAAAGTATACACTTAAATAAAGTAAGTAAAATCTCTTTAATGAATTATTTAATCATAACATAATAAAGTTATTATTCATCTTTTAATAAATAACGCTTATTTATCTTATATTCTTTATTATATTTAAATTAACGATTTAAAAATAATAATATAATAAATATCGTTTATATCTTTATCGCTTATTATGATTCGCTTTAAGTATAAGTAAATAAGCTGCATCGTAAACATCTTAATTACATCTTTAATTATTTATATATTCTTTACGTTAAGTCTTTTCGCGATAATCGTTTATTAATATTCATAATTATACTAAAAACGTTCTTTAAAACGAAAAAGACAAATATTAATTAAATTACATTATTAACATCGTTTATAACAAGCTTACTCGTTATATTTACGAGAATTTTTAGTAAAGAATATTTAACATTACTGTTTTTACTAATTTAAGTATTTATTAATAATGTAAAATTCTTTATAACATTTAATTTAAATTAATTTATTTCGATTAAATATACTCGTATTACGTAAATTTAAATCATTTCTTATTTTAATAAAAGATATAATAATAATTATTAAGATTAAAAAACGTCGCTTTTAAGTTAATAAAGTATTTTTTAATAACAGAACGATACTAAACATGAAAAATTATAATCTTTTCGTCGTGAAAATAATAATTCATTAAAAGAAGAAAGAATATTAATTAATATACGTTGTTAATAATAATCTTTTACGTTTTTATCGTTAAGTTTCATGTATTTATATACTTATAATAAATAATGCAGTTAAACAAAATAATAATTATTAATAAAAATATTTTTAATAACTTAATTTATAATGAAAATACGATATGTGTCTTCGTAATTTAATTACAATTTGTTAAAATAATTAATCGTTTATATTAAATTAAGATTTTCTTTATTTAAAAAGTATAACTAATCGTCTTTTAACATTATAACGTTAATTAATTAAATTAATATCGTATAATAAATTATAATACTTTTAAACGAATCTGTTTATTACTTTTACTATTACGACTCGTAAAGATATAATAATAAACGTTTTTGTAAAAACGTCGCGAATTACGACGATTTATTTATTATTAATAAGTAAATTAATTATATAATTTAATTAAAACGTGTTATATTTATTCATTTAACGATTATGTAACTTTTACATTATTATTAATCGCTTTTTAAATATAATCGCGAAGATAAGCTTTTTATTTAAAGTTTTCATGAATAATACGACTTTAAATTTTTATTATAAAATTACATTTAAGCGTTTAACGATGCGAATTATAATTTACATAATTAAAAGACGAGATAATAATTATCGTAAAGTTATTAAAATGTAATATCATTATTAATACAGCAGTAAAGAAAGTTAAGAATTTTTATTAAAGCTAAAACGTTAAAGAACAACATTTTTAAATTAAAACAGATTTAAAAAATCGTTATTTAAGTTCATTAAATCTTATACACTTTAATTATTTATAAGTATTATATAATTTCACTTTCTTTTTAATCGTACTTTACGTTATTTATAACTTATTAAACATTAATTAATATTATTATAAAGATAATGTTAACTGAACGTATACGAAACATTACGATTAATGCTAAACAAGCTTTTATTACTTAACATGTTAAGAAAAAGAAAGATATTATCTTTAAACTTCATTTATTTTTTAAATCTGTTAAAAAAGCAGTCGTAAAGAAAATATTAAATGTTTTAAAGTAAAAAAATAAAACAGAGTCATGAAATAAAAAGTTTAATTTAAAAAACATTAAGTATCTTCTTAAAGATACTGTTTTATTTACTGATTTAAACTTACGAATTAAACGCGATATACAGCATTAATTTAAAATCGTTTTAAGTATTAACGATAATAATTAAAAGAATAAAATTAATTTTAAAATATATAATGAAGAGAAAAACGAGATCGTAATTAAAAAGTCTGTAAACTTTTAAAACGATGATTTAAATATATATAATCTGTTTTACGTTATAAATTAAATAATCGTACTTAATAATAAAAAGATTTTACACGATTTAAATATAAAAATATTTAATCATGCGAGCGAGTTTAACTTTAAGCTTTAGCGTAGTTATTAATCTCGTTTAATCTTTAACTAATGTATTAACTAAAATTACACGCATTTTTCGCTTTGTAATTAAATTACTATTCGTTACTTCTATTAAATAATTAAAATATTAAAGACGTTAAAGAGACGTAATGATTAAAGAAATTTAAAGAATATATTATTTCATTTACAGAATAACGATAAAAGAGATTTCGTCATTAAACTAATTAGTTTATAAACTTGTAAAAATTTTAACGATTATATTACGAATAATAATATTTCTTTTAAGCTTAAAGTATTAAGAAATAAAATCTTAATTATTATTTCAAGTTACTTCTTTTATATATTAATTAACTAATTGCTTTTATTTAAATCAGCGACATTATTCGTATAAAGCGCTTAAAGAATAAACGTAAAAAGTAGTTACAGAGAAACGAGTCATACATACTTAATTTTCTTACTCGTTAACGATATTATTACGAGTAATATAAAAACTTTAATCGTATTTATTATTATTAAAATATAAATTATTTTTATAAAACGATAAAATTAAAAATAATATAATATTAAATAACAGTAATCGCAAGAAATAACGAAAAGATTAATTATAATAACTTTTCATTTAATTTAATTATTAAACGACTTTATTCGTTTTTTAAGCAATACAAATTCATTTATAAAATTAAAGTCTTCATTAAGCAATTAGTTTATCGCGAACATTATTTATAATGCGACATTATTAAATACGCTTTTATTAAGATTAACGTTTATAATAATATATGATTTATTAATATACGCATTATAATTAAACTTATAATTTAATTATTAATAATAATAATAAACGAGTTTAATTAAAACGTGTCGTTAAATGCATTAAAATTTTTATCGTTATTTAAAAAGTAGTTAACGTTACACGAAGAATCATTAAACGAAAAATTCTTTAAAATAAAATTACATCATTTTTAATGTTATCTTATCGTTAATGATTATCTTCGCTCGTTACTGTCGCTTATTTAATTAATGAACTTATCTTTACGTTTAATAATTAACTAATTTCTTCGTTTAAGTTTAAGTCTTTAATTTTTAATACTTGAATCTTCTCAGTCTTTATTATACATTAAATAGCGATAAATATAAAATTTAAGCAGCTTTAAATTTATAATAAGCTCAGAAGAAGCGACGATAAGCTTAAGCGTAATTAATATATTATTAAAAAGTTTAAAAGAAAGATAAAGAAAATAAATGTATAATTATATATTTTTTAAGTTACTTATTAAGTTATAACAAGAGCGAGATAAATAATAACGATAAGATAAAGTTTATAAACTTTAAAAATTACTTTAACTTAAAATATATAACACTTTAATAATCGTTATTTTTATTTTATAAAAGATTTAAATAATCGCATTTTAAGCGATAATAGCTAGTTCGTAAGAATAGCGATAATAATTATTTAAGTAATTATTTTTATTTCATTTATAATTTAATTAAATATAGTTTATATAATTTAAATATTTATTAAGTTAAAATTAAAATTAATAACTTTTAATGATTTATTAACATTGCGATTAACATTATTTAATTCATTTCGTTATTAACATTTTATACATAAATAAATAATTAAGCGTAAAAGATTTTAATAATTCGTTATTTTTTCGTACAAGTTAATG
>JAABUO010003986.1_pt1 | contig 17470 bp, 18 predicted proteins | sample 5559291 | NCBI WGS metagenome assembly JAABUO01 (sample SAMN10711878, study PRJNA513372) | rock metagenome | isolation source: Antarctica rocks | place: Antarctica: Victoria Land, Finger Mt sud | reverse complement strand
AGTACCGTTTTCATCAACACCAGAATTGAACATGTCCATAGTCATATTGAGGTGATCAGACTGTCCACGCCTGCCAGTGGCAAGCCCTACAGGCACAGGTCATGTCTGCAAGGATCAAGGAAGCAAAGCAGCAGCAAATGTGATGCATACCTGTCACAAAAAAGTCTGTCATAAAGAATCCGACTGCAATCTGGCACATCCTGTAACGGCATTGACAGTCTTGAGTGTCGGCGACAGATAGTTTTAGCGTCAAGCTTCATGACAAACAGCATGATGTACCTGGTGCTGGTGCTGCTGATCAATACCTTCTGCCGTCTCTTCTTGCCCTGGGGCATCTACATACACATGCATAGCATGCAAATTCTGAATTTTGTGATCGCTCAGCACGGTTTGACTGTAACTGGTAAGTTGTACCTCAAAGGTATCTCCTCCTGGAGCATCTGCCCCGACTGACAATCGGCGCAGTTCTTGGAAGCGCACTCCATTTTGATCCAGCAAAGATGCCAGAGTGCACATGCTGTCTGGCCATGCAACAGCGGGACAAGGGGATTTAACCCCAGCTTCGCGGCATCTCAAGATTATGCCAGCAGTTTTGAGGTGCTGTTCGCGAGCGCAGGACTTAATCAATTCGGCCTATCGGCCTCTGACATTAAGGCCTACGCCTTGAACAGGCACCTCAAAACCCTAGCTGGCATAATTTTCGATTTCCCCGCGAAGCAGGGGTTAAACCTCTTCATCTCTCTACTCGACAGTCTCTAGCCAAGACCATGATCAATTTCTGCGGCAAGTGGCAAAGGGAGTACCTGTTAAACGGACGCCAGACAGGAACAGTCCGACACGTGTAGTCGATGGTATCTTCAGGTCAAGAAACAACAAACCCGAGGCTGTGTGGCGATCCTGTCGACTATATCCTGCGCCCGCCGCCCCACCACCAGGCTGCCTCCGAATTAGATGCAGTTGACAGTCACGCAATGCCACCAGTTGACTAGGATCTTAAGTCCGGCTGTGTCACCCCAACTGCAGACTGTTTAGAGGAGCAAGACCTCTGTAATCAGATGCTTGACTACCTAGCTGGCAGTACGCAGCAAGTGGACACAGACAGGGAATCTGCTCCCCCAGATCTTGACCAACAGGCTGAGGTCATGGCATTTTTGATGAAGCAACTCTCAGGCAAGCACATGCTCTGGTGCTGCCGCAACTATGCATACCACTGTGCACAAGACGCTTAACTCTGGAGATACTTGATGCTGCAGCTGCAAATATTGAGTGCTGGCTGCAGCTGTTTAAGATGTGCAAATATCACAGTTACAGTCTTTAAAACGTCGGCATCTTTGCAAGCAGCCTTGAGCCAATGCAGCACTGGCAGCGAGTTTAACCAAATAGATATAGGGCCTGATCTGCAAGTCACTGAGCCAGTCATTGTTCCAGTTGGCAACAGGCTTTGGCAGTCAATGACAGATATGATCAGCAATAGTGATGAGCTGTTCATGCTATTTCTTAAGGCACAGAAAAGACTTGACAACCAGTGCGAGGGGCTAGAATGAAGCTTCTAGCGGTCACAGATGGCGGCAGCTGCAGATAGCACTGACTCAAGAGTGATGACGCGTGTTGAAGCTTACTGAGCTTGCTGGGTCAAGGATCCATTGGTTGGAACCACCCAATCCTCATGCTGATGATGCGGAGCGATGGCACGCATCTTGACTCTGCAAGCTGCAACAAAGCACAGGCTGTAATGGCTGCATGGGGTAAGGGTGGCCCTCTTGTGCTGCATTAGGGTCTATGACACCCTATCATACGTCTGTTGGCTTCATGCATCTGAGGCTGTCCTGCAGGGAACCATTCAGTGGAGCGTCAGCCAACAGCAAAAGGTTGCAAACACGTTGCACTACTTCCAAACCTACGCCTAATACCAGGTATGGTAGCTGTAATTGTGTGTCACACGCCTTACAACAACTGCTCACACTGTCACCTGCCACAGGCGAGAACAAAGACTCAGTCACCTTCAAGGAAAGGACGGGCTTTGCTGCTCAGCTTGGCATGGGACTGGTAGAGAAACAGCTGCAGGCTGCGAGCTGCAGGTGAGTGCAAGCATGACATGCGCCAGCACAAATTGACTGCTGTTAGGGTTTCAAGCCCTAACCTAACAGTGTCTGTTCCTGCAGGACACACCTTGTGCTGATGCCAAACATATGTGTCCAGGAGTGGTATTGCACTCTGCTTCTCAGCTCAGCTGACCTTGTTAAAAAGTGGAATTGCTGGGATTTGAAGCCCGCGTGTGCTGTCAAGCTTGTTGTCACAAAAGGCAGCTTCTGCGATCTCACAACATCATTTCCCACCAGAACTGAGAGGGATGTGAGAAAAGTGAGCTGGCCCTTTCTATGGGCAAGCTGCAAAGTCTTGCAATGTGTGCTTGGCCTGAGCAGGTCTGTCAACCACATTTGTGGTGCAGAGGTTTGCTTGTATGATGAAGCTGCTGCAACCGATGAAAGAGGGTGGAACGCTTTTGCTGAGCCTGTTCTTGCCTCAAGGGGTCCAATTGCTGCCCCAGTAAGTTACAGATTGCTGCAGCAGCATTAACATTGCAGTCTATTGTTCCAATCACTGTCTTGTTGCATAGCATGCTGCGTAGCTGGCTCTGGGTCAACAGTTTTGCTTCCATGCCAGAGGAAGCGACCTGTTTGAAAGGCATGATAATCAGCGTATGATTTACATCAGACAATTTTTAAAGACTTCAACAAATACATCAAGCGCACAGCACACAAAACCAACTTCAAGCCCAGTATCACAGTTACACAGGTAGCATAGCATTGGCTGTGCAAGGCATCAGATGCAGAGCTGACTATTTGTGCATCACTGATTTGTTTTACGCAGGTTGCTGACCAGGCTTCCACGTATGAAGCAATGGAGGAAGTGCTAGACCAGATGTCAAAGGACCACGTCACGGCCCAGGAGCTGTAAGCTCTTTGTAGCCTTGTACTGAAATTGATAGCATGCACACTTGTCAATGTCATGACTTTTGGCTTGCAGAGACAGAGAACAATCAGCTCAGGTGTGCACACAATCTCAAAGGGCACCGCAAGTTGTACTATGAAGCAGCACATGCTGCGCCTCAAGGTAAGCTGTGATGTATCCTGATCTGCTTGTTCATGAGGGCTTTGAAAGGTCCAGGTGTTGTTGCTGCACAGGGGTGTACTTGAATTTCAAAGACATGTTGACAGAGTGCCGTCATTGAAATATTTGCCTCAGCATTGTATAATTGGGCATCTCAGCAAGACAAACAGATAGCTGGCAGACGAATAGTACCACTCTTCTTCTTCCTGATATTTTACGTTCCTTACATCCTTTCATTGCCTTGTTAGTTTAGTGAAGGTCATCACTGCTTCCTGTTACCTCAAGCCTGTGTGGTGGCACCTCCCTGCATAGTCTGAGTATCATTGATGAGTTGTATGTCATGCTAGTTCATCTATACACAGCAGTGAGTGTCACACTATGCACAGCATTGAATGTCAACCTGTGCATGCAGGTCAATGTAAAAAGAATGCTTGGTGTCCCATTTGCCCATGGCACTGCTGACCTGGTGCGTGGTCACCCTGCATTGGTCAAGCCAGGCAGGGAAGAGGAATTCGCTGAGTACGCAGGCCAACAGCATTTAGTATTGCCGATGTTCAGATTCAAGGCCAGACTGCTAACAGGCAGCCTCTTGATGAGCCATAATTTGGACAGGTCAGCTGAAACAGTAGCTGCAGAACACGTTGCTTGTAGTGTTGTCTGTCTAGTATTGCTTGTCTAGTATTGCCTGTCTAGTATTGCCTGTCCTGTTGTCAGCAAATGCCTATGCTAGCTGCCAAATTGAAATCTGCATGTGACAGCTTCAGTTGCAGTGCATGTTTCAGTTACAAATGCACTGCACCTAAGAGTATGATGTTGCTAGGCATGGAAGCATGTGCAGTTCATGCCTTGACATTTATCTCACTGACTTGTTCAGGTGCACATGATTGGTGTGTGTAACGCTTGAGAACCTAATAAATGCGCTGAACAGGCCAGAGACGCCCCGTTATCATCTGAGACGCTGCGTCCATTTACCTTTCTGCAAGCTTGCGATGATTGCTCGCGCCAAAGAAAAGTGTTCAAATGGGCATTTTCTGCACAGACTTGCACGTGTTACACAAGTGGCGCTTGGTCTTACATTCCTTCAGGCATTTACTTCAGCGTGAGAATTTGTGTGTGACAGGAGATGGATGGCAAGGAGTACGAGGGTTGGTTGCTGGGAGTCAAGTTGCAAGAAGACACTGGCAAGTGCAAGGCAAGATAGGCGGAATGTGTACATGCAGCAAATCCCAGCCTCTGGCATTGATGGGAGGCTGAATAGGCCTGCTAGCAGGAGGGCCTTTCACAAGGCCAAACAGGTGACTGAACTATGCATCCAAATGTGGTCTTGCAGGATTGTCAATGCGGCTCAAATTTTCAAACTCATTACTTCAAGTACCAAACAAGGCATCTGCAGCAGCATGCGCAGTGGGTGTGTGTGGCTGCTTGCTCACGGTGGGCTTCTGCGCCCCAATGTCAATCACAAGCATGTTGTAGTTTCTGAGCTCTGATTGAAAGGTACTGCAGTTACTGCAGTGAATGTGGTGTGATTTGATTTGATATTGAGCGCTGGTTGAAAACGCCAAAGTCCAAATGGCAAATTTAAATTGGCACTCCACATCAAATCACAATACATACACTGCACCAGAGGCAGTATATCTGAACATCACAATTCAGATTAAAACATGGACACTGACTTTGCAAGGCAGGAATGATTTGTGCTTGCCCCCGTCCCCCCCCCTCCCCCCCCCGCCCTGGTGCTGCTAGACAGCACAAATCTGCCTTTCATGTGTGACAAATTGACCCCTGTTTCAAGAAGTGTGGCAATTGGCGCTAGCAAGTGGTGCCATTCATTGCCATGTACACAAGTGGGACACATTCTGCACAGATTGCATTTGTGGAACAAGCGGTATAGAACATGTGTCTGCAGACCGTGCTGTGTACACTATGGTATGTCCGTGTGTGTGTGTGTCACATGTATGTTGACATACTCTTGAATACCACACTCTCTATACAATACTGTAGATGCATGGCGTGAGCCATAAACGTGACAGCAGCATGCACCCATACTTCTTTAGCGTAAGAATCTGCAAACCTTGACGCGTACTGCAATACCTGAGTTTCACCCTGTCATGGCTTGTGGCAAGCACAGTATCATGTTTGCCCAAACATCAGCTTGACCAAGCAGAGGGGCTGTGACTGCACATGAGTGTCCCGAAGGCTGCAGAATGCCACTTTCATGACCAGAAAGATGGGCAGTCATAGTCCCTATGCTTCCTTGATGTAGCCTTACTCATCAACCATGCCAGGACAAGCTGTGCAATTTCCAGCCAAGAGCTTCCAGTTTGCTCTTCAGGTATGTGCGAAGCAAGTCTTGCCTCTTCAGAGCAGACTGCTGCAAAGAAACAACAACAGGCTTGCACTTACCTAGGTCATCATGAGCTAGAAAGCACAGCTTAAAAAGTTGTTCATCTTCTTTCATCTGCTCCGTCTTGCCCTGAACTTGCAACATGAGAATACAGAGTAGCTGGGATGGTGTGCTGTGTCACCATCCCAATTGTCTAAAAGTGAGGGTCATCCTTGTCAGCTTAGGACTGGGTGGCTGGAAGTCCTGCACATGTAGCTCTGCTGGCATCATCATGTGCCTTTGCAGGCACATGCATCAGTGCATGCATCTGGCAACACATGCATGCACTGTTGCATCTGCCTGCGTTGCCTCTTCTGAGTGTGCACGTCCTGACATGTGCTGCGGCGCGTTTGCAGCAAGCTTAAAGGTTTGATAGAGGACCCAAAAGAGAAAAGCCTAAATACAGGCTTCTGCCTCTTATTTCATGATAGGCCTGATTGCTTAGCTTAGTGCCTCCATCAACAAGATAGAGCCTTCACAGCTGGTTTGCTTGTGCACAGTGCTAGCCTGCTGCAGCCACACACAATGTGCTGTCCTGAGGCGACCATTACTGGTACCAACACTGGATCTAGCGCTTGGGTCCTGCGCTTGGATCCAGTGCTTGGGTAAGATACTGCTTGCTCTCACAATCGCGACAGCTTGCTGAAACGGCCTAAAAATCAGTCAGTCTCTAGCTGAAGTTGCTCGTGTGAACTTGCAACGCTAGTAATAATGGATGTTGGTGCAGAAGATGCGCATCAAAGAAGTAGAAAGGCGGCGTATGGGCGTCAAGCTAGACTCACATGCTTAGCATTGCTGCTTTGGAGACTGAAATGTACTAAAAGGATTTTCTGCAAGCTTGCAATCTTAAGACCAGCCCCAGCCGGTTCTACCAGCCAGGGCTCATCAGCCCAACAGTAGATAAACAATATTGCAAAGATTGTGTGCAATATGTGTCACATGTACGCTGTACAGTGTCATGACGGTGAAGGCTGCAGCTGCTGCAGCTCATTATTATTGGACTATATAGTATATATAACAAGCTGCAGCCTTGTTGCCATGTCCCCTAGGGCCTGGCGTGGGATGCGAAGTATACTTCCCATTATACACAGCTGACGTAACTAGTTGGGGAGTCAGCAAATGTGTAGGCATGCTTCCACATTTGCTGACTCCAACCAGTTATGCCAGCTGTGGTTGCATGCCAAGATGGTTCAGTAACAACATTTGCACGGAGCTCTCAAGGACTATGGATACAATGTTACCACACTGTCGTGGTTTGGTGACGATTGTACGCACAGTCTTTGAGAGCTGTCCCTATGATTTCACAACATCAGACTGCATATGACGCTCTAGCAAAGATTGGTATAGAGCATGGAGCTGCAAGCAAAGTTACGTCCAAAGTGCATGAGGACTCTGTTTTGGCATTTCCCACGAATCAACATCTTGAAGAGTACTAGAGAGAGACACGATTGACAGAACCAGATAGAATAGGCCTGATCCACCTTGGGCTTATTTAATTAAAGTGTTTGTTTCCTTTGGACTATGTTCCAAAACTATGGCCTAAGACTATGGCCTATGGTCATAGTTCCGGGCTACCGCCTGAGGAGGCAGATTGCTGGAAACCGCCTAAGTAGGCGATTTCCAGCAATCAACCTCCTCAGGCGGTTTTCTTTTCTTGCTTTTCCAATGTTTGCGACTACAGACTGCACAAGGTTGAAGGTTTGAATTTGATGACCTATTGAAAGCTTTTGCACATGTGTGCATATGTCTACAGCAAGTTCTCTCGACACTCAACTTGCTGCATCTGCATGCACTGTAAGCTGCTGAGTCTGGTGTTGGTTCAAGCATGTTGGATGTTGAGCCCTCAGTGTTGCACCTAACTGTATACAGGTGTGTGTCCTATGGACTGTTTACGCCTTACAGACTGTTGTATACAACTTGCCAGGACAACAAGTCATCTCAAATTGCTGGTCTACATGTGTTGCATTGTTGGCGGCATGCAGCCAATATTTGAGGTTCCCCAAAGGTGTGCTGAAGGGACTTTCTTGCACATGATCCCAAACCGCTTGCCTGACTGCACAAGCAAGATTGTATATACATATCATCATTGCTGATGCTGTGTGTCTTAGTTGTGTAGATATCTTTGTAGCTCAGGCCTGCACCTGCTGTTGCTGTATATGAATTTTGCGCTTGGTGTTGTGCATCCTGAAGCGTTTGAGCTCATTGCAGGCTTCCCATTTTCCAACAAGCCTGACAAAGAGGCTTGCAGTCAGCCATGGCTAGTGGTGGCTGGCCTAGCACCAGTGGCTCAGTATGTGGACACCTACCACATACGTCACCCTTGCCCAGCACAAAGGCAGGTTTGCTATATTCGGATTCCTTTCATACAGAATCCGTTTTCCTTCGTAGGGCCGTGGGGCGATTACGGTAATCAACCGTGACAAACAGTAACATACCGTAACACCCCAAACGACCGTAACAACTGTAACGACCGTCACAACCGTAACATACTAATAACACACGGTAACTACATACGGCATATTGCCGCTGGGGCTTGTCAGCGCTGAAGCCTGCGTTGGCGACACTGCAAGTACGTCATTGAATGTGAATGTGGCAGCCAGCTTTCTGTCAAAGCACTCTCTCTTGCTTTCAGACGAAAGCGGCTGTGCTGATCGTGTGCATCAGAGATCAGTCACGTTCTTGTTGCGTCTGCGGCTGACAACACTTGCTATGCGCACGGTACATCCACTAAACAAGCTTGTGGGACTTGCAGCTGTCATATGTTCAATCGCGGCGGCTTGTGACACAGCGACTACCAATGGATCAGTCTGCATACATATGCCATGAGCCAGCAATCTTCAAGTGGGGAGGGCTGTCCCTGCCTGGGAATCTGAAAAACCTCTCACTGTGCCGGGAAGCTCCGCAATCAGATAGTGCCGGCAGCGGTGGTGTGCCAGGTACGAATAATTGCCCATCAACCCTGAAGGTCCTGCTTTTCTACACTGACCTTTGTGGTGTAGCTGCAGGCTGGACAGATGGAGACTACAAACCACCTGATGAACCTTTAGCTGGTGAGATTTTGGATGTGTTCTTTATCATGGTACTGTGATGCAGACTGCGTGGACTTCAACCTGTTTGACAAGACTGCCAGTGAAAAGTGTGCTGCTTGGTGCAGCTTGGTATGTTGAGTCAGATAATCTTCAAGCTGATCTGAGACCAGCGTCGTATTGGAGACCTTGTTAGCACCCCAGGTGTGCTTGACTTTTGTATGTTATTTCAGGTTAACCTTCTTCCTGAGGGCTGTAGGGTGCTTTAATTGACTGCATTATGTTTGACATCCATGCAATATTGTCAGCAAGTGTGTGGAAGCCAGAAAGCTATGAAATAACTGTTTTTTTATTGCAGTTGGAATTTTCTACATACCTGGCGCTAAAAATAAGATCACTCAGCAGCTGCCTTGGTTTGTCTCACAAGGAAGATCACAGAAGTGTCAGGAATGTCTACATGCTGTGATCTGGGGGGCTGAGGGTCATCAGAATCTCAGAGTGCTGTTTTGCCAGATGCAATGCTGGGGTTTGCTACCAAAAGAAGTACTTTCAGGCCATTCTTCACTCTAGACCTCTTGGGAAGGTTTATCCAAAGGTCTTTGACTTGCGGAAACCCAAGTACAAGCCTAGAACAGGTGTGCAGGCTGTCACAATATTGATAGCATCAGCAATGTAGTCTGACTTTGCAGCCTTTGTTTGCCTATGATCACCATGTGCTGCTGCCTATAATCACCATGTGCTGCAGCCGGCCTTGTTGCATATGCATGTTTGCTTGTTGACATTAAATGCACATGGTATGCATGTGTGACAATTGTTCGCCAATTGTGGCCTGGTGATCAGGTGTTTGGCAACGGTCCGACAAATCTCTAGCTGAGTGGCGACATTGCATTGTGCAGGGAGATCTATTCCTTGTGAGCAGACAGGACGGTCTTTTCTGGATTATTACATAGACAGCTGCTACTCAGGAGCAGTTTTGCTTGCTTCTCGTGTGTCAAAGTCGGTGGTCAAGCGAATGTCACATCTGCTTTGTGAGGTGAGACGGCACTTACTCCATCAAATTGCATCTGCAAGCTTGCTTGAGGTTGCACCTTGTCTCATGCTGGCTGTCCAGCCAAATATCATGTCTTCAGCAATCAGTGAGCAACAGTTTGACCCAACACGCTTGGGAATTACAGATGAGCTGCTCACAAATAGTCGGTGACATTCAGATTGTGTCCTTTTGCCATGACATTACTGCTTTGTCATAGGAAGCATGCATAATGCACCAAGAGCCAAGAAATGCACTGGAGAGGCTGTGGGCTACACTTGTATGATTGGGTGCAAGGACACACTTCATTTCAAGCCAAGGTAATGCCTCCCAAACTTGCTGCATTCGCCTGCAGATTGCAGTCAGGCATGTCTTGCATTCATGCCCAAGATTGCATGGCAGCAGCAGCAACTCTGCCTCAACCTAGCTGCGCAGGCAAGGACCCTGATACCTCACAAACTTTGAGTCTTTTCTGGAAACTGAAGCTTGCATGCTAGGGTGACCATATGGGGACTTGCAGCATGGTGGTGATGTCAACATGTTTAGCTGAACATGGGCTATGCGCTGCCAGAGCCACTGGGGTCTGCACACATTGTGGTAGTGTGGCTGTTGCATATGAACTGCACATGATTTTTGAGTGTCCAGCTCTCCAGGCGGTTAGGCAGCAGTACGCTCCTTTGTTTTCCATGGACACCAACACCATGAGATCCTTTTTGCACAGCAGGATCATATGCGAGTTTTCAACTTCATTCTAGACTGTCGTGATGTCTTCCAGATTTGACATTTGTCTTCTTCTATATGTGATCAGACTTGCTGGCTGGCTAAAGCATTGTAATATCTCTCTCAAATGCTAGCCTTGCTCAGCTGCAGCAAAATGCATCAGCATTCCTGCCCAGACTCACTTCACGCTCTATGCTCACACAGATGTCCTGATAAATGCATGCAAGCCTCCAGTTAGAGTGCTACTGTGCCGTTGTGGGCTGACAGCTGATAGTGGGAGCTCTATACAGCAAGGCTTTGATTCTGATATGCTTGTCAGCATCCATGTATCAGCCGCAGCTTCTGTTGACACCTGCCTTAATGTGTGCCAGTGCACACTGTATTGCAGCCTATGCCTGCTTGCAGAGTGAGACATGTATTGTGATTGTCATTTTGATGGGTCAGGCTTGAACAGTGCATTTTACATGTAGCTCAATTGTGATGCCAAATCCTGGCTCCATGCAGCATGGCTGTGTATATATACACAAGCACTGTCAGATCAGCATATGTGTATGATGCCTCCAGCTAAGACTGCAGGTAGTACTTAGCTTATGACACACCGTTCATATATTGTTCACATGCAAGAAGGCACTCAACTGTGCTTACCAGCATTGACAACATCAATCAACCTACTGAGCATTGTGCCCACAAACAAAGTCTGACTGGTCATGCTGGGCTGTATGGTGCCCATCATCACAAAACTGTGCAAACATGTCATGTACCATGTTCTGCATGTCACTGAGCATTTTGTGATTGGCTGTAATCAAAGTGTGCTTGCAGCATGGTGCATGCCATATGTGAGCTTGCACAGAGTGACATCAACAGCAGTAATCCTGCATGCTATATTGCATGCTTGTAGGTGTTACACATCAGCTGAACATGGCTGCTGGGAATCTTATTGGGAATGTCGACTAGAGGTCAGTCTGTTGCTGGCTTTAAAGACTGGTGGGCTGCCGCGCTGTGGCATGATGCCAAGAACATGGTGCAAGCTGCAGCAATGAAGAGTCAATGCAGATTGGCCTGCACAATTGGCCCCTTGCAGTGCTGCCAGGAGGCTGTTTTGCTTTCAAGAGCTCAGTATGACACAGTGTTCCAATCCTGTGGCAGAGTACATGCTGCTAGCTTGGGCTGGCCTGGAACAAGCATAGCTGACTGTGTAGGACAAGTGTGCAGGGCAGCGGGATGGGGTGCAGTGGGTCTGTATGGGTAAGAATGCCCCATCTGAGGCTTGTGAGAGATTTTGCCAGGATGCTGTCACCATGGTAGGCGGTCCAGAGAGGCAGGTTTGGGGTGGGTGGTGTGCGGGCCAAAAAAGCTGGATTTTGATCAGTTAAATCGTGTGGAGAAGAAAATTATTTGTACAGCAGACTGCTTGCGGCTGCCTGTCTGCACAGCTGCCTGCGGCCGGCTGTGCATCCCTCATCTGTCTCCTGCCCGCTGAGCGCATAAGAGAAGGCAGCAGTCAGTGGTGTTTGCTCTAACACAACGAGCTGCGGTCATGTTCGGAACAGCGGCTGGCGCCAGCTTTGCTCAGGTTTACGGAGATAGTTGCAGATAAGCCCGGCGCGAACTTTTCAGATCCCAGACGCAATAGCGCGGTGCCTGTGTGCGCGTGGGAATCACCGTAACAAGGACTCCCAACCGCCCCATGGCCCTTCGAAGGACAACGGATTCTGTATGAAAAGGAATCCGAATATAGGTTTGCTGCATAGAGCTGACCACGCTTTTGTGTGACTCATTACCTGATCATGATGCACTGTGTCAGCATGCATCTCCACATGCCATGATGCGCTCCTTGGGTGCTCATCACCCATCCCCGCCTGATGCACACAGTCACTTGATGTGAAGACGCCTCATCGATGAGCTATCTGTCAGTATACCATTACTGTGATATCATCGATGCATCTCTCTGGTGCTGAGGTCAAAGCAAGTCACCTGATAGGCACTTCTGTAACTGTTATCTGCACGCTGGCTGCAGGTTTGCTGACAAGACTCAGCCAAGAAGAAGGCAGTGGATGAAGCAACAAATGTTTCATGCTGTTGACAATGGGGTGGGGCAATATGACTAGTAATGGGCAGAGGAAACAGACAAGTCTTAACATGCTGAACAAGCCATACAGTCTAGTCTTGTATCCTGGCATAATTATGATGAACTACTGCACATCAGCATCAGCCCCTAACATTAAAGCAAGATGTTGTGCAGCAGCCTTGACACCAGCCCATGAGCTGACTAGTCCTAGGCCTGTGAAATTGTTTGTCATGAGCTTGCCTATGCCGCTGACGCATCTGTTAATTGTGCACGCATTGATGCAAGATGCCAATGCCAAATACCTACTATTGTGGCATGCACACTACTTTCATTGATGATGTGCCCTGATCCTGCAGTTAAGCTTGTCAAGCACAGTCCTGCCTCAGCTGATTGCAGGCAGGCAAAAGGCTTTTAAGCTATCCTTTTGTTTTGGCTGCACTGCAGCTAATTTGCTCAAGCTTAAGCAGAAGAAGCTTCTTCTGATGCAGTTGCTCATGTTTGCTGAGGCAGAGCAAACAAAAGCTAATGTCAAAGGCAGCTGCTTGTGTTTGTACACACATCAGCGCATTGGCGCATGACATTGGCAATGTATGTTGCTTTGTCTGAGTCGATAGACACAGATCTAGACCAATGTGTTAAAAGAGTGTACACTAGTGTAAGAATCATCAGCATGGGATCCCAGTTTTTATGAATAGATCGCCGATCCCAGATCGGAGGGATGATCAATGTGGCGATTCGGTGTGTGGGAGTCCCTTGATCAGAGACGACGTCGATGCACATCTGCTTGCACTCTCGCTTGGCTGGTCGCTGCCCGATTCTATGATGCCATGTGGTCGGTCATGTTGTGTGTATAAGATACGATACCCAGAGTCGGCATGTAACTTGTGTGACTGCCCCTCCGAACTGAATACACACGCAACGTCGGACTGCAAAGGGCACATGTACATGTATTCAGAACAAACGGATCAGCCTGCCAGTCCTACGCATCTCGTTTATGCTGAGCATATGTCACATCGGCTCCAGACATCCTTTTGACCACCAGTTTGACAAACAGCATAAAGTCTCTTGTGCCAAGCTGCAAATCTTAAGCATTCATGCAGACCTCTGCCACAGCTTCAAGTAGAGTGGCTCAACAAGGGGTAAGCAATTTGTGCTTCAAGCTCATGCACGAATGTAGGTCGCTGTTCTACGTGATCCAGGCAAAACCTGATGGCACGTCTGCTCATGCTTTTGCTGCCTTCTTTTCAGTTTCTACACCTGTGCAGGCGCCTGCTCGCTCATTAACCCAATTTACCTGTGGCATCCATGTCTAGCACCTATGCTGAGCTGTCTGTTGCTTTCAGGCCGTTAGGAGGTTTGTAGGGTACAACGCTCCAGCTTGGGGGGTAGCAGCTCACACCCTTGCAGCAGTTGTAAGCGGAGGCCTATCGTTGCTGGCTTGTTACGTTTGGCCTCATTTGAGGTTGTGGATGCAGCAGCAATGCCCCTTAGGCATGGCAGATTATGTGAAAGCAGAGGTGCATTCGCCCACACACATTCCTTCGGCACATTTGCAGCCCCTCAAGACGTGCTGAAAACCCTGCAACAACGCTGCCCACACATACAAGATAGTTAGTGACCCCATGCAGCTAATTTTGCGTCATGTGCATGTTGCTCTGCTTCATTACATACTCTGCATACTATAGTGTGGTCAAATCAAGCTCAATGCAGCTTCGTATACTTGCACATGCCATGATGCAAACCACACTCACATCCTGAGCACATGTAAGCGGCCTGTACTGCATGCAGCTGATCAACGGACAGCATTTGGTGGTCAAAGTACATAAGTGCTCTCCAGCAGCATCCCTGTCACAGACCGTTCTCCAGGTATGCGGCTCCTGTCATAGCACCATGACCTGGTAAGATGTGACATGCAGTCTGCAGACACACATGCAGCGCAGACAATTTGCAACTGGTCCACATAAATATCTTTCACATCAACATCATTTGAAGTGTTTTGGCCAGGCATGCTCTGCAGTTGCAGGTGCACGTCAAGCTGCCAAAGCTTTTTGTGCTGCATATTTGGGACCCTAGTCACCATTCCTACTGCTCGCGCTCAGCGTTGCACATCAGTGTCTTAGCAGACTTGTGCTCGCATAATTCATGCTTTGATCTGCAGAGAGGAGCTCAGCCATTGATACAGCGACGCTTGCAGCTCTTGCTGGTACTGTATGTGTATGATGCAAAGGAAGAGACATTCCTGCCGGTCCCAGACATGCCTTTGGGACTATCCCTCCACCTCTCTGCTGTCATCCAACATCTTCATCAGATCTCTTCAGGTGAGTATCAGGCCATGTCACAAGACTCCCATCATAGCTGCTGTTGCAGTCAGCCATTGTACCAGCTGGTGCCTTTCCAACTGCATAAGATACCAGCTCTACAAGCACAGAGCCCCATGCACTTTGCCGTCCCATGGCAATTCTGCACTCCTCAGCTTGGTTGGGACCCAGCACGATTACAGCAGACAAATGCATGGCAAACCATGTGAAGCATGCATCACCTTGTGCTGCCATGTGCTTTGCTCTGTGACAGCAGCTGCAGTGTGCAGCAAGCTCTATGACATGTGCTTTGCTGTTGGACAGGGGCCACATGGGACAAGTTTAATGCCATTGGGACCACAAAAAGAAGGGAGAGAGTGCAGTTGTATGGCATGAATGACATGGCCTTGGGCCGGCCCAGCTTTCCCAAAATGGTGGCGCATGCTTTCTCCAACCCCATGTACCTCATACAGGTTTGCTGAACCTCCTTATCCCATACACCTGGGAGATCTTGGGGCAGACTGCTGTGCCATGAGGGCACATCAGAAACAACCAACAACATGTGCAACAGCATTTCGTTTGTGCATTTCAAACAAGTTTTGTCTGGCGGGGTGGGTTATTGCATCCTGGTGTGCTCTGCTGTGCTGTGCTGTGCTGTGCTGTGCTGTGCTGTGCTGTGCTGTGCCGTGCTGTGCTGTGCTCTGCTGTGCACTGCTGTGCTGGGCGCTGCCACTGTGCTGAGCAGCAGGCAAAGCCTGGAACCGCCAGGCTGTTTCAAGCAGTGCACTTGGGCTAGCCATGCATGCGTAGTGTGTCAGTAAGCCTTGAACGCTCTACACAGACAGACTGACTAGTGCAAGATGATGAGCTGCAGATTCCAGGCAACTTGATGGACTGTGAATGCTTGCACAATTTTGGGCACTTAGTAACCATGCCTTTGGAATGTTGCAGTATGTGGAGCTAGCATACCTGATGTACGAGCTGCGCTGTTATTATGCTGGGGTATTGTGTTTGATCTCGTTTTGGGCAAATTCAGCCTCGTGCTGGACGCTGTACTGGAAACGCATGGAATTGTACACTGCCATCCGGCAATGTCGCCTGGTACCAATTGTGCAAGCTGGTATAGTCAGGTATGCAACAGCCAAGGGTTTGTGCCATACTGCTGCGTACAAGACTGTGTTTGACACAATGCATCTGGGATACCCACACAAAGTTATGCATGGGATATCATGTGTTTGGAAATGCCTGGGCTGGTGCAGAAAATATCACCAGCTGTGTGTTAGAAGCATCAACATGTTTTCATTTTCAGGTCGTCATCCAGTTTGTTTGACAAATGGTCGTGCCCATACATCTACTGTATGCCTGTCGCACGACACCAATCTCTGATGCTTGATCTGTCAAGAGTTCATGACTCAAACCTGTCTCTTGCATGCAACATGCTCTCCAGGACCTACAGCAACTGACTGACTGTTCAAGTCACTGAACTATATGCGGACCATCAACGACAGAGGTGGATGTTATGCAAACAAGTTGTCCCTCGTGGCGTTTCTCTACATGAAGGCAGCGAATGATACCCAGGAGGTCCATGTTCTCAAGTCTGACAAGACTCACCACTTCAGCCTGAACCTGTACTCGTCACTCAGAACTCTGACATCAGCTCTGAGTTGACATGTAGGACATGTAGGTCACATGTCTGTTGTCAGCTTTGAACATGTGATCGATGACCCTGGGGTCTGCTGTGCAGGGCTGTGTCATCCCGGAGGCTGGTCCCAGGGGATGTCATTGTAGTGCTCCAGGGCAGGGCCACCTGTGACATGGTCCTGTTGCGGGGCAGTTGCTTGGTGGAAGAGTCCATGCTGTCTGGAGAGGTATGCACACAAATCCTATTCACACAGGGTAATGCACAGGCTCATGGCCCAATCGCATACTGCATTGTGTGCATTCAGTGTCACAGATTTTGCAGGAGCCATGCTATAAAGCCTGTTCTCCCAACTCTGCAGGAGCAAGCCTATAGTCGCTTTCCTGTTCCCATCCACATAATTGAATGCTGGCTATGTATACCATTCATATGCCGACAATAAAGCACGATTCACAGCTTTGAAGCTGCGCATTGCAGCCTTGTAGTCATCATCTAGGATCACTTTGGGGTGTTGTGGGGTGACCCCTAAGCCATGAGCTGATTCTGCAGTTGCATCTGCTTGTCGACAGCTCAAGCGCTCAGCAATGGGGCAAGTCTGCAGCTGACCTGATTGGAGCCAGAACTCACCTTGTCATCTCATGATGCATGCCCCAGGGCTGTGACTTGCATACAAATATTGCATACACCACATGTTTTGAAATTTCTTGTCGGCGTCCTGTGTCTTGCTTGACCATCGTAGACTGTACCTGTTCACATACAAGCATCAAGCATCATGGTGACATCAGTTTCCTATACATCAACCACATATGCTGCAGCTGTGTTCATCAAACAATGGTCACAACAGATGCAGCAACATTGGCAGGGTTGCAAGCTTCATGCAACAGGGCTTTCAGCTGACATCCCAAGAAGAGCAATGTTGATGTATAGGCGGCACACGTGCGCAAGTCTACATATGTGCCCAGCAGCCAGGAGTACCATCCAGAATCCCACCATTATTGTACAGTGCATGCCGGCACCCATGTACAGCAAGTGAGACATGCATCGCTTGCGTCATCAGCATTGTTATTGTTGTGCTGCTTTACCATCACAGGCAGCATGTAGCTTGTTCGTCGTGTTCCTCATGTGCTGTCTTTGTGTCTGTCCCACCTTGCCATCATCCCTTTGGAATTGCTGTCGATTAGTTGTGTAATGCATCTCTT
>JAABUO010003985.1_pt1 | contig 17471 bp, 22 predicted proteins | sample 5559291 | NCBI WGS metagenome assembly JAABUO01 (sample SAMN10711878, study PRJNA513372) | rock metagenome | isolation source: Antarctica rocks | place: Antarctica: Victoria Land, Finger Mt sud | reverse complement strand
AAGTGGATATGGGGGAAGGCATTTAAGTTTGGATATCGAGCGTCCGAAGCATTGCTACAGCCCTGTTGTTAGGCGTTGCAGCAGCAGGCTGAGCACGGCAACGGTGATCCAGCCGGCCAGGCCGAGCAGGAGGGGGCGCGGGCCGGTGCGCGCCATCGCCCGCAGGTCGGCGGAGAGCCCCACCCCGGCCAGCGCCACTACGATCAGGAACTGCCCGATCCCCGGCAGTGTCGCCGCGCCTAGCGGGCGGAATAGCCCGATCGTGTTGAGCGCGCTCGCCAGCAGGAACCACAGGATAAAGACCGGGAAGCCCTGCCCAAAGCCTCGGCGCGCCGTCTCCGCCCCGTCGGCGCGCCGCTCACGCGCGACGATGAAGGCGAAGATGGCCGTGATGGGGATGATCATGACCGTGCGCGTCAGCTTGACCACCACGGCGGTCGTGCGCGCCGCCGTGCCGTAGACGTCGCTGGCCGCGACGACCGAGCTGGTGTCGTTGATAGCCGTGCCCGCCCACAGGCCAAAGCCATGCTGTGAGAGCCCCATCAAGTGCCCCAGCGGGGGGAAGAGCAGCACCGCCGCGATGTTGAACAGGAAAACGGTCGAGATCGCGTAGGCGACCGCCGCGCCGTCCGCCTCGAGCACCGGCGCCATCGCGCCGATGGCCGAGGCGCCGCAGATGCTCGTGCCGACGGCGATCAGCCGCGTCAGGGTGCGGTCGACGCCCATGAAACGCCCGAGGGTGAGCATGACGAGCAGGCCAGCGGTCAGCGTGCCGAGCAGCACGGCGAGGCTGGTCGTGCCGGTCGTCCATACCTGCGCCAGGCTCAGCCCTGTACCCAACAGGATGATGGAGCCTTGCAGCACGCGTTTGGTGGCGACGCGTACGCCGGGGGCCAGCGGAGCCGGCAGGCCGGCGGCCAGGCGAAAGACGATGCCGATCACGATGGCGATGACCGCCGCGCCGACGACCGGGGCGAAGCGCGCCAACTGGCTGGCGACGACGGCGATGACCAGCGCGAGTCCCAGGCCGGGGGCCGCCGCGCGGACCCAGCGCGCCACGGCGTCCAGGCGGTTGGGGCGGGGCGGCTCCGGCGTTATGGTGTCCCACAGGGATGTGTCGCCCGCGTCGGGCGGCGTGTGCGGTTGATTGACGGCCACGGTGTAAACCTCCTTCATATCTACACGCAGCGTAGCGCGCGCGGTACCATGACGGCAATGCCTACATAGTGAATGGAGCGATAAGTGAACGGTTTGCAAGCCGGGGAGTGTCAAGGTACACTACCGCAGTCCGTGCGACGGCGCGGTGAACCGGACGCCATTGTGGTGAAACGTGGTCGGCGCGTTCAGTTGGCGTGACGAGGTAGTAAAGAGATGTATATCCGCGCGAACGCGGCCATGTTAGACGATCCGGCGCATCAGCGCGCCCTGGCGCACTGCACCGGTATCATCAAGCAGAAGGCGCACAGCTTCTACTTCGCGTCGCGCTTCCTGCCGTCCGACAAGCGCCAGGATGTGTTCGCGCTCTACGCTTTCTGCCGCACCGTCGACGACATCGCCGATTTGCCGCGACAAAACGCCGCGATAGGCTCGACCGTGGCTCAGCTGCAGGAGTGGCGCTCCTGGCTCGTCGCGGGCGCCCCCGTTCGCGCTGATGACCCCGTCAAGTATGCCCTTGCGCGCGTCGTACGCGCCCGCGATCTGCCGCTACGGCCGCTGCTCGAGCTCGTCGACACGGTGTGTGAGGACCTCGATCCGCGCCATCTGCCGGACTACCCCGCGCTGGAGCGCTACTGCCACGGCGTCGCGGGGACTGTCGGCATCGCCATGGCCGCGCTCCTGGGCGCGCGGGACGCCGAGGCCCTGACCTACGCGCGTGACCTTGGCGTCGCCATGCAGTTGACCAATGTACTGCGCGACATCGGTGAGGACCTCACGCGGGGGCGCGTGTACCTGCCGGCCGACGAGATGGCGCGTTTCGGGTACGCGCGGTCTGACCTGGAACGCGGCGTGATCGACGACCGCTTCGTCGCGTTGATGCGCTACCACGTCGCGCGCGCGCGTCACTACTATAGCCGCGGTGTCGACGGCCTGCGCTACCTGCCGCTCGATAGCCAGTTCCCCATCACTATAGCCGCCCGTACCTACGCCGGTATCCTCACCAAGATCGAGCGCGCCAACTTCGACGTGTTCACGCGCCGCGCCCGCACTGGCCGCCGCGACAAGTTGCTGCTGGCCGGGCGCCTCTACACCCACCGCTGGCGCGGCGCCGCCCCGCTCGACGCCTAACAGCCCGTCAAATCACGATCAACCTTCATGAGGAGATATGGCATGACAGGGATGATACTCCTCCGCACGCGTGGATTTGCCCTGCTATAGTGCGGCCAATCCTTGAGCGGATTGGCGGACTCGTCGCTGCGCCCCCTGGTCCTGATCTGGGTGTACACACTCACGCGCTCGGCTACCACAGTAAGCCTGGTGGGGCTTGCCGAGGCGCTCCCACTTCTGGCCCTCGCGCCGTTCGCCGGCGTCTTCGTCGACCGCTGGTCCCGCGCGGACCATGGCTGGCGCCGTATCTGTGCGCGCCGTGGTCATCCTCCCCCTCCTGCTGGTCACGACCGGCGCGGGCGTGCCCCTGATTGTCGTCGTCGTGCTTGGCGCGAACGCTGCCTCCCAATTTTTCCAGCCCGCCGTGAGCGCCGCCCTGCCGGTGATTGTCGGGCCGGAGCGCGTCGGTCGCGCCAACAGCCTATTCACGCTCGTCACGGGCGTCAGCGCGGCGATCGGGCCGGCTGGGGCCGCAGCGCTGTTCGTGGTCATCGGTCCCCACGCGACCGTTGTCGCCCTCTCCCTCATCTACGCGCTCGCCGTGCCACTCCTCCTCGCCGTCCCGGCCCCACGCCCGACAACAAGGGGCGCGCCGCGCACGTCCGTCCCGCGCGAACTGCGCGATGGGCTCGCCTATGTCCACCGTTCGCCACTCCTCCTGGCCCTCATAGTGGTCGTTTTCGTGGCGCTCCTCGGCGTCGGCGCTTTGAGCGTGATCGATGTCGTGTTCGTGACGCGCGCCCTACACCGCCCCGTCTCGAACGCGGGCGTCCTGTTACTGGCGAACGGCACGGGACAGATCCTCGGCGGCTTGCTTGTCGCCCTGACCAGTGCTTGGGCCACCCATCGCTACCACCGGCTGCTGGGTGGCGCGCCGCGACCGGCGAGAAGATCCGCCTGGTGGGCGAGACACCCTATCAGGCTGAGTCCTGGAGCCGGGAGCGACGCGTCGTCTACAAGGCCGAAGCCCTGGACCAGGGACCCCACACCCGCTTCGTCGTCACCACACGGACCGACCCGCCCGCGGCCCTCTACGACTGGTACGTTGATCGCGGCGAGGCCGAACGCTGGATCAAGGACTTCAAGCGCGCCTGCATCGCCGACCGTCTGAGCGACCACCGCTTCTGGACCAACCAGTTCCGCCTCGTCCTCCATGCCGCGGCGTAGTGGTTACTCGACACGCTGCGCCGACGGCTCTGCCGTCAGGGCTACCCGTCGCTCCAACTCGACACGCTCCGCCTGCGCCTACTCAAGGTCGGCGGCCGTGTCCGCGAACTCGCCACGCGCGTCCGCCTCCAGCTCGCCAGCAGCCACCCCGGCCAGCCCCTCTGGGACCTCCTCGCCGCCTCATTTGTCCTTCGTGAATAATTCAGGCTAGGCGACTTACCCGAACTCCGTGTGTGCATGGCCAGTGGCGCGCCGCTGCACCCCGATATCGTGCATCGATTCCACATCCTTTCCGACAAACTTATCCACTCCACATATGGCGCATCCGAGACAGGTCTATGCACTTTCAACGATGCCGATGACATTGGGGTTCGCGCACAGTCCGTCGGACGAGCGCTGCCTGGGGTACATATTGCGGTGAGGGATAGTGCGGACCAGGAGGTTCCAGTTGGACAGGAAGGGGAAGTGGTGGTAGCAGGGCCTCTGACAGCCATGGGCTACTTCCATCGTTCCGAGTTACAGGCGCAGATCTATCGAGAGGGATGGGTTCATACGAATGATCGCGGCACGATGGACAACAGGGGCTTCCTGTATCTACGGGGGCGGCTGTCCGAGATGCTCAACTGCGGGGGATGGATGGTCGACCCGATTGAGGTAGAAGAGGTATTGACAAGCCATCCCCTCGTCCATGAAGCCCTCGTCAGTGGGGAGGCACATCCGTCGTTGAACCAAATAGTGGTCACAAAGGTCGTGCCGAGCACCCCAGATGTGAACGAGAGGGATTTGATCGTCTATTGTCAGCACAAATTGGCTTCATTCAAAGTTCCCAGACGCATCGAGGTTGTCGAGCGTCTACCTAAAACCAGCCAAGGCAAGATCAAGCGTCGTGCAGTGTAACGATGGAACTGATGCTCGACACGGCGCCATCGGGTTACGAGGAGTCGCTCCAGCAGTCGTCTCGAACCTGGCACAGTTCCTGCATGCCAAAGCTATTTAAGATAATATATGGCTAATTTTCGAGATACGTCGCCGATTACATTCATCATTGACGTGGTGTATGGGGAAGCTGGCGGCGCACCGCTCCTCCTAGACATTGTCCGTCCCAACTCTATTCCGGGCGAGCTAATGCCCGCCGCGCTTTGGTTCCACGGAGGTGGATGGGAGAGCGGCGACAAGAACGAAGGCATGCATAGTTATTTGAACCCCTTCCTGGCCCGCCATGGCTTCTTCACTGCTAGCATTAACTACAGGTTAAGCGGCCAGGCGGTCTTCCCCGCACAAATACATGATGCCAAGGCCGCCGTTCGCTGGCTACGCGCCAATGCTACGCACTACCACATCGATCCAGAGCGTATTGGGGTGTGGGGGCATTCTTCGGGTGGTCATCTCGCGGCGCTGCTGGGGACCTCCGGTGACGTACCTGCCCTTGAAGGGACTGGCGCCTTCGTGGGCCGTTCCAGCCGTGTGGATGCGGTGATCGCTCTGTCGACGCCAAGCGACTTTCTGCGTTCAGGTAAGGGTCAAGGGTATGAGGAGCGCCTCCACGCCCAGTCCCGCCTTGTTGGTGGCCCACTCGAGGAGCGCACTGATGTTGTACGCCTGGCCAATCCCATCACGCATGTGCGAAGCGGCGCCCCGGCCTTTCTCCTCGTCCATGGGGACCAGGATGAGATTGTACCTTTCGGGCAATCGGAGCTCTTGTACCAGGCATTGACGATGGCCGACATCGACGCAACATTCATCCGAGTCCAGGGCGGGGATCATAGCTTGGAGGGACATTGGCAGGACATTGCACAGTGGGCTCTCGCCTTCTTTCGGATGCGCCTTCGCCACCATTGAGCGAACGCATATGCCCATGCTACCAGCGTCAAGCATATTCTTTACCGCTTTGGAAGCTCGTGGATGTGCCACTGGGGGTAGGGGTACTGCTCATGGAGGTGGCCCAGCTCCGGCTTGACGTTGGGGCGAATCAGGCACTGACCTTTCTGGCCCCAATCGAACTTGCAATCTTCGTCTTAGCCGAGGGGCTGGTCGGTCGTCTTGCTTGGCCTGCGCTCCTCGAAGTCATGGCTCTCGCGATGGCATTTAGTACACGTTCGCGCCTATTATGGACCATAGGCACACGGTCCTACTCGGGCGCCTCCTCGTGATACCCCTTCTCCCTGATGAGGTCCATGTGTGGCGCGCATCGCTCGACCAGACACTATCTCGGGTGCTGCGCCATGCGCGAATGCTCTCTCCGGACGAGCAGTTGAGGGTCGAGCGATACTATTGCGAGCGGGACAGGGTCCGCTTTATCGTTAGCCGAGGTGCTCTCCGGGCGATCCTCGGCCAGTACGTGGATATCGCGCCCAATCGGCTACAATTTCGCTATGGACCCCATGGAAAGCCCGCACTCACAGAAGACTGTGGCGGCGCGATATTTCAGTTCAACCTGTCGCACTCGGAGGGCCTTGCTCTTATCGCGGTAACGTGTCAGCGCGCGATTGGCATCGACCTTGAGATTATCCGTCCTTTCGATCACCTTGAGCGTATGTCCAACCGGCTTTTCTCTTGTCACGAGAGGGTCGCACTGCGGTCTCTCCCCGCATCGCTCAAGCTCGAAGGGTTCTTCAAATGTTGGACCTGTAAAGAGGCGTACGTCAAGGCGTGCGGAGACGGGCTTACGCGGCCCTTGCATCAATTTGACGTCTTAGTGATCCCAGGACAACCGGCCCAACTCCTAAGTGTCCATAATAATGCGCAAGAAGCGTGTCGCTGGACCGTCATGGCGTTAAGGCCCGCACATGGGTATGCAGCCGCTCTTGCAGTCAAAGGCCATGGCTGGCGTCTGAAACACCAGCAGTGGCTAGTGTAGATATGGTTATACCCCTTATTGGGCTGAGAGATCAGTACGGACAAAGATTCACTATCGAGATCGAACTTACAGGCAAAGGCGCAACAGCAGGTAGAACGCACCGTGTATTCTCAGGTTGGATTCTTGATATCAATGGTACACTCAAGCTGTCAACTCCTTTCACTGGCTTTGCATCATGAGGAGGGTGTAAGTCATGGCTCTTGAGTGCTATTCGCCGGTACAACTCCTTACTGACCGTTATTGTGATAGAGGCGTTTCCGCGGGCGCTATAGGCACGATCCTCGATGTGTATGGCGCCGAGGCATACGAAGTCGAGTTCTCGCGCGAAGATGGCTCAACCATTGCGTGGTTCGCGGTGAAGCAGGACGAAGTCAAACCGTACATCCAATCCGAGAGGACAGCGAACTCGATGGTTTCCGCCGGTCGAAGCGATTCTTAAGCAGCTGGCCTTCCCGCGCTAGAAAGGGGCGTCGTTATGCCCGTACCGCCCATCGAATCCTTATTGGCGGCTCGCCTGTTCCTGAGCCCGCAACTTGTTGGTGACCGGCTGTATTTCCTCAGCAATCTGAGCGGTCGTCTCAGCTTGTATGCGATGGACTATGGCGGCAGTGTTCCCGAGCCGCTGCTGTCGCCGCATATCGCCCTACAGAACCCCGAACTCATCGACGGGCGCTCGTTCTGCGTCTTCCCACGGCTGGGCAAGATCGTGGTCATGATCGACCACGACGGCGACGAGAACTACCAGCCCATGTTCATCCCCATCGAAGGCGGTATACCCGCGCTGGCCTTTGGCGACTCTTTCGCGCGCGACCGTGTGCGCCTGCTGCAGCCCGATGTCGAGCGCGACATCGCTTACTTCAACGCCGAGTCGCGCGACGCGCAGCGCTTCGAGGCCTACCGCGCCGACCTGGCGGCGCTGACGCTCCACAAACTCGGGGAGAGCAAGTGGGGCTGTGTCGTCGAGGGGACGAACGAGGAGCAGACGACGGCGCTGCTGGTCGATAGCTACACCACGGGCGATCTCACGCTCTACCAGTGGCGCGCGGGTCGGGAGGGGCTGGACCTCTTGTTCGGCGTGCCGATCGAGGAACGCGCGGTGGGTCAAGACGTCCCGCTCAACGGTATCGCCCATGGGCATGTGACGCCTGGCGACCGTGGCGCGCTGCTCATTACCAGCCTCTACGCCGATACCTACGGGTTGGGCTATCTCCCTCTCGACGGAGCACGGACGATCGAGCCGGTCGACATCGTGGGCGTCTGCCACAGCGGCGCTGGCGAATTGGTGTCGCTGGAGCATCTGCATGGCGGCCACTATGCCACCGGCTACAACATCGACGGGTGTTCCTGGCTCTATGAGGGCGTCTTCGACGAGGAGGCGCGGCGCATGACATTGGGCGCGGTGGTCTGCGGCGAGGGAGCGTTGGCGAACGGCGTCATGGAGGCCGTCCATTACGACCGCGTGAGCGACAGCTACGCCCTCGCGTTCTCCACGGCCGTGTCGCCGACGCAGCTCTACACCGTCGAGGGACCTGACCGGCGTACGGTCGTCCAGCATACGCGTGAGCGCATCCTGGGTCTCTCGCCGGAGTCCCTGTCGCCCGGCGAGGACGCCTCGTACACGTCATTTGATGGACAGCGTGTCTCGGCGCGCCTGTACCTGCCCGCTCCGTCGCTCGGGTACGCGGGGGCGCGTCCGCTCGTCTACTACATCCACGGCGGCCCGCAGGGGCAGGAGCGCCCCGACTTCGCCTGGTTCTCCATGCCGTTGATCCAGTTCTTGACGCTGAACGGCTGCGCCGTGTTCGTCCCCAACGCGCGCGGCAGCACCGGCTACGGCCTCGGCTATACCAAGCGGGTCGACCGCGACTGGGGCGGCGACGACCGCCGCGACCACGTCCACGCCCTGACGGTTTTGGCGCGGGACGACCGCGTGGACACGACGCGCGCGGGGGTGGTGGGGCGCTCGTACGGCGGCTACATGACGCTGACCCTCGCCGCGCGCCATGCCGAGCTGTGGTCCGCCGCCGTCGACATGTTCGGCCCCTACGACCTCTCCCGCTTCATGGAGTACGTCCCCGAAACCTGGAAGCCCTACTTTGCCATCGCCCTCGGCGACTCGGTGACCGACCATGATTTCCTCGTCGAGCGCTCGCCAAGCGCCTATGTCGACGACATCACCTGCCCCTTGCTGGTGATCCAGGGCCAGAACGACCCGCGCGTGGTCGAGCGCGAATCGCGCGCCTTGGTGGAGCGTCTGCGCACGCAGGGCAAAGACGTCGACTACCTCATGTTCCCCGATGAGGGCCACGACATCCTAAAATTCGCTAACCGTGTACACTGCTATAACGCTATCACCGCGTTCTTCGCGCGGTATCTTCGCCCATAGTTAGTCGAAAGTCGAAAGTCGAAAGTCGAAAGTTGCCCCAGGGCAAGGTAGGGCCACCTATGGTATCCATGACCCCCAGACGTATTTTGGTCGCGTTGGCGTTCGCGCTGCTGTTGCTCACTGGCGCGACCGTGGTCCGCCGTCCCGCCGCCGGCCCCGTCCTGCATACGATCGTGCTGGGCGCGGACCCCGGTAATGTCGCCGTCGATGGCGCGACGGGGCACGCCTTTGTCGTCGACCGCAATACGAACGGCTACGCGGCGCTGGGCCAGGGCAACGTCAGCATGATCGACACGCGCGCGGGCACGGTCCTGCGCACGGCGCAGGTCGGCGCCGATCCGCGCGAAGCGGTTATTGACGCGCGCAACGGCCATGTCCTCGTCGCCAACGACGACGATTCCAGCGTCAGCGTGCTCGACGCGCGCAGCGGCGCTCTCCTTGGCACGGCGCACGTTGGGTCACACCCGCATAACGTGGCCGTGGACGAGCGGACGAACCGCGCCTTCGTCGTCAACAGCGGCGACGGGTCGGTCAGCGTGTTGGACGCGCGCCGCGCCGTCGTTTTGCGTACAGTGCGGCTGGGCGCGGACTTTGTCCTCTCCGGCGTCGCCGTCGACGCGCGCACGGGCCGCGTCTTCGTTGGGGATACCTCGGGGCCCGCGGACGTCGTGCATGTGCTCGACGCACGGACCGGCGCGATCCATGGCGCGCCGACCAACTCGTCCGCGGCGTCTTCGTATCCCATGGCGCCGTACTCTTCGGGGCTCTACGCGACGGACGACATGGCCGTAGACCCGGCGCCGGTTGCCGGCGCCCCCGACGGGCGCGTCTTCGTGGTGAGCAGTGCGAGCTTGCGCACGTTCGACGCGCGGACGGGGCGGACGCTGCGCACGGCCACTGTAGGCGGCATAGCCAGCGCGGTCGCGCTCGACGCGTCACGCCACCGCGTTTACGTCGCGTCGATCGACGGCGTCGGCGCCAACGGCGTCCCAAGCGGCCCCGGCCGCGTCACGGTGCTCGACGAGCGTAGCGGCGCCGTCCTACGCGTCGTCGACGCGGGCATGACGCCGCTCGCGCTAGGGGTAGACACGGGGACGGGGCATGTCGTGGTCGTCGACGCGGGCGGCAGCGTCACCGTGCCCGACGCGTGGGCGTGGATACCGGCGGATATACGGCGGCGCGTCCCCTTTCTCAACAGCCCCATGCGCACACGCGCCGTCCCTGCCAGCGTCAGTGTGCTCGATCTGAGCCGCTAGCGTAGCCGCGCTGGCGCGCGACCTCGAACAGGATAACCGCCGTGGCGACGGCGACGTTGAGCGACTCCGTGGCGCCGGGCATGGGGATAGAAACCTGGCGCACGCTTGGCAGTTCCTCGGCATGGAGGGCCCCATGCGCTTCGCCGCCGACGACAAGGACGGTTGGGCCGCGCAGGTCGACATCGTAGATTGTCGCGCCGGCGTGCGCGTCAGCCAGCAGGGCGACGCCACGCGCCGGCAGCCATGCCGCGAGCGCAGCCGGCGTCACGTCTACCATCAGGGGCAGCCTGAAGTGCGCGCCCATGGCCGCGCGCACGACCTTCGGCGCGTAGAGGTCCGTGCAACCGGCCAGGGCGACCACCGCGTCGACCCCGACCGCGGCGGCGGTACGCAGGATGGTCCCTGCGTTGCCAGGGTCCGCGACGCCATCGAGCACGAGCGCGAGGCGGCGGTCGCGCGGCAAGAGGGCGAGGTCCGGCACGGGCATACGGGGCAGGGCCAGGACGACGCCGGCCGGCGTCTCGGCGCCGGACACACGACTCAACACGCCCGGCGTTACCTCCAGCAGGGCCGGTATGTCCTGTTGGCGCAGCAGACGTTCATAGAGTGCGCGGCCGCGCGCCGTCGCCCGCAGGGTCTCCGGCGCGACGAGCACCGTAGCGGGTTGGCCGTGGGCGTCGAGCGCCTCCTCGACGGAGCGGACACCCTCGACGAGGAAGAGTCCCTGCTGTAGGCGTCCGCGCCGCTCGTGCAAGAGCGTCAGGCGCTTGATGGTGGGATTCGTGGGCGAGGAGATCATCGGCTTTTGTGATGCCCTGTAGCCCCAACGAGCACAGGGGAGGGCCGCGCCAGCGCGGCCCTCCCCTGTGCTTGTCCTGATTAGCGGGCGATAATTGTTACGCGGCGGCTGAAGCCACGGCGTTGCGCGCCACGCCGACGAGCGTCCGGAACGCCTCGGCGTCGTTGACGGCCAACTCGGCGAGCATCTTACGGTCGACCGCGACGTTAGCCTTGGCCAGTCCGTTGATAAACTTGCTGTACGACATGCCGTGAGCGCGCGTACCCGCGTTGATGCGGGCGATCCACAGGCGGCGCATGTCGCGCTTGCGGTTGTGCCGGTCGCGGGACTGGTACGCCAGGGCGTGCAGCAGCGATTCTTTGGCCAACCTATAGATCTTGCGTCGCCCCTGCTGGTGCCCTTCGGCCTGCCTGAGCATCTTCTTGTGGCGCTTGTGCGCCATCATGCCGCGTTTAACGCGAGCCATTATTCCTCCCCAGTAATCAGTAATCAGTCGTCAGTCGTCAGTTACTCAAATCTAACTGACGACTGACGACTGACGACTGGTAACTAACTACTAAATGCCCAGCATCCGCTTGGCTTGCTTCGTGTCGCCGTCGGAGGCGACGCGCATATGGCCGGTCTCGAAATGCACCCGCTTGCTCACACGCGTCATCTTGCCGTGCGGCTTGAGGTGCATAATCTTACCGCTACCCGTGACCTTGAACCGCTTGGCGGCGCCCTTGTGCGTCTTCATTTTGGGCATAATGTATCCCTACAATCATACTAATCAGCGCTGAAAAAGCTTCGCGCGCGGAGGCGCGAAGGCATACGACGCCCTGGTGAGCGCCAGCCACCTTTTCACAGGATATCAAATAGGTCGGGTTGGGCACAAGCCTGGAGATGATTAACTCCGCGCACGGCCCTGTTTGCTAACCCGCTAAACGTGATCCGAAGCCAACTGCTCCGCGGTGGGCTCCGCTCAGCAGTACCAGGGCTCGCTCAGGTGCGGCACGGTCGCGCCCGGCGCGGTGGGCGTGATGTCCAGCAGCGCCAGAGCGTCGCGCGCCGCGCTGCCGCGCGCCTCGTGGGCCAGCACCCATACGTCGCGGTAGATGTCGCGCCGGCTCTTGTCGTGCTTCTGGCCGCGCTGCACGGTGGCAAGGACATCCGCGCACAGGCGGTCGACGCGCGGGTCGGGGTGCGCCCAGGGGTAGGCCAGCGCCTCCTCGTCGTACGGACCCACTAGGTCGCGCACGTCAGGCAAGTCCAGCAGCAGCGAACCGGCCGGGATGAGCAGCCGGATGCCGTACTGGATCGGCGCCACGGCGTCGACGAGGTCGAGCTGCCGGATCAATTGGAGCAGGTCGATGTAGCCGTCGAGCGTCGTCCAGGGACCAAAGGTGACGAAAGTGGGGTTGAGCGTGAGCCCGGCCGCGCGGCAGAGGCCCACCGCGCGGATAAAGTCGTCGCGCGTGTGCCGCTTGTCGTAGGCCGCCAGGGTCGCCTCGTCGACCGCTTCGACCGCGCTGGTCACGAACAAACAGCCCGTCTCCCGTAGGGCCGGCAGCAGGCGCGCGTGCTGGAGCAGGTGCTCGACCTTGATCGTCACATCGTAGGTCAGGTCAGGGCAGCGCTCGTGTAACGACTGGACGATGCGCAGCGCGTGGGCCGGGCCGTTGAAGAAGTCGGGGTCGCCGAAGGTGATGTGGCGCGCCCCTGCCGCGGCCTGCCGCGCGATGTCCTCCAGCACGACCTCCGCTTGTACCACGCGGAAAGCCCCGCCATAGACGGGCGGGATCGGGCAGTGGCGGCAAAGGTGCTTGCAGCCGCGCGTCGCCTCGGTGTAGCCGACCGTCCGCCGCGCGCCGTCGCCCATCGTCAGATGCGCGTAGCGCTCCAACCCCGGCAGGCCCTCCCGCGCCGGCGTGCGGAAGCGCTGCTTGCCCAGCGAGATGAGCGGCGCGCCCCTGCTGGGGGCGCCAACTCTCGCCGACGGTAGAGACGATAGCCGTTCGGCGAGTGACACCAAGCCCTCCTCGAACTCGCCGCCGAGGATCGTGTCGGCGCCGAGGCCGCGCAGGTAGCCCGCGTTGAGCGGCGCGTAGAGGCCGTAGCAGCACAGGTGCGCGCGCGGGTTCAGCCTCTTGACGCGGGCGAGGAGCGGCGCGGTGAGGCGCGTGGCCGTGTGCATGGGCACGTAAAACGCCACGAGGTTGGCCGCCGCTACGGCCGCCTCATCCAGCGGCTGCACCGCGAGATCGAGGCACGTCACCGTCGCGCCCGCGTCGCGCAGCCACGCGGCCGGCGAGGCTAGCCCGAACGGCTGACGCCCCAGTTCGTAAGTGGAGATAAGGAGGACGTCGATGGCGGCAGGCGGCGCCACGGCGCTCCCGTGCATGTGGGTAGTGAACGTCACACAGTCAGTATAACGTTCTTGCCCGCGCTATTTTCGCTCGCTTGGTCGCGCCGCATCCTTGCTATAAGTTGGTGGGACAACGTAGCGGTCAACGTTTTGAGGCCACAAACTCCATCGCTTCTCTCGCCAGAGGCAGCCATCCCTCGCTGGACGTTGGTTCTACGACGAGCCACTCCTTCATGAGCCGGCCATCGTGACGGGGATCGAAGCGTTCCCCTCTTCCGGCGACGATGAGCGCATCTACCCGCCGCGCGGGGAGTTTGACGACGAGCTTACCCGTGACGAGCATGGCGAAGATCTTGCCATGCACCTGCAGCGCCGATGAGCCGAACCCCTTCTTCCCCGGTGAGCCGAGGGTGACGTCCGCGTCGCCGAGGAGCGCATCGACAAGTGAGGCATAGCGGTCTTCTGGAGTGATGGGTGGCTGACTCATGACAAGGATACCTTTCAGCTGCTGGACAAATAGGCGCATGCGCCCCTATCATCATTTGTCATGGCTATGGAGACGGGTGAGACACTCCGCTATGGAGACGGGTGAGACACTCCGCTATGGAGACGGGTGAGACACTCCGCTATGGAGACGGGTGAGACACTCCGCCAGCGGGTGTGACGCACGCGTCAACTACCGCGCGTAGGGCGTGCCTTTCCCTGTCTCAAGGTAGGACTTTAGACTCCCCAGGAAGTATCCCCACCCGGTACGCGTCTGCTCATAGCCGGCGTCAACCACGGCAAAGCCATGTTGACCAAAGAGCAACTTGGTCCCGTTGGAGGTCGGCGCGAGATCCCAGGTGATCGTGGTCCCTTCCCACAGATGAGCGTACTGCGGCGCCTGCCTCACCAGCCAAGACACTTTCTTTCCCGCGGTAAGGTCGGTAATCTCCATCCTCATGACCTCCCCGTTATCGAAGCGCAACTCGGCGAGAGAGCCAACAGCCGGCTCAGCGGTCACATAATTCGCCCACCATTGAGTGATCTCGTCCTGCTGGGTAATGGCGGTAAAGACATTCTCCGGCGGCGCCTCAATCGTGAGTTCTTGCACAATGTCTGGCATCGTTCCTCCTTTTTATCCGACAACCAGCGGCTCGCCGGTCTCCAACAGCGTCTTGAGGCCGGAGAGGATCTGAGCCCAGCCCGTGACGATCCCCCGGCGCACGGGATCGACTCCGTCGTGGACGAGTGTGAGCTTGCAGACGTCGCCCATAGGCTCAATCTCCCAAGTGATGGTCGACGGGCCGGTACGTCCAAGCTCCGGCGCCCAGGGGGCGCCGAACGTCTGCACGAGGCGGCGCGGCGGGTCGACCTCGATGTTCTCGCCCGTGACCATCGCGTTACCCTCAGCATCGACGAGGCGGTAGGGGGAGCCCGGCCGCCAGTCCGACGCGACGCGGCAGCCGAAGTAATACTGCCGCGTCAACTCGCCATCGGTCAGCGCCTGCCATAGGCGCTCGGGCGTGGTGCGGATGAAGACCTCGTAGACGTACGCCGGCTTGCTATCCCGCCCATTCCAATTGTCCATGTTCTCCTCCTCCAATGCGCGCTTGAGCCCCGTGAGCGTGCGCGTCCACGGCGCGGTGTATTTGCCGACCCAGCGGTCGTACACCTGCTGGATCGGGACCGGATTCAGGTAGTGGAACTTCTCGCGCCCTATCTTGCGCGAGGTCACCAGCCCTGCCTCCTCGAGGACCGTGAGGTGTTTCATGACGCCAAAGCGCGTCATCGGCAGGAGCCCTTGTAGCTCCAGGAGCGTTTGCCCGTCCCGCTCGAAGAGCGCGTCGAGCAACATCCGCCGATGGGGGTCCGCCAGCGCCTTGAAAACTTCGTCCATCTCACGTATACAATACGTGACCATTTAGTCACTTGTCAAGGATGCGAGGGGAGGGGATGGGGGTAGCCGTATTGTCCTATTACCCGGTCGTGCGGTCGCGCTTACACTATTGGGTACCAGGTTCCCTACACTTGTAGACTATGGAGGAGAGACGCTCATGTCGCTGGCAACCCGCCTACTGGGCCGCGAGATCCTGACGCTGCAGGAGTTCACCGATCAGCTCGTGGAGCGGTTGGCCTGGGAGGACCCCGACGCGGTCGTCGCGCGCTCGCGCCCGGACTGCCTCACCGTCGCGCGCGGTGCGGGCCATCCGGTAGAGTTCACGGTACAGCCGTCTTACCGCGACTATCAGAAGGACCCGCGCGCCCTGCCGCGGATCGTCGCGCGCTTTACCCAGTGGGTCACCACGGCCGGGCCGCGCGGAGCGTGAGCGACGCGCTCGCATACGCGCTACGGGGTTCCAACCCACGCGCCGAGGAACTCCACGGCGTCCGTCATATCTTTGGCCGACTTCGTGGCGATGAGCCGTAAGACGCCGCGCACCTGATCGCCTATGGAGTAATGGCGCTGCTGGACGAGGATAATGCCGCCATGTCGTTCGCCTCGCGCGAGAAAAGTGGAATGTAAGCCGTAGAAATCTCTGATGTTGGAACTGTAGAGCGTCAGCTGTCGCGTCGTCGCCCAACGCAGTTGCTCGATATCGGTCTTTCCAGTCAGCCCTTGTTCCAATACCGTGGTTACGTCGACGCTACGAGCGCGCAACGCATCGATAAAAGCCTGGCCCATCGAGTCCTCGTCGACATACAGGCGTATTGTACTCACGCTCTTGCCTTGATGCCCCTGGTATGCTCTGCCTCGAGCCGGTTAGCCTCGGCCTCTTCTTGCGCGATGTCGGTTTCGATTTCATCACGGTTGGCGTGGTAATAGGCTAGGGCCGCGTAAACTTGCGCGAGCGTCAAGTGGCCGATGCCCGGCCCAATTTCCTCGGGCGTGTGCCCCAACTTGTACCAAGTGGCGATGCGCCGGACTGTGACCCCTGTCCCGGCAATATGCGGCACACCCCCATGTATCCCTGGCGTGCGCGTGATGAATGTGCCAATGTCGGTCGCTGTAGCCATGCGCTTTCTCCTGCCTTGCTTGCGTTATACCTTTAGCATAACATCGGCGCGTCAACCACCGGCCGGGCGCGCGATGCGCCGGCTCGCCTCCGACCGCTCGATCGCCCTGAGATGGTATACGGTCACGCCATGCCGGACGGCGCCGCCGATCTCGACGGCGCGCACGGTCGGCGTTAGGGCAAGCGTGAGCGGGTCCGTGTCCGCGGGCGGGTCGACCCGCCGCGCGCACAGCCGCCCTTTGCGCGCCACATTGACCTCCTGCCGCTCGTAGGGCGGCAGGCTCCCGAGGTCGCGGTAGCCCAGGGAGAGCGCCCAGGCCTCGTCCGTCATGTTGACGATGAGGAGATCGTCGTCGGCCACCGGGCCGGACACGGCCGTCCGCGTCCAGGGGAAGCGGAAGCGCCACCAGGCGCGCCGGCGGCGCGGCGCCGTCTGAGGAGGATCGCCCGTCTCTTTGGTTGGGGGATAATCCACCACGATAGACATGATATGCTCCTTCCACGGCGCTGCTCATATGGTCCGCGCGCCGTATCTTGTCGCCGCGCTTAGAAAAGACGCGGCCGGGGTCGTCGCCGCAAGCGCGACCCACGCGGTAGCCGCGGCCCTCGGACCCGACGGGCGAGTAGAGCGGCCATGCTTCGCACCGCCCTGAACAACGGGAGCTCGTCCAGTCCCCGCGTCGCCAGGCCGATGCGCCACGCCGGCCCGAAGGCGCGCACGGCGGCGCGTTGCGCCAACTCATGGGATAGCCCCGCGTCCTCGGCCCGGCGGGTCGTCTCGTACAGATGGCGCTCCGCCTCCATGATCAGGTCGTGGCGGCTGCCGCGCGGCGCCCAGCGGGAAAGACGGCGCAGGTAGCGCGCGACGTGGTCGGGCGCACGGTGATCGCTGTGTCCGCTCATCGCCGCGTCCCGAGCGCCGTGTCCACGGCGTCGGCGAAGCGTACCCAGTCGCCGCGCCGGCGCGCCAGTTCGTCGCGGCCGGCGGGCGTCAAGCGATAGTACTTGCGCGGCGGGCCGTCCACGCTTGGCCGCCACTCGGCCGCGAGCAACCCGCCGCGTTCGAGCTTGTGCAGCATGGGGTAGAGCATGCCCTCCGCGAAGTCGAGCACCCCGCCCGTGCGCGCACGCAACGCCTCGACGAGTTGGAAGCCGTACATCGGCTCCTCATCCAGCACATGCAGCGCCAGCAGCGCCGTGCTGCCCTTGCGTAAGTCTTGCATTTTAACGATCAGCCTCGGCCACACCCAGTACATATGATCCATAGGTATAAGATGATGATAGTGCGTAGCCGGGGTGTTGTCAAGCCGTGACCCGCGGATGGTAGAATGGGGATAGTAC
>JAABUO010003981.1_pt1 | contig 17476 bp, 22 predicted proteins | sample 5559291 | NCBI WGS metagenome assembly JAABUO01 (sample SAMN10711878, study PRJNA513372) | rock metagenome | isolation source: Antarctica rocks | place: Antarctica: Victoria Land, Finger Mt sud | reverse complement strand
AAATGCCCATTATCTCGTAGATTACTTTACGCTCATGCCCAAGAAGCTGGTTCACTTTACCGGAAATCGGGCCCTCTCCATCCAAACTTGCTTTGCACACACCTAAGTTTTTAGAATTTCGAATAATCACCTCATTAAACCTCGCTGCTGCTTTTAAATCGCAGGAAATTTAAAGATATACAAAGATCTTCCTTTTATGAAGGAATCAACGTTTTACAGGATCGATTTCGAGCACTGAACGCGTTACGAAACACTTTATATACTGCAAAATAACTTCTATTAAATATCCTCTCATACACCCTCCCAAACGCCCTTTCAAACGCCCTCCTAAATATTCTCCTAAACGCTCTCCCAAATACCCTACCAAACGCCCTCCTAAATAATCTCCTAAGCGCCCTTCTAAATACCCTTCTAAACATCCTATTAAACGCCTCACACACTGCAAGATCAGCTTTTATTAGAACATCGTATTTAACGCCCTATCGGTGTTTAGAGGGGCATTTAATAAGCGTTTAAGAGGGTGTTTGGGAGAGTATTTAGGAGGGTGTTTGGTAGGGCGTTTGGGAGAGTATTTAGGAGGGCGTTTGATAGGGTGTTTAGGAGGGCGTTTGAAAGAGTGTTTAGGAGGGTGTTTGATAGGGCGTTTGGGAGAGTATTTAGGAGAAAGTGCAGCGCAAATCTTGATGAAGAGGGCCCGATTTTCGATGAATTTCATGTTCGAACCATTTTGTGCCGATAGCGGCACAAACATGAACTTACAAGCACTGGTTTTGAGACAACCGAACTCCTCGATTACCTGTAAAGGGCGCATTGAACAATACAGGCTTCACTCTATTAGGAACTTAACAAGATTTCCCCGCATGCATGTCCAACGTCGTACAGCGTGGGGGAATTCGTGATGAGATCTCTTGCCCTATCGGTTATGTCCGCGGCGGCCGATCTAGAAGCTACATGCGATAGGTCAAGTTTTTAACAGCGTCATATGTTCCACTACATTGGTGCGTATAGTAGTAACGTAAGGTGGGTTGCTTGTGTGGCACGGCGACTTGCAAGACAAACTAGAATTGATAGATAACCATGGTACGCCATTCTTCAATTACAATTGATGTTTTGAAATCTCTGAACATCGAGGTGTTTCCAAGCTACAACTACGAGGGGCTGACTTCCTTCGAAAATGATTGAAGATAAGACAGTTGATGTCGGGGTCTCCCATAAGCCTCCAGGAGGTGTGTCTTCATTTCGAAATGGGGTACTTGACGATCCAGAGATGGATGGCCTCACCTTGTACGAGAAGAAAGCCTTACTTATAAACCGCGAATTTAATGCCCATGGTATGGGAAAATACCAATGGTAGGGCTCGTTCCAAGCTATTCTATGTTCACAGACTTATCGTTCACCAAGGTATATATTCTTCTTATGTGGATTTGGCTACTTCATTGATTTACTATATGCTCAAGCATTTGGACTGGTTGCGCCAGCATTGCAGAACGAGCTTGGGTTTTCAGGTTAGTACCAGTGTGTTTCGAAAGAAAATCTACTAAAAACAGGAAGACAAACACTATGGTGATATTTTCACCTCTTTCTCAGCGGGGCTGACAGCTGGGGTAAGAAATCCTTCGAATATATAATGCTGCCTACGGATTCAGGCTGATAGTAATCCCAAATAGGCCTTTGTATGGGGTGTATTGGTAGATCTAATTGGTTGGTACTCGGTACTCTGGCTTGCCCGATCTACTCCGGTGCTCTTTGCTATCGAACTAACAATTCGCCTAGGTCGCCAGTACGCTTTCAATCTCACGGTGTTGATCACATCTATCTTTGGTCTTTGTCTTGGTGCACCCTCAAATTATAGTGCAATCCTTGTCTTGACTGCTTTCGTCGGCTTTGGCATTGGGGGTAACATTCCCATCGATACGACAATATGTCTAGAATTCCTCCCTCAGGTACGTTGCATGTACGACTTATACTTGACCATATCTGACGGGCCAAAGAATCGTCGCTTCCTCCTGGCTATGCTCTCAATCTTCCAGCCACTTGGTGTAGAAGTAGCTTCGGGGGTTGCGTACGGGCTTGTCCCGAAATATTCATGCGGTGTTCAGTTAGACGGCACTTCTCTTCCAGCCTGCAGCAAAGTCGCGGCTGGACAAGCTTGCTGTACAAAAACTACCAACATGGGGTGGCGCTACACGCTGTTCACTCTCGGTGCTATCTGCTTGTTCATTTTCTTCTTGCGATTTGTGGTTTTCCGCTTTCAGGAATCGCCCAAGTTCCTCCTTTACAGGGGAAACGATGAAAAGGCTGTGAAAGTGATGCAACACATCGCGCGGTTCAATGGCCGCGAGAGCGCAGTTACTATGGAAGCGTTTGCCGCTTTAACCGATGAGGATGCATCAATTAGCAGCAGAACCTCAGATTCTCCCGTACTTGGTGGAGGAACGAAGCAACTCCAGAGCTCTTTTACCGACAAAATTAAGTTGGAGTTTGTAAGATATAAGATCTTATTTGCGAATTCCACCATAGCTCGCTTGACCATATTGGTGTGGATCACATATATCTTTGATTACTGGGGTTTCAGTATCGCTGGTACGTCTCGATATAATACTCACCTATATCTCATTTGATTAATCGTCATTCAGGATCCTTCCTACCCAAAATTTTAATCAAGAAGGGCCATTCGATCAATGTCTCCGTTTCTGGGAGCTATCGGGATTTTTGTATTATATACCTGTGCGGTATTCCCGGCGTACTCCTGGGCGTACTCATGTACGCAGTTCCCTTGGTCGGTCGTAAGTGGGCGATGGTGGGATCTTCAGCCCTCATGGGCGTCTCACTCTTCCTCTTCGCGACGGTTAATTCAAGAGCGTCAAACATCGGGTTTAATGCCATGGAATATTTCTTCCAAAGCATGTTCAACGCCGTGCTCTACGGATGGACGCCAGAAGTGTTTCCAGCTCCAATCCGCGGTACAGCTTGCGGCCTGGCGAGTTTCTGGGGTCGTTTATTTGGTATCATTGCGCCTCTGGTTGGGGCTGTCCTTCTGGCCCAAAATACCAATTCGCCTTTATACATGGGTGGAGCGATGGTCTTCGTATGCACAATTGCGATTCTCCTCATGCCAACAAGTCGCATGGGTGCACAAAGCTACTAGCCATCTTGCAAATTCAAGTCAATAGGAGTTGCAACATTTCCCAATCTTTCAGTTTCTACGTTGGGCAATATGAGCGCTCCAACAAGCCTGAGCGCAGTGGATCCGAGCGGCACGTGAAATGAGATACAGTAGTGACATTTAGAACTTAGAAAAACTGTCGCTATCTACTCGTATATAGCTGTAGAAAGAAACGACTCAAACGAGACTGCGGTGCTGCTTAGTTTGGGAAGCCAGCCAACACGAACTAATTACAGTGCCTCCTCCTGGGCCATGCTTTCGGCGGTTGGTAACCTCGATCTGAACCAAGCTCAGCGTTTACGAGGTGTCCGCATCTACGGATAACCTCAAATGGGTTGAGAGAGTCATAATGATATGCAACTGCGCGAGGTTTGTTAAGTGGGTTAAAGTAAACACTCTGCTCCGACTATCAAGATACCCTACGGACTTGCGGCCCAGACCTTTTCGTAAACCAATTGCGGCAGTTGCGGGGTGGGGGAGGCGTGATTGCACTTTATTCAACGAAACGACGCAATAATGAACTAAAGATGTCGCTACCTCGATGGCGGGACTCGGGAGTTCCTTGGTGGCAGTTCCATGGTGAGAGCCGAAGTGCACCCGACGGCCAGATAATTGGTGCTCCTATTCGTTCTAAGGTACCTTCACTCATCGACATCATCATTCTCGTGACTGGTTACCCGGTTCGTCGCAGAGATTTTCGAATCGTTCCATGGATTCTGGAGGGGAATTTGCGCAACTAACCCTAATGCAATCTTGGGTCTAGCGTGATCACTCACGGGTCACCTTATCAATCAGCCCGCCGGATTCCAAATGAACCCTGTAAGGTCGACATTCCTCCATGCAACTACTCGGCGTAGTGCCAGGAAATGCGGATTCCCATTCTCTCCAACATCGAATGAGATGTGACCATTACCCTATTGACTCATGGCTTACCTTATCCTCGTATCGCTAGATCGGTTGCAACGGACGAGCACACCGCTAGGGCTTCTCGCTGGGCAGATAGGCACATTAATTAGTACATACGGATCCGTAGTACGTACTACGCTCGATTCCCTACAAAAGGCCTCGACTACTCACAGTTATGAAATTGAATCCTGTTCTGCGTCACCAATCTTTTGCCCTCCATCAAGCGACGGCTCTTTATACCAAAATTATCAGATTCTGCCAATCTGTGCATTAGAAGTTATATTTAGTGGTTAATGCTAAGCGTCGCCGCCGGACGAAAACCCTTTTTCTTTACTCCGTTTATGCAGAGTATCCGCAGCATAAAGTGGCGATAGACAGTACATCCCAAACCGTCAAAAACAATATGAATACCCACGATCTGGCTGGCAAGAGGTCTCATGATCCTCCACTTGAAACAGGCGTGTACGGCTATGATGTCGAGAAAACAGAGGAACACAACGGCGGCAAGATGAGCCGTGTTGGCGGCGGAGTGTGGGCAAGCAGATGGAGCTTGAGTCGAGCAATGCCATCAAATACAGGACATGTTCCTGGCAGAAGGTGAATATACGGATTATATGGGAAAGTCGGAAGAACAGCGCTACACCAGAAATCTGCTCCGCCTTTCCGCTTTTCTTCCGCAAAAACATCTGGAGACAAATCGCTGACCAGGAAAAACGATAGACCGCCGCGTTACTCTTTGCCGAATACATTTGCTTGGCTATCATGTCATTCCCATATTCGTACTCGGTTCTCGGTCTAGTCCCAGGTATCATAGTAACAATCGCTGTCGCTGCTTCCGTCTTGTACACGTCTTTGATCGTTTGGTGAGCATCTTGCCACTCTACTGGACGACGGCTTGCTAAATCTTTCAGGGAATTCTGTATTCGTCATCCAGAAATTCGAGACGTTTGCGATCTTGGCCAGATGCTCTTCTACAATTGGAAATGGGTCTGGTACGCGACTGCGGTGATGTTTCTGCTGAACAATACCATGATTCAGGTATGACTCGTTGCAGCCCTCAACGCAGAGCTGTCTGACATGTCCAGGGCTTACACGTTATTACCGGGGCCAAGTATCTCAATACAATGACCAACGGGAGCGTATGTACTGTAGGCTTTTCTGCCATCATGGCAGTTATATGCTTTTTTTGCTCTTTGCCCAGGACATTCGACACCTTGTCAAAACTGGCGACCCTTTCTGCGTTCTTCACCTTCATTTCCGTGCTACTCGCGGCCATCTTTGCTGGGATTGAGGAGCACCCATACCATTATAACTTTGGCGTTGGGGTGACTAAAGGTCATAAGTTTTTTGGCTTGGTTGGTGAGCCGACTGTCCTCGTTATTGCCACTAAAGGAACCACCTTTGTCAGTGGAATGAGCGCGTTCCTCAATATAAGCTACACCTTCATCGGTCAGATTACTCTCCCCAGCTTCATCGCGGAGATGAAGAACCCCAAGGACTTTCCCAAGGCTCTTTGGGCGGTTACTATTGCCGAAGTCATTCTCTTCAGCTTGGTTGGTGCTGTCGTTTACGCTTATACTGGCACGCAGTACAATACAGCTCCCGCCTTTGGATCCTTAGGCAACGATCTTTATAAGAAGGTTTCTTTCTCCTTTATGATTCCGACTTTGATCTTCCTCGGTGTCCTTTACGCCTCCGTTTCGGCCCGCTTCATCTTTTTCCGCATCTTTGAGGGTACCCGCCATAAGGGAAACCACACCGTGGTTGGTTGGGCTTCTTGGGCTGGTATTCTTGCAGCGACCTGGATCGTGGCCTTTGTGATTGCTGAGGTGATTCCGTTCTTCTCAGATTTGCTATCACTGATGAGTTCACTTTTCGACTCGTTCTTCGGGTTCATTTTTTGGGGGGTAGCCTATATGCGAATGCGGAAAGCGGACTATGGGGCCGGATGGATCGCACGGAGAGGAATACGAGGGCTCGCTGGGTTTGCTCTGAATGTGGGCATCATCCTACTTGGGGTCTTCATGTTAACCGCTGGAACCTACGTAAGTTTCTTGATCCGAACAGATATCACCATGACTAATCCCATCTTAGGCTTCCGTTCAGAGTATCATAGACGATTACGCCTCTGGGTCTGTCCGCGGCGTCTTTGATTGTACGAGTAACGGAATCTGATGAGGGAATTTCAAGGAGTCTTAGTATATAAGACTTGTTAGCATGGTGGCATCTGCCACCATATGATGCTTTCTTCAGTGTACATAAAAATATGCTGTGTCATTGATGGAGATGTTCTTGATGCCTATTCCTGACCCAAGGCGCAGTGAAGCAAAGGCCCCAAACTCGTGTGTAGCAACGGTAAATCCTCTGCCAGTCACTCCGTGGCAGCCCACCACGGAAGCGCTTCTGAAAGAAGCATGCCCAGTGTGGTATTCCAGATCAGCATCTCGCTCGTAGTACTCAGTAGTGGGTCATCCTTGTCTTGAACCGAACCCCTCCAGGCAGGACGGGTGGTCTTCATTCCAACGGAAAAAGATGAAAGGAATCAAAACATTGAGCGGTGCCGTAAGGCAAGCTCGATATCCTAGTTGTCCTGGTCAATCGACTAGGAACTTATCCATTCTTTGTGTCGCCCGCGCTACTTCACAAGCCAATGCCCTCACCTTCAGACCTTTCATTGTACAACGCTATAACAAACATGGCGCTTCCCTTTCAATAATATCGAAAACTTCATTGCCCCAGCGAAGGAATGCCTCCAGCGACGCAACTGACTCCAATGCCCTCAAACGTACCGCCCTCTACGATCTCCATCTTGCCCATGGTGGAAAGATGGTTCCCTTCGGGGGCTACTCCATGCCGGTCCAATACTCAAACCTAGGAGTCGGTGAAAGCCACAAGTGGACTCGAGAGAAAGCTAGTTTGTTCGATGTGGGACACATGTACAAAGTCAATCCTAATCATGTCTATAGAATTGAACAGCTAACGCCCACCATAGGGTCCAACACCGACTCTCTGGCCGGGGCGCCTCTACCTTCCTAGAGAAAATCACTCCTACATCCACAGCCGCTCTCAAAACCTTCTATTCAACTCTCTCCTGCCTCATCCATCCAGGCACTGGCGGAATCGTTGATGATACGGTGATCACACGCCTTGGTCCAGAGGAGTTTCACGTCGTTACAAATGCCGCTTGCCGGGACAAAGATCTTGCGTACTTAGAGAAATTTGGGGCTCATCAAGACAAGGATCTACATTGGACAGTTCTCGACGGTCATGGCTTGGTTGCTCTCCAGGGGCCCCTTAGCGCGGAGATTCTACAAAACGCTCTAAGAAGTGTTGTTGATCAGAATGAGAAAGAACCAGATCTAAAGTCGTTGTACTTTGGCCAATGCGTGAAGCTTCTCTTAGCCTTACCCTCTAAAGTCTTTGAAGTTCTAATCAGTAGAGGGGGTTACACCGGCGAAGATGGGTTCGAGATCTCAATTGAGCCGAATGCTACTGGAGAATTCACTGAGCATCTTTTGAAGAGCGCTGGGCCAGACGCACTACGTCTAGCAGGGTTGGGTGCACGAGACAGTCTAAGGTTGGAGGCAGGGATGTGCTTATATGGGCATGACTTAGACGACAGCACCACACCCGTTGAAGCAGGTCTCAGTTGGATCGTTCATAAGGATCGTCGCACAAGCGGGGGATTTCACGGCGACGAGGTAATCTTACGCCAACTACGGCCTACAAAAGAAGGAGGCGGCGTTTCGCGGCGAAGAGTGGGGCTAGTAGTAGATAAAGCGCCGGCAAGAGAAGGGGCGGAAATCCTGGGGACTACTGAGCGGGGGGAGGAGAAGGTGATTGGGAAGGTGACGAGTGGGTGCCCTAGTCCAACTCTAGGAAATAACATCGCAATGGGATATGTGGAAAGTGGATACCACAAGGCTGGCACGGAGATCGGAGTTTTAGTGAGAGGGAAGAAGAGGACTGCAAGGGTGACGAAGATGCCGTTTGTGCAGAGCCGCTATTGGAAGCAGGCAGCTGGGACTGCGCCGGGATGAGACGGTGAAGGCTGTGGATAAAGGGGAGAAGGCTTTTATATTCGCATGGTTGTTTTGTTTTCGGCAAGGTGTTGGAGGAGTCATTCCTCAGGATTCATCTCCGATGGATGATCTAATAGAGTTCAACATCTAGGCTCTAAGATCTTATACATAGTTAAAGTATTGTAAGGCGTTGCAATAGTATCAATAAGTTGACCTATCGGAGACTCAAACCCCGATAGGTGGAAGCGCCGCCAAAGTTCTCAGGCCACCTTCTCCAAAGAATACTCTCTTTCTTTGCCAGACGTTCTACAGACACTCTGGCGGGCACCGCAATGACATTCTATCCTTTCGGCATGATAGATATAGAGAGCAAGTGAGTCACGCCCCACCAGACTTAGAGCTAATCCGGAGTCAAGTCTTATAGCCTTGCAAACTTGTCTTCGAAGTCGTGGCTTATACTCTATCCTACAGGTTCATGTATTGCCGCGTCGCTACTATCGGAGTAACTGTGCTATTGGGGACCCCAAGGTCTCCTCGCTCCCATTCGATCATACTCTAGATCATAAACCTGCCTTTGACTACATAGACTACATAGTAAGAGATGACGGCTGAAGAACTAATGTCGAGCTCCGTACCACAGAAAGCGCTGGAAAAAGATATCGAGAACGCTATTACTGGAATTCTGGAACGAAAGGAAAATGAGAATGAACAATTCGCATGCGAGCACAAACTGAAGACTGTCTGGAATGAAAATCAACACCTAGAAAAGCTTCTTGAAGGTCATCTTTCCCCCGAGCAGATTGACTTCGTCCGCGGCAATCTCATCAAGGTCCTTTCAACTCTCATATGGATTGACTGGCATCGATGGTCTGAGTTTCAAAGAATTTTCCTAGACCACTGCAATAGTGAAGGTAGGCGTGATCGGTTGGATGATAGCCTTCCCATAGAAGACAGAGAACAGCTGGCAGATAGCTCTTTCCTTGCTGATTCTGCTTCTGCGCGCCATTTCCTTGTTGGCCAACATGTCTTTTTACCGATACCAATCGAAGAACATGAGGATCAAATCTATTCAAAGACTCGACGACTTCCGTTTATCCGAGAATCTGGGGAGATTCGTGGAGGAAGTTATGGTCAAGTCAGTAAAGAAGTTGTTGCCTGTCGTTATTTCATACACAAACAATTGAACTCTCCACCATGTCCAAGTCAGGCAGTAAGTCAAGTTCCTGCTGTTGATCTGGGCTTCAATTGACAAATCTTGGATCCTGTAGGAAGTGACAATTGCTCGGAAACGTCTTCCGATCGAAAAAGAATTTAGAGAGGAACTCAAGAACCTTGATGTGCTTCGAGAAAGTTTATTGAAAAATCCACGAATTATGACACATTTAGGAACACTTGTCCATGGGAACACGTTCAACATTTTCTTTCCCTGGGCAGACATGGATCTGAGGGGCTTTATCTACGAAGAGTGGGAAAATCACCAAGACAGAAAGAGGCCAATCTATTTGATCGAAGAAGCTTCCAATCTGGCGGGTGCATTAGCATTCTTACATAGCGACATCAAAATTCCAGGAGGCCGTAAAGTATCTTGCGTGCATATGGACCTCAAGCCTGAAAATATTGTGGTCAGGTTCGATGGAAAATCGCCGGCAGGTGCTTGGATGATTACAGATTTTGGGATATCCGCAATCAAGAAGACATCCAGTGACGACCAAAGTGGTCCTGCCGCGGCCCCTAAGCGTCTTTCAGCTCTGAACTCGGTCGGAGACGTCGCGGCAAGTCTCACCAGAACGGAACCCAGACGCCAACCGGGACCCTTTCAGGCACCAGAGGTTCAAGACACTAATTCTCGATCAGTGGGAACTAAAAGCGATATATGGTCTTTGGGTTGCGTTCTCTGCCTTGTCCTAGCATTGGGCGAGGGACCTGGCATGGTCAAGAGTTTCGACAAAGAACGAAGTAGAGACGAAGACCCAAACCTCTCGACTGACTACTTTTACAGAGAGATTGATCCCCTTTCAGCGTCTAGAGCAAGGGTCAAGTGGGAAGTGAAGCATCACGTACTTTATTGGCTAGATGCGCGAGCGAACGGCTGCAGCGTTCAGCGAGACTGGATTCGTGACTACATTAGTCTATTGAAGACGATGATAGTCATAGGAATGAACCTGAGACCCGATGCGAAGAAAGTGCATGCCGGCCTTGTAACCATCTTAGAAAAAGCAAAAGCGGCTGAGGGAAGTCCAAGGTCCAATGGGTCGCCTTACCATCTCCCGAATGAGAGCGCAAGTCCTACTTCTGCAGTTGAAGCTTTCGAATTTCGTGATCCCACAACTCCGGCGCCTTCTGCATTTCGCAACGAGTCAAGCCAAGGGTCAACGTCTCTACCTGGAAGTATAAAGGAACCTAGTCCTTCAAAACCCCCCTCCATCAGTGGTTCTCTGGATTCTAGCTTAGTGAAGCTCGAAGTGCCTTTAGGCAAAATCTTTAAAACCATCGTCTCTCCGACAGGGGGCTTGGTCGCTTTTCTATCTAAAACACATGTATTTTGCTATGCAACCGATATTTTGGGTACGAGAGGTTTGTGGAATAAGAAGCTTGGTGATGTTGTCTGCTTTTCAGCACTATCGGGTTTGAAGATCCATAACGGAACGAACGGAAAATGGAAGTCTATGAGTCTTTCTAATCGCTACTTACTCCTCCGGGGGCAGCTAGGAGTTATTTTGTATGAGTTGCAGCCATTGGATCTTGCAGAGTCGGTGGAAGTCATGATTACTGATGCTCCCAATCTTTCGAGGCTCATGGAAGCTGAAGTATCATGTCAAGGCCATATCGCGTTTCGATTTACCGATCACCTTAAGATTTGGTATCAAGCAACATCCGGCGAAGATGGACATCTGCATACACTTACGGTTACTGGCAGCCTCCATGCAGCTGCTTTCAGCTCAGAGGGCAGTTTTCTTTTCGCATGGGCTTGCGGAAGTAATCCTAATTTTTGGTATATTTGGCATATTCATACAGAGCCTCCTGTTTTAGCTCGTACCGGAAGCTATGATCCTATCCGTGTTGGACCGCCTATGGAAGGACTAATTCCTCTAGCTGACAAGGCGGCTTTCATAATTCGTGAGACCCAGGGGGTATTTTCGATTGTACAGAATTTCTCAAATACCTCCCAGCCCGTTTACTTCCCCAAGCAGTTGAGTGGCATCATCACGTGTATCTACGCTCCGAGACAAAATGCTCTTATACTTGTACGTCCCCGCCACAGTTGGAGCGGCAGACGCTCTTGGATTGAGATGTTAAGATTACTCCCTAACTCCGATGGCTTGATAAATTTTGCTACCAGATCCAGACTTCAAAAATTGGGCAAGTCTACCTATCACATCAGAGAAAAGGATCGTTGCGGGATTGCTGTTACTGGAACAGGCGCTACAGGATCATTATCCTTACTGATTTCTCACCCTGACGGAGTTTTAGAAAGGCTGACGATCTGAGGATACTTCTCTCCAGCGGCTTACTCTACGCTTTGACACAATGACTGATTAGAGCGGGAAAACCAAGTAAGGACAATCCAGAATATTCCCGCTTGGCTTTCGAAGTCAATCGAAAATTGAAGTGTGCCTTACTCAACACAGAACACACTTCGGAGCTAGCAGATCATCACGACGGAATCGCGTAGACCAGCAAGCTGAACATGTGGCCAGACGTCATTCCGTTATAAGCTCATATGTCTCATATCGACATGTTTGAATAAGTAATCAGTCCCAACAACTTCTGTTTAAGTAATAGTTGTTAATCCCGATTCATTCTCAGGACATATGCACCAAGCACAGCTGCGGGCTCTTTTCTCATCAAACGACCTGCTACCCGCAACAGTCGTCTTTTGTCTTAGTGAGCAAATGACCTACCCGATTCAACTCAAGTATCATACTTTAAACGCACTATGTTTCGATTATCACGCATTCTTGTTTGTAAGTACGATTGGATAAACCAGTACCCGACGGTCAGAACAGTCAAGGGGACAGAAAATGCAATGTATACCCAGAAGTCTTGTGCGATTCTGATATCTGATGTGGCCGTGTTGAATGTGAAAAAGTTCATTCCAAACAGTGTCTAATCAAAAGGATGTATATTAATTAAACGGTTTTGAGAAAATCCTCAGGACAACTTACCGCTACAAAGCTTGCAGGAAGATAGATGAGCGATACCCAGGTAATTGTTCGAACAGTCGCGCTATCATCAACAGTATCACGCGTCAGGCTTAGCAAGTGCTTGTTAATCTCTGCTGCAGTTGCCTGATTCTTGAGATTCAATGCATCTGCAAGCTATCAAGGCTTGCAATGTTAGCTACAATCATTCGAGATTTTCAGACATCTAATGGTGACTGGACTATTATCTTACCAGTAAGACAACCCCTTGAATGCGTTTTTCAAGGATTCTGACGCTCAAAAGGTGCCCACGTAATTGTGATGAAAAAAGCCTTAGCGAATCTATCTGCTTGATGGCTTCTTCCCCGCTATAGAAACCTGCTGCTTGAAATTCTCCATTCGTGGTTTCCAAAACCTGGACCATTTCCAGGTTGGCTTGAAAGCTCGCACTTAGTGGAATTACCTTCTGCTCAAGATGCCGCAGGTCTTGAAGCGTTGTAAAGCTCAGGTCATAATCTTCCTGGATATCGAGGGTCATTGCGGTATCAGCCTGCACCGAGGTGAGCAAAATCCCAATGGTATGACAGCGGTTGGAAGTGACGAAGAGATTGCTTACGATTCCAAGGAAAGTATGACCCAGGTCCTTCAGATACCAGCGCCAATTATCGAGATATGATGACAGCAAGAGAATATGGACTCTAATAGGATTGATATTGAGACCACAGTGGGGCCGTGAGTACCAGTCATTCAAACGTTTCTGGGCGACAGAGTCTGCTAGAGGATGCAAAAGGAGCCAAAAATTGCAGCTTTCCTTTGGCGAATAACAATGGTAGACCCCGGTCTGTCTTATCGACCACGGATCGCCATGTGATCTCCCATTCTTCTCCGCGTATTTGTAAAGGTAACATATATCTAAACTTTGGTTGGGGGCTTTTCCTCAAGAGATGTCACAAGCTTGCTTACGGTAGATTTGATCGACTGCTCTTGTAACACTCACAGTCGCAGAGCCTTCTTCCGATGCTCGAGGTTGATCCCCACAAGCAAACAGTACAGATAACAGTTCCGGACTGATTTGGTGGACGGTCAAGATTTTCCGCATCGATGCTTCGGTAATCTTCAGCGGCTTTAACGAGTGCTCTTGAGGTACGGATCTAGCAACATCAGGCTCTCAATGTTTCTATAACCGTCCCAGTTATATCCAGCAATACTTACATGATCCTCATGCTATTCGCGTTCTGCCATCGGCTTATATGTATTTCCAATGCTTTCTCGTTTGTGAAAGATAGGTTGCTTTTTTTCGCCTTTTCTAGACCTGTGCTCAGACCAGTCCCTAGAGTTGTTTGAGCTTCAAAGCCGGAGACTCATTCCGAGTCTTCTGTTTCTCACCATATACATCTATGATATCCACTCTTGTTGAACTTGGCAAACTGCAAAACAACGTCGAGGATAAGTCGCGCAAGTGGCTATTATAATATTCTCCGTTCGTGATCGTAGGATCATAAGTATTCAAATTGGTAGGGTATGATTCCCATCCCTCGAATGGCGCGTTGACAAAGGCATCCTTTTCATGCACGGCCGGTGGCGCTTGATTGTACTCATAACCATCGTCCTGTAGAGATTCCATTTGCGATGACGGCTTACGCAATTCGTTGACGCACCAGCGCTTCATCAATTGCGTTGGGGATGTCTTTTGTAAGAATCAACATGACGAGGCTAAAAACCTGCGGATATGGCGGTCTGTTGGAGTAACCCTCCATGGCTCAGAGCTCAGCATTGTGCGCCGATGTCCGACAGGCCCAGTGCTTTGCATGAGAATCAGCCACCATGCACCTCTTCAAAAAGCGGGGTGTGTTTTCGTTTTCGTGTCTCTTTTCAAAACGAGGATGGTCAAACTCTGAAGCTCGAATGCATGTGCGGGAGCCAATGCCCAGTGGCTGTAGTTTACATGAAGCCGACTGCATGAGGATAACGCTTGCAAATCAGACACTGACACGTCCTCTGAAAATCAGAGTTTGATTTGCATCACGATTGGTCTATATGACGATGGTTCGAAACCCCACCCAACGCATCGTGTTGCTGTTCGATCGGTCACTATACTAAGAAAGAAAGCGCAAATTATAGCTCCGTAACGGCCCGTGTAAATTCGTTTGACTGCCTATACCGTCGGGCTTCAGAAGTGGAGGACGCAGGCTTGCAGCGACATCAGACCCAAGCTCGTGGGGTTGAGGCCCCCACCAGAAACTCTAAGCATTCAAAATTCTCAGTTCGGCCTAAGGTTGTTCTTAGCTAAGCCTTCCCTGCGTTCTGCACGGAAACATGTGTGGGATGCTCTGATCGTACTTCGGTCAATTGTCTCGGTACGTAGAATTCCCATCTTTCATTTCGTGTCTGCCGCATACGTTAGCGAATCATCACCTAGCGTAACGTACGACTCACTCGAATCCTAAAATCAATCCCATTACCAAACGTATCGGTCAAAAATTTCCGAATATCTTCCGCTGCGAGATAGCCTGACTGTCTTGGACTAATCACGACTCTGGCAAGCCCAGGCATCCTCGCGAATTATCTGACGTGAGGGAACGAAGCACGGTAATCGCTACGCTTGATGGAGAGCGTATGCCGATGGCGCAATCGGCGGTGCAGCAGAGCTTGTGGAGAATGCTCGGGAATGGAGAGCTTATCATTGCGTGTATGCCTTGCTTGTCGATTGTGCACAATGAAGGTGCAGCTAGGTAAGGCTGGCTATCGAGGCATCTTGTCAAGGTATATATGGGGCATTAGCGATATGGGGACCAATGATTTGGCAGAAGCAAAGGTTAGTGTGTCCGTTCTGCATGATCGCAGGTTGGGTGGCTTTGACGGCCGAATTCGAAACCCTGGACTCATCTGGGCCGACTGGCAAAGCTGATGAGCCTAAAGTTGAGCCGCATAGAGAGAGGCTGTATATGCTGAGTTGTAGGGGGCATTCCTTGCTCTTGACGATGGTTTCAAAATATTACCGTCACCACCGAGCCGACCCAGTCCTTGCTTTGAAATCAAATCACGATGGATGTTCCACCAAACCCACCTCAAAAGCTTAGGTCGGTCGAAAACCCTCCCAATTTCTGGCTATAACAGCAAACCTCCGCTGTCAACCGGGTCTTCAACATGCAAATGCTAACATCCAATGCCAATCCAGCCGGGACCTTCGGTCAGGGCAAATTTTCGTGCGTCAAGCCTGCCCCGAAGCTTCAGCGTAGCCATCTGATTGAACGGCTTCTTGCATAGATGATCGGTATCAGCGGTATCATTGGAGGGCTTACGCTGTTCTCCACAAGCGGTTTAGTCCTGGGTTTTGCTGGCCCCGGCGGAGTCTTGATAGTTTGGGCCATTAACGGCGCTATTACTATCTCGGTCATGGAGGGCCTTAGCGAAATGATTGAGCTGTGGCCGATTTCCAATGCGATGATGGAGTTTGTGGATAAGTTTGTGGACAAAGACCTGGCCTTGGTAGTGGGCATAACGTATTGGTATCTATGGTATTTCATTCTCCTGTCTTCATGGCTAAGCAGCCTGGTTCAGGTATACATACGCAACGATATTCGCGACCCTCATATTAGGCTTGGCAGAATTTGTCCAATTTTGGGGGCTACCGCAGTTCTGGCAGACATTAAGCCTGTTCGTCTTTTGTCCTCTCATTCTTCTCTTCATCAACTGTTCTGGCGTTAAGGTAAGTTGTATTCATCGAGATGTAAGATTGAACTGACCGCTTTGTATAGTACTATGGCTATATCGAATGCGTTGGTGGGGCTTTGAAGATTGTGCTCGCTGTGGGCGGTGCCATCTTGCTCTATGCACTTGCTGGCAAGGGTCAGTATTGTTAAGGTCCGCATTCTATCTCAGACATCTAATAAGTTCTCCGATACAGATCGACCGGAAGGAAAGCCCGGCTCGAAGTGTATAGCACTCTGGTCTCTAAACCAAGCCCGTTCATAGCTGACCACACTTCCAGATATCGAGGACAGCATGCAGAACAATGCAGACGTTGCTAATACCCGTGCAACAGCGGTTTGGTAGGTTTGACTCTATATCCATGTGAAAACGTCAAATACCACTGATCACTTTTCTAGTATTGCCCTCCCCATCACTGCATACGCATATCTAGGGGTTGAGATTGTCGCGGTCACAGCTTTCGAGGCCGGCAATCCCAAAGCTCTACGCTTCCCAGCAAAATGGATCGCGTATGTTGTCCTAGCCCTCGAATTCAGCGTTGTCCTCGGCGAAGTTCTCAATATCGAATGGACAGATCCGATGCTCCCACGACTTCAAGGTCAACCTGATATCCTAGGAGCAGGACACAGTCATGTAGTGTTTGTTCTCGCTGCCATCAAGGCCGGGATCCCCGGTTTGTCCAGCTTTTTAACGGGCTGCGTCATATTCAGCATTCTCAGCTCTGCCAATACGGCCTTGTACGTTGCGTCTAGGACGCTTTTTGGACTCGCGCGTAAGATTGAACCTACGCATCATTTTTGGTTGATGAGATGGCTTTCGAAGCTGGGTACTACGACATCACACACGAGGGTTCCGGCCTGGTCTTTACTGGTTTCCCTGATTTCGTTTTGCTGGCTTCCGTTGCTGCATGCACACAACGGGTATACCGTTCAACAGGTAGGTATCTCATAGGCCACAGAATTCCAAGTAACACTACCAACCACCAACACAGCTGCTAGGAACAATGGCCCAAATCGGCGTCGAAGGCTGCCTCCTAGTCTGGGCTTCCCAATGCGTCGCATTTATCCGATATCGCCAATGGTCTGCTTCTCCCGCTTCCCTCGCATTACCGGAAAACAGCACTCCTGCTGACAACCCTAAAAAGGTGCAATCTCCATCACAACGATCTCATCGGCGATCACATCCACTACAACCTCGCCGTCCGCACAAAAGACCCGTCCCAGTTCTCCTCCCTCCTCACCCACTTCCAGCCCGTCGTCGCCTGGATCGGGTTCATTGGCTGCTTATCCATCGTCTTCGTCTTCAGCAGCGCAAACATGTGGAACGGGAAGGTTACGATTGAGAAGGTGCTCGCGGCGTACCTCGGCGTGCGTTTCCTCCCCCCAAAAATCTTCTTTCCCACCTATCCTTCATTGCTCCCTGGCTGACTGTTGCTTGCGATTTTGGGTCCTAGCCTTTAACGCTGCTGTGCATATGGCTAGCATTGAAAGTTTATAACAGGAGAGGGTGGGTCAAGCTCGATGACGATT
>JAABUO010003980.1_pt1 | contig 17476 bp, 33 predicted proteins | sample 5559291 | NCBI WGS metagenome assembly JAABUO01 (sample SAMN10711878, study PRJNA513372) | rock metagenome | isolation source: Antarctica rocks | place: Antarctica: Victoria Land, Finger Mt sud | reverse complement strand
GCGCGGCGCGCGCGGCCGCCGCCCGGGCTTGCACTAGGCAGCGCTGCGCGTGCAGGCGGCGAGAGGGCAGCTGCGGGATGCCGGCAATGCCCCCGATCGCCAGCTTGCGTCCAGATCTCAGCGCAGCATGGCGCTCTGGCGCCGGCAGGACCATGTGCCTGGCCTTGTGTATCAAGCCACGACGCCTGCTCGCGCTCGACGACTGTCTTTAGTTGCGTAAACTTCAAATGCGCAGGTGGTCCACGGGCGCGCTGGCGCGGATCTTCCGCATCCGCCAGCAGCGCGTGATGGCCATCATCGCGCTGAAGCAGCTGGAGCGCGACGCCGCGGCGGCCGGCGAGCCCGTGCACCACGAGCTCAGCGAGTACTTTGAGGCCGCCTGGCAGGCGTTCGGGGACGTGGGCGTCGGCGAGCGCCACGTGCGCCTGCTGCCGGCCTACCCGGCGTGGGAGGTGCGCCCTGGACGTCCTCGCTGGAGTGGCGGAGGCGTGACAGGGATGCTGCAAGCTTGAGGATATGTGGCAACTCAAGCGTGCTGCAACTGTGAGATGCGGTGCATGTAAGCAGGCATGTCAGATGACGCAGTGGCGCGGTGCCTGTGTGAGCACGTTGATGCGCTCACGCTGACAGCTTACCAATCTGAAGGCACATGTCATGCGCTCTGAGCTTGTCCCCTGTGCATGCCAGCTGCCGCGTTCGCAAGCTGCCAGGCAAGCGCTCCGGCAGGCCCGCCCAGCGCACCCAGCGCACCCAGGAACCAGCGAGCGCTGGCAGCATGCCCGTTTAGGCCGCTGAGCACGGCTGCCCCCGACGCGGCCGGCCGGGCGCGGGGAGCAGGTCCAGGAGGTGAGCCCGGACGACATGAGCGACGTGGAGGGCGGCGATGACGCGGGCGCAGACGCAGAGACCGGCGGCGGCGGCGAAGTGCGCGCGGACCAGCTGGGCGTGTCCTACGACGGCGAGCGCGCCTGGGGCGACGACAGGGAGGACGTGTCGGAGGCGCCGGCCGGCCGCGGCCGCACGTTTGGCGACGAGAGCGATGAGGACGACGCCGGCGCGCCCATGGAGGGCCACGGGCTGGCGGACCCGCTGGGCGGCGGCGACGCTGGTAAGACCCTATCCTCTGCTGCGCTGCACACCTCTGCCGAAGTGGTGCACGACTCTACATCTCCCTTCATGCTGTGCTTGTGTCCGCTGTGCAGTTGTGTGCGACCGACAAGAGCCATGAGATAGCTTGTACACTGCGTGCTGGGCCTGATGCGCAACAGTCCTGGGTTGCGGCCGGTGCGAGCGCGCGCTGATGCAGGCATTGTCTCCGGCGCAGAGGATGAGGAGAGCGCGGCGGAGCCCAACGCGGGCCTGGGCGACGGCGACGGCGGCGCGTTCTGGGAGGGCCTGGGCGGCCGCGCGGGCCTTGCGCCCAGCTTCTCGGGCGTGCCGCCGCCGGGACCCGGCGGCGAGTTTGAGAGCGAGCTAGCCAAGCGCGAGACGGAGCTCGCGCTGCGCGAGGAGAGAATTCTCGTGCGCGAGTTCCAGCGCGACCTGGCGTTCAACCTGCGCAAGGCGCGCGCCCTAAACCTGGCATCACCCTGCGCTGGCGCCCGGCCTGCCAGCGCCCTCGCTTTCAACTTGCGCAAGGCGTGTCCTGTCATATTGACCGTACGTGCTGGACATGAAGCGCCCCCTCTCAATGTTTTTAGGTCCACCGTTTGCGACCAGCTCTAGCAGTGCATGCTTCCTTCCTTTAGTTGCTGGAATAGTATACATTATACATTGTCTTGGCAGAGAACCCATCTAGTCATGCGCGGCTGCATAGACGCGTTGCAGCCCCTTAGCGGCTGCTTAGGTGGCCTGCCTCCGTGCCAGGCAAGTGGAGTGAGTATGACTGTCGTTGCTGCGCGATCGTCGGCGCTTTACCTGCTCAAGTGCTAGGGGTAGTGCGGATGCATAGATACACGCTTAGACCAGCAGCCCATGTTGCAGACTACATATATGCAAGAGCGTTACGCTAGTGCTTAGGACTGAGTTATGATGAAAAGTGCTCATACTATTGGTGCACCAAGCATTCAACAGCGCGGCAGCTTACGAATGGGTTAGACGCCAGCGCTCTGCGCCCGCGCAGGTGGGCGCCGGCATCCAGGTGAAGGGCCGCAAGACGGCCGCGTCGCAGCGCCCGCCCGGCGGCTACGCGGTGCTGGTGCGCCCGGCGCGGCGCGGCGTTCGCTTCCAGCCGTTCGTCGCGCGCCCGGACGGATCGCGGCGCGCGCTGACCGCGGATGAGGCGCTGTACCTGGGCCGCCAGGTGCCGCGCGCGCGGCGGCGCATCCTGTAGCTGGCGGCTTGGTAGGGGCAGTGTTTTGGGGGCGCGGGCTATGCAGGGGTGTCCCCTGCGAGAAGGTGCCGTGTCGTCACTGCTGTGTAGCAGGTAGGAAAGTGCCTGGACAGTCCAGTGCAGGCAACGCATGCACTGCAGCAGCAAGACGCTCTGCTGGGGGATAGTTCCCCTGTGGGCCGCCAAAGTACATGTAATTGACCATAAGTGCATGCAAACTCGACTCGCCATCATTGTGTGTTACAAACATGCATTTCAGCTAGGGACATGAGCCAGGCGCTCACATGCGCTACAGCCGGATGCAGCCCCATGGACATGTTGCACCGAATCTAGCGCGGACTGCCATTTGGTGTTGCATACGGTCTGGCTGTGCGCAAGGCCCACCACACTGGACGCACTATGCAATGGCGACACACGTTCATCTCGCGGAGCTTGGCAGCGAACTTGTTGTGAACCAATTGCCCACGTGGTCCATTAAGTTGCAGGCGGTGGCCGCGCGCCTCGAGCGTGAAAAAGCAGTTTCATGATTTTCTGGATCAGATGGGGTCGGGGCATGCAGGCTGTCGCCCCATCAGGAGAGGTGCATGCACAAAAATATTAGTACAGGCTGTTAACAGGAGTAGGCGCAGGCTGATGCACATACGCGAGGTGCTTGACAGTGTGAAAGCGGTCTCAGTAGTGGTAGCGCCCGCTGCCAGCTGCATAAATCCCTGCGCAGCCCTCCAAAACCCCAAGTCAATAGATGTCCTTCGCATTAGGAGCACTGCTGCGCAAGAGGACCAGCTCCTTCAAAAGCAACCCTCTTTGGCCTGAGCCAAGTTACTCCGTATCGCTTGGTGGACTTCCTTTCGCATGGGAGCTGAGCAGGATGCGCCGCCGGCCTACTTTGATGGCACGTCAGCAGAGTTCCAGGCAGACGCAGACATGGTGCTGCAGCTGCGCGACGGGGCGTGCCTGCCCGTACACAGCCAGCTGCTGGCGAGCGTCTCGCCGGTCCTGTGTAAAGTAATCAAGGTGGCTGCCAGCCAGGTGGTCACAGATGAGAAAATGGTGCTACCGTTCCATGAGTTCTCCAAGTGCGAGGCTGTCGACATATTAAAGGCATGCGGCGCGTTCTTAACAAGCTGCTAGCGAAACGTGCAAGCGTGCAGTAGAGTACTGCATGGTTGTGATTCATGACAAGATCGCTCAGTGCAAGAAAGCAATCTTACTTGCCCGCATATGTTTTCATCATAGGCGCACAAGAATAATGCAGAACCTGGACAGTCAGGATGACGGTGCCATGCATGCAGTGATGCAGAGAACATGGTGGCCTAATCCACGGTATTTTGCAGGCCATCTATCCTGCGATGAGCTGCGACGAGCTGTCACACAAGATCTCTCGACATGAGAGGGTGGCCTATGATGCAGCCATGCGGCAAGCCATGTCGCTTGCGCGGTGGGCGCACATGTTTGATGCAGCGAAGCACATGCAGCGCGCTGAGTGTTTCCTCGGCGAGCGCATGCGGCACATGGTCACCGTGCGGCCCCGTGTGCTCAGCATCTATGCACACACTGACACTGTACGAGGTGCAGAGGCAAGAAAATGCTCTGGCTTGCTGCAGGAGGAGGTCGAGTACCACATGAGCACTGGCTACGATATTGTCTTTGAGTGCTGGGCGGTTGCTGACAGGCTGAGCCTGCATGCAATTGCAGCAGACTGCGAGTGGGCCCTGGCACGGCTGTGGAAGACAGAGAGTGTCTACACGCGTGCCGCGCTGGACTTGAGCCCGAGTGCACTGCAGCGCATTGCGCGCAGCCTGTGCGCCGGCGCAGAAGCCGCACAGAACGAATTCACAAATGTTGTTCCATACTTACGCAACTATTCTTACGCAATGGGTGCGCTGGAGAAGGCCCGCAAGTTCCTCATTAAAAATGCGCCTGCTCAGACCATGATGGAGTGGCGCAAGAGCAAGGAGGGCCAGGCATAAGCACGCGGTGGCAGAGTCAGAGAACTGAAGGTACAGTAACTGTTGTCTCGCAACAGGACGAGCAGCTGTGCTGCTACTGCATGTGCAGTCATACATGTGTATCTGGTGTGCGCCCCTCTTGCCTCTGACGCGCTGTCTTTCACAGCGTGTGCAGGACCTTGTCTGTGTCTTCTGACAGAGGCAACCAAACGGCATGTGCTGGATGAGGTCAGCAGTCTTGCGCCCTGCACTGTAAAGTCGGCTTCACGTTATTATTTCTGGAAACTGGGTGTGTCGATGTGAATGTGACTTCTTATATGCAGTGTGGCATGGTTGTATCCTCACGATGGCCGGCATGTCTGTTACCTCCATACTGGTCAGAACACACAATGGGTGATGCATAGAGTGCTGCGCTGTGCTTGCACAGAACTGCAATCGCCATGAAGCGAGGTGTCGGCAAGTTCAGGTGTATGCAGTGGGTATACACAGGCCAGGTGCCTTTGTCTGGACACCCTATGTACGTCAACAACAGCTGGCATATAATGAGCATCTTCCCGCATGCGCCCCATTGCCTAACGGACCGCTTGCAGGCATGCTCCACAGAACAGAAGCGCACGATGCCAGAGACCCTACCCACGGCTAGGATGGCGCCCAGCATCGCCCGCGCCCTCCCAAGGGGCCAGGTCCCAGCATCTGGCCAAACATGAAAAGCAAAGGGTCCTGAAAACGCCAAAGTCAGCGGCCGCGGCCCTAGATGGGGCTGTGGAACCACAGGTTGTAGAAGAAGCCGTGGCCCTGCGTGCAGTGCGTGTACGTTGCATGGCCCGACTCCACCAGCGCTGCAAGCATGCCTGCCGCGCACGCGCCCGCGCCCGTGAGGAGCCGTCTGCCAGTGCACCTGACGGCGCGGAGGGCTGGACGATGCTGGTGGCGCCAAGCGCACCGGCGTGCACAAAGAGGGCGCAAGCAGCACAGAGGCCGGCAGCACGCAAACAGTCCCTGCGCAGCGCTTGGGCACAATGCAGGGAGAGCAGGCGTTGCCGCGCGGCTGGGTACAGCTGCTGACCCGCTGCAGGCTGGCAGGCGCGCGCTTGTTTGTCAGGGAGGACACCAGGGAGGGCAGGCCGTTGGCGGTCTCGATGCAGGCGGTGCAGGTGGCTGCGCAGGGGGCGGCGCGCTTGTGAAGCCGGCGCTGTAGTCGAGCGCGACGCGGCTGTTGACCAGCGAGCGCTGATCCTGGTACGCGTCGTTGGCGAACGCGGGCCCGCTGACCAGCGCGCCCTCCAGCACGTGCGGGTTGGGGCCGGTCGCGTAGAAGGCGCCCATGTCGCACGGCACCTGCGCGCCGCGCGCCCGCGCTGCATGCGCGTGGACCCAGCGGCGCCCACCCCTAACCGTATCCTGGCAGCTGGCGCTATGTCTTTCCGTGGCTTCCTCCTCGCATGCGCGCAAAGCCCGCACAGCCATGCCCGCCTTTGCTCACAGAGCCTGCCATGCGCTGCTTGAGGCCATTGAGCGGGCGCCGCCTCAACCATGCATGCACTGGGTCCTGCCTGCGCTCGCAGAGCTGCCCCGCAACATGGGGGACAAGCGTAAGCTTGAGCACAGGTGCTCTCTGCTGCAGGCCATGTAAACCTTCACAGAGTAGCACACATGAGAGACACAGCATGCAGCAGACAGTGCGAGCGCGGGAGGCGGCGGGCGGCACGGTATAGTTGCCGGCGCATGAGGCCGCCCCATGCGTGACGCGCAGCGGCGACTTGGGCCCAAAGCCTACCACAAAGCTCTCTCCGGCGTCTCCAAGCATGTAGCGGATCTGCACCGCAAACAGGTGATTATCGGGTGGCCGCGCTCGTGGCAACCACCGGCTGAACCCGAGCAGTGCTGCCTGATGAGCCATGACTGGCCCTTGCATGTGATGCACTTTCTCAGCAGGGGTTTATGAAGCTTGCTCACATGGACGCCTGCTGGCATGCATGTACGCATGCAGGAGCCGCGACCGCCGCCTGAGGTCTGCAGGCTGGCAGGCGGCCCCTGTGGCCTGGGCGCGGCAGCCTGCCTGCCTGCCCAGGACCGCAGCATAGCCTACCTGGAATTCCGCCCGGCACTGCAGCTTGCCGGGGCCGCCGCCGCTGCCGCGCGCGTAGATCCACGCCAGCAGCGCCGCATTGGCCTGGTTGCGCAGCGCGCCGGTGGGGCCCATGTACGATGCGAACGCGGGCGTGCGGCTGATGCCGTCCGCGGCGTCCAGCCACCACCCCAAGAATTTTTCCGCCTGCGCGCGGCCGCCTGCTTCAAGCTGCGCAGGATACGGGGTTGCGCTGGCTCGCCGCACACCGGTGCGTTGCTCTGCATGCCGCTGCCGCCAAGTCATGCGGTGTGCACCTACGCCTGCCTCACCAAGGCTTGAATTGCTAGGCCGCTCTGTAAGCATTACGAGACCTTGAGGGGCCACGCATCCATCCGCAAGCGACGCTAGGCCAACAGGCGGGCGAGGGCTGAGTGAGGCGCGTAAGCGACATAAAGATTAGCGAGGGGCCGCACCGGCGCGGTGAAGGTGGCGTTCTGGTAGCCGGTCAGGTTGCTCAGCAGCACGTACACGCCCGGCAGCTGGTTGTCCCAATTGAAAACCTGCGCACCCGTGGTCAGGGTAGGGTAGGGTTACTGGTGCGGGGCGCGCGCCAGGCCCTGCGGTGGGGCCGGCCCTTGGGGAGCTCGGGCACGCGCCATGCAGGCGCGCAGCCCGGGCGCAGGACTGCAAAGCGAACCCCTCCCGGGCAACCCAATGCATGCGGCGCCTCTATCGCGCCGGCCGCCGCGACGACACGCAGTGCCGACCGCGCATCCCGACCCGGGGGCGCCCGAGCACCCGCGCGCCTGCGGCTGCAAGGCCTGGCTGGGCATCGCGGCCGCCGCGGCGGCCCATGCAGCCGCATCGGCCAGGTAGGCGGCCTGACCGTTGGCCGCGGCCAGCCAGGCGGCGCCCCAGGCCAGGTCGTCCAGGTACCCTGAGCTTGGGTACAGCGCGGCCGCGTCGGGCACCGCGTCGCTGTAGCGGCCCTGCGGCTTGCGCGTCGCCGCCCTACGCGCCACAGGGAGCCGTGCGGTTGCGTACACGGCATCCTGCTGAGCGCGTTGGCGCCTCAGCAGCGCAGACCAGGCTGCCCGGCCGACCAGGAAGCTGGGCTGATGGCTGTGCCCGACTGCCGCCGGCACAGCGCTGCGGCATGTTCACAGGCTCCCTGCGCGGCGGTGCACTGCACGGCGGGCTCATGGGGCCTGGCCAGGCCCCACACATGCGCAGGTTCCTGTTCCAGGCGTCATGCGCCCTCGGCACGACACTGGGTGCCCATGGGTCCCCACTTCGCGCGCGCGGTGCCAACGCAAGCCATGACGGGCGCCCAACGGACGCGTGGCGCGCCCGTAGAGCTGCTGCGCGGCGACGATGAGCCGCGTGGCGTACACGTTGTCGTCCGCCAGCGCCATGCCGGCCGCCGCCAGCGCCGCGGCCGTGGACGCGAGCAGATCCGTGCCGGGGCTACCCGCGGCGTCCACGAGCGCCACCGGCCGCGCCATGGTCATCAGCTCCGGGCGGCCCCAGAATGCCCGGTCCGCCTCGTAGCTGCCCACCTGTGCGCGGTACAGGGTTAGGGCTAGGGTAACCCTTCCCCGGGTCGCCTGCAGCGCAGGCGGGCCGTCCAGGCCGCTAGGGGACTCGCGCGGCGATGGGATGCAGGGTCCGAGGCGTCAAGACGCATGCCTGGTGCGACTGCTGTGCACTCCCGGCTTGCAGTCTGGCAGCCGGCCCTGAGCATCCCAGGTCGGCAGCCGAACGACTGCCGTGGCCGGCGTCTGAGCCGCGCATGCGTGGGGGCCGCATGCCGCGCTTTCTGGGGGCGCGTGCCCCAGGGGCGCGCGCCCTGTGAGGCCGGGCGGCTACCTGCGCGACAAAGGAGCCGTTCGCGTCGCCGAGCCGGCAGGCGAGCATGTAATCGGTCGCCCAGCGCAGCGCGCCCTGCGCGGTCGCCAGGTTGCCGCCGGTGTAGCCGCTCGGGAACGTCACCAGGCCCCAGGCCAGCAGCGCGGTCGCCGCGGCCAGCGGGAAGCCGTACTTCACGGTGCCTGCGCGCCCCCGCAGGCACCGTAAAGTAGCGCGCGGGCGTGGACGCGCAGGAGTGGCGGCATGCATGCGGGGCGAGCGTGTACGTTGCGTTTTGCATGGAAGGACCTAAGGAGGGCTGCGCATCATGGGGACGGGGAACGCAGGTCATGGAACGACCTGCGGCAGACTGCTTGGGTCTGCAGAGAGACAGCTTGCGGCAGCAGCATGGATGAGACGCCATTGGCGCGGGTGCGTCACACTGTGCGTAGTGCACAGCTGGATGATGTGCACGGCGGCAGCCAGGGACCGGCAGCCGGCGCGCACCGCCGTCGTCGTAGTAGCCGCCAACGAGCGAGGCGCCGTTGGGCGCACGGTCGCCCAGCGCGGAGTCGCCGCGCCAGGGGACCGGGTTGTCCGCCGGCAGCGCGCCCGAGCGCTGCGCGGCGTAGAACTGCAGGCTGCTCGCCAGCATCTGCACGGCCCGCCGCGCGTCGCAGCGGCACAGTCCCGGAGCAAGTCCAGACCCCCAACCCAAGCACCCCGGCTTGACTTGCTGCCAGCGGTCTCGCGCCCGCGCAAGAGCCCGCCGGCCGCCTTGTGTGATGTATGCGGTGTCCGAGGCGATCCGCACACGGCGGACTCTCGTTCTGTACACCATGCTGCAGTCCCTACTTACTGCTCAAGGCCCGCCGCTAGCTCGACCTGCAGCTTGTCAACCTCGTGGCGGCGCGCGCTGCCCTGCAGCCCAGCACACTCAGCATTTGCAGCCCTTAGGGCTTTGCAGCGCCCCAGGGAGGCCGCAGGCGCCAGGGATGCAGCCCACGGCGCGCGCTTGGGTTGGGGTGGCTATTTCCTATGGCTATACCCTATGGTGCGCGCCTGGCTGTACGCGTACTCGTTGGGCAGCACGATCCAGATGAGCACCACGATGGCCATGACGACCGCGCTGGACAGCACGGCCGCGAACGTGGTGATCACGCGCAGGCCGCGCCCGCGGAACAGGCAGAAGTAGATGAGCAGGAAGGGCGCCGTCATGTTGTACAGCGCCCAGCCCATGCTCACCTGCGCCGCACGCCGCGATGTCTCCAAACAGTTGAGCATGATGCCGGCCTGTCCCGGCCTGCGGCGCGCTCACGCCCAGCGTCGCGCCTGTAAGCGTGTGGGACCGCATCCGACTCTGTGGCGGGCAGCACGGTGTGCGCCGCCCATGGCGATTCCTGGACTCAGCATGACGATGCACGCAGCGGCGCAGCACAGGAGAGCGCGCAGACCACGCCGCGCCAGCGTGCATTCAGGGCTGCTTGGATGCAATGCGCGCAGCAGAGCACAGGGCGTGCGTGATGCGCATGGCGCGCCGCGCGGCTGCAGCTCGCCCGCGCGCGCGCCCGGCGCACCAGGATGGAGTGCGTCTGCGCGACGTTCATGTTGTACTCGTTGTGCAGCCGGTAGCCGCCGCACGCCGCGGTCGCCGCGCACAGCACGAAAGTGATGATGTGGATCCACACGTCCTGCGAGCACCGGGCGCGCGTCCCATGGCCCGTTACCTACGAGACGCTCAGGCGCTGCCTCTTTGACCTCGGCGGGCTTGGGGGCACACCCGACGGGCTGGACACATGAGCGGAGGGCCAACTCGTTCCAATTTAAGCATTAAAACCGAAGACTAGCGGCCGCGCGCCTGCAGGCTCATCCAGGCGACGGCGAGCGGCGAGCGCCGCCGCTTGCTCTTCTTGACCGCCTTGTTGGCGGCGTCGGTCACGCCGGCGGCCATGATGCTCTTGTCGGTCGTCTTGAACTTGATCTGCCGGTTGAGCGCCGCGCTGACCAGCGTGTTGAACGTGGCCTGCGCGCGTGCGGCGCCCTCACGCACGGCGGGCGCGCGGTTGCGCCGCGCATCCCTGCCGCCCGGCTGAGCCCGACACGGCTGGTTCTCAGATTGTGCGCCTCTCCACCCTGCACGATCAGTGAGTCGGCATGCACCCGCTGCGGGCGAGTCCGGCCAGCCAGCGCATGGCGGGGACACGGTCCCAACTGCTTCATAGTCCCAGTCGCGGCAGACCTCAGGGCTTGCTTAGAGGCCGAGGGGTTAGGGTAGGGCTTGGTGGCAGCCGGGTCCGTGCAGGGCCGCGCGCCTTGGCGTACGCGAACCAGAACATGTTGCCGGCGGTGACGGAGAAGAAGATGGAGCGCATGTGGCTGACGTCGTGGCAGTAGTACAGCAGTAGGTGCGTGGCCGGGAAGTAGATGCTGAACGCGAGCGCGAACATGCGCCCGAACTCCAGCGGGAAGTAGCCCAGCCACACGCCGATGATGGGGATGATCTGCGCGCGCACAAACGCCCGTGGGCTGTAAAGGGTGGCGGCAGGGTGGCGGCAGTGGCCCACAGGACGCCGGGCGGGGCACAGGCACGCTGTCGAGCTGGTGAGGGGCGCGGGTCTGCGGCGGGCGTACACACGGCGCTCCGCCGAGCTGCGACCTGTGTGCGACTGCGGGGTTCATGCACCCAGCGGAAGCTCTGCCGTCCTGACCCTAACCCTATCAGAATGCCGCGGGCGCGGCCGCGGGCGCGCGCCTGGAACATGGGCGTCGTGACGGTGGTGCAGATGTAGGCGTGATACCCTTACCCTAACCCTGTCCTGATGCTGCGGGCGCGCGCCTGGAAGACGGGCGTGGTGACGGTGGTGCAGATGTAGGCCCAGCCGGACGTGTTCCAGATGACCTTCTGCATGAAGGTCAGGTTGGGCGCCAGCATCGCATTGTGCCGGCTGAAGAAGATCTGCATGCCGCCCTTGCACCAGCGGCTCTTCTGCATGAACGTGCTGCGCACCGTGGTCGGCACCTCGCCCATCGCCAGGTACTCCTGCGCGCGCGCGCACGCTGCTCACTGCATGTTGGCCGCTGACGGGCGGTGAAATGCCGACCCTTTGCAACCTGCCATGGCACTCTTACATCCTCTGCGAGAGGCCAGCCTCGACCGAGACATGCGCCCAGTACGCCGGTGTGACAGCCTCGCCTGCTGTGGGGGATACCGCGCTGAAAGCTCAACAGGGGTTGCCCGGGGAACTGTCACGTATGCCCCACCCGGTGCCCCACTAAGGCCGCCGTGAGGCAACGCGCCCGCCGCCAGCCTGCCTGCCTGACGCATCCGCCCTGCAGCTGCACCGCGAGCCTTGCTTCGCGCCGCACTGCGTACGTGCCCGTCCATTCGGCCACAGGTAGCTTTGCGTGTGATGTGGAGTTATGCCCACGGCGCGCGCTGGGCCGGCCGGGGCGCGCCTTGACGTAGGCGCCCTTCCAGCCGGCCTGCTGGATCTCCAGCGCCAGCGCCATGTCCTCGCCCAGCGTGTAGGTCGGGAACCAGCCCGCCTGCGGCGCCGCGTCCGGATCAGGCCCTCGCTCTTCGGGTTACTTTCAGGCTTCAGCTTCTGGCGGCGCTCTAGGCGCTCGGGGCGACACTCATGTCTACCTGCAGGGTCCTCCTCAATGGAGGTATGGTGGACAACCCTGCAGGTAGACATGATACGTGCGGGTGCATGCCTGCAGCATGCACCTGCATGCAGGGCAGAGGCCGGCCTGGGCGCGCGCGCCTGCGCAGCGGCCTTGGCGCGCACGACAAAGTTGGTGCCGGTGCACGACACGTTGTCCCAGCCGTCCAGGCCGGGTAGGCTGATCTGCCAGTAGATGAGATTGGAGTGGTTGAAGATGTCCGTGTCCAGGTCGTAGTTGTGGAACTTCTGCGGCGTCAGCACGAGCGCCACCTGTGCGCGCGCGCACCATACCCTAATCCTAGTGCATCAATAGACAGTGTCTAGTAGACAGTGTCTAGTGAGACTATATATCACCACCCCTAGCCGCACACGGCTCGTCGATCCTGGACAGTTGCATGCCGCGGTGCCTTTGAACCTACTCAGCGCGCTCTGCAGTGCTCTGCTGCGCGCGCTGTGCGGCGCTCTGGCCATGTTGTGGAGCCAGCGGCAGCGGCGCGATGCCTGCCTGCAAGCAAAGGCCGCGCATGCAGGCCTTCCGCCCATGCGCTGCCGCATGGAGGCTGCGTGCCCTGCCGGCGCCCTGGCAGCCCCGGGGGGGCGTGAGCATGCAGGCGCGCATGCGGTGATTAGGTTCAGGGTTGCGCGCGCCTGCGGGTCCGCTAGCTCGGCCAGCACGCGCACATAGAACTCGGGCGCGGCCACCATGTCCGCGTCGAACACCACCACCAGCTGCGGCGCGCAGGGCGCTTTCGGTCAGCTGCGGCCGGCAGCGCGCCCGCCACACGGCAGCGCAAGGCCCGCTGTGCGCGGGGCGGAGGGCGGCACAAAGCAACGCGTGCGAGCTCGGCATGCTGCCAAGCACGCGCTTCATATGGCGCTTCATGTGCACTGCTCGATGGAGTTTGCGAACGCCGCTTCAACAGGCCGTGAGATAACAGGACATATTTACCCCTGGAGCGGCGGGCGTGCCTCCATGTCGTCGACGGCGCTGCCCGGCGGGTACAGGTTGCGCAGCGTGTGGTTGAGGTTGCACGCCTTGCCGTTTGACTCGCCCTTGGCGCGCACGCGGCCGGAGATGTACACAATGTCGTCGCGGCCCTGCTGGCGCGCGCGGGCGCGCGCGTGTATGGAGCGGCCTGCCCTTGGCAGGTGCATGCGGCCCACCAGCCGCCTGCTTCGAACATGCGTGCGCCCGAGCATGAAATGCCCGTGTCTGAGCCTGGTAAGCCTGGAATCACATCACTCATCACAGCCTCGCTTTGCCAGCCAACATAGCAAGCCATGTCGCGGCTGCCCCCGGACTTGTTTGCATGCCAGCCGCGTCTGGCCTATGTCGTCTCCAGGTCTTACATGTCTGCCAGCATGCATAACCAGCCAACAGGCTCAAAGCCTCACTCTCAGCATGCGGCCGCTCCACATGGCCTGCGCACCTCCGCATGGCCCGCGCTAGCGCGCAACGAGGAGGATACATCTGACTGGGCGCCGTGCCTGCGCGGCCACCCAGGCCGCCTTGGCCCGGTCCTTGCCGTCGTCCAGCAGGTACACGGTGCGGCGGCACTTGCCGGGCAGCAGCGCGTCCGCGGCCGCCAGCACGACCGTCGCCACGATGTCCAGGCTCTCCGTGTAGCACGGGATCAGCACGCGGATGTTATATGCGGGGCATGGCGGCGTGCCGGCCTGCGCCCGCCCCGCGCGCGACAGGGCGCTGCTCGGCGCGGGCTGCGCAGCCGGCGCCTTTCCCCGCGTGCCGAGCAAGCAGCTGGGCGGGCTGCTTGCGTAGTCTGATGTACGGATCCACGGCAAAGACGAGGCGCATTGGTGGGCAGCACACGCCAGAGTAGGTGGCCCGCCCATGGTGTGACGGCCGCCGGGCACGCGCGCTCCGTTGCGGGTGCGCACGGCGCCACCGCAAGCAGGCAGGCGGGGAGGCCAGCGGGACGGGGCCGGCGGCGCGCACCGCGGCGCGGCCGCGCATGTCGCGCACGCGCAGCAGGCCGAGGCCGTGTACGATCATGGAGGACGAGGCGGTGAACTCGAACGCCAGCACCGCGATGGAGTACCAGTAGATGCCCGTGTTGAGCGTGTACGTGATGCGCACGTAGAAGTAGAAGCAGTACGCCTGCGCGCTAGGGTAGGGGTTAGGGCTCCTGCCTCAGGGCCTGCAATGCGGCCCGTGCAGGGGCCTGCCTTGGCATGCGCTCGCGCGCACACCAGGGCTCGCATGCACTGCACTGTGCGCGTCTGGCCCCATGCTCCACACGGCTGTCGAGGCCACCGTCGCAATAGTCCCCAGGGCAGCTCGCGCACAGGCCCAGGGCGCGCCGCGAGGAAGAGCGCGTACACGATGCAGCCGCTGACGTTCCAGCGCGTGCGCTTGCGCCAGGGGTTGTCAGGCCCGGCCGGCGGCGGGGCGCTGCGTTGCCGCCGCAGGCGGCCGCCCGCTGCGCCCGCCGCGCCCGCGTCCTGTGGCGGCGGCGGCGGCGCCGCCGCATGTACCGCTGGCAGCCTGGCATCTACCTGGCAGCAGGCGTGCTGCTGACTGGGAGCGTTTTACTCCTAGGCTCGCGCAAGCGCCAAAGCGGTGCTGCTGAGAGCGAACGTTATGCGCTACCTCCCCGCAGTGCATTCGCGGCTGCCTTTCCGTGCGTGGCTGGCAGGCAGGCATAACTTGAGTTGCCCCTAACTTAAGTGGCAGTACGTTACAGAGCGTTTGCAACAGGGCAGGCACGAACGGACCTTGTGCAGCAGTTTGCCCTATACACCGGTGAGCTGCCTTGCTGCTGCTGTTAGCCGCGCTTTAAGTGGAGCTAGAAAACCTCTTGCTGCCAGCACAGCTGCGTTCAGTGGGATAGCCCCGTACCGTGAAGGACTGTGGCAGAGCTGGCCGCACTGTGGGGGGCACAGCAACGCCTGGCGCGGCGCTCGCCTGCCCTGTGCACCCAACAGACCCATGTGCGGCCTGTCTGCAGAGCTTGCTCGCCCTGCCTCAGAGGCGGTATGCAACATACGCAGCAGACAGGCAGCGCTTGTCAGGCGCGTGCCTTTCATGCTCTGTTGCCTGCTAGCAGCTGCCGCTGGCTAGCGCCATGTCCCCACGTGCTATGCGGGCTAAGCGCACCCCCCTGCACAACAGGGACTTTGCAACAAGAAGATCCAACCGGCATCTTGACTGATTGCTGCGTTGTCGAGAACACCGAAGCTCCTGAGCGAGGTCACTGATCGGGACTCACCGGTCGGCGACGCAAAGAGACGTTTGAGTGGGGCGGGAAAGAAAGCGACACTCCCTGTCCCTTGTTCTCAACAGAAAGGCTGCAAGCGCTAAGCTGTGCTCCCAGCACCGCGATGCGTGCAGATGGGGCATTCAAGATCACCGCACAGCAGAGACGACCATATTAAGCGTCGAGTCGTGCCAAGGCTGTGCACAGCAAGACACGGTGCGACGAGACAACGCGTACAGACAGCTTTCTGTCTATGTTTAAACCTGCCGACTGTTATCTTCTTCTTCTGGTCATTGGCAGATTATTGCTGGGGGCCTGGGCCAGGCATTGAAAGCTCACACTTCAATGGAAAAAGTCAACCATGCTAAGCTCAAGCAAAGCACTCAGGACATATGTAGCCAAAGCAGAACACCGCAACCAACTCCCGCACGCCGTCCGGTCGCTCAATCTTCACCGCCTCTCCTGAGCACTTGCCAGAGAAGGCGCAACACACTGCAGGACACCTCCCTGCTCTCCCATAACAAACACGCTGTCCTCCAACAGGTACATTATTGCAAAACGAGCCCTCGTCTGCGCGCCTGCCTAACAAGTTCTTTGCGAAGCGGTCATGCGCGCCGCCAAAATGGGCCCTCTTACCCCGCCGGATAACACCCGCAGACGCTCATTCTGCCGGACCTGCGACAAACCCTGCACTGCCACTACCGCTCACACGCCCGCACACATGCCTGGTGGTGCGACTGCAAAGCTGCAGTAGCTACAAGAGCGGCGCATGCATGCCCAATACAAAAGGCGGTGGCACAAACATGAGGGCCGGCCCGCCCTGTCACCCGGCCGGCCTTCCGGAGGGAGGCGAGAAAAGTACACAGCGGATGCGGCAGCGTGGCAGTGCAGGGCTGCCGGTCCAAGTTGCCAGCGCAGGGGCGAGCCTGAAAAGCAAGGAAAAAAAGCATGATCGTCAGCTAGGTCGTCATCTGTCGGGCATGCAAACCTAAGTCGAATGGGCGCCGGGCCTGCAGAGTGCCTACGTACCGGCCATGCGCGGCCAAGATGGGTACGCCGCAATATCAGCGTGCGGGCAGGGCGTCCAGTGCACGCGGCGCCGTGCGGCCGCGGCCCGTCCCTTGGCGCCCCCCCACCCATCTATCGGCTCAGAACTCGCTAAAGCCAAGCTGCATGCGCGCGGTGCTAGAGCCGCTACATGTGAAAGTCAGCCGAATTAAAGCCTCATGGGCTGGCCGACGACCAGGTCACGAAATCTCGGGCGCCTGCATCGCGGCTCCTGCGACGGCCCCTCAAAACTGGCGGAGCAATTGCACCATCGCCATGATTGTGCTCGCGGCAGCACGCCTTGGGCCGCACCCATTCTTGCTCTGTGCGGCCCTACGACAGTCCCGCTGGCTCCTTCATAAGTAGCTGTGCAGCGCGGCGCCGGGCGAAAAAAGCCAGCTTGTGGCCGCCGCATGCGCACTCGCGCCCTGCCGGGCGCAGAAACGCAGCAACGGCATTTACGCGTTGCTGGCATGGCGCAAGCGCGCCCCTGCTAGTCTTCCGCGCCCTTCCCACCCCAATATGTTCCCTCACACCCTGCCGGACTCAAGCCCTGCCTCGAGGGCCCTTGAAGTCGGGGCACCGCTGGCCCTGCCAGGATCAGCGTCCAAGCTGCCCCAGGCACCATGCTGACCCGATCCGAGGGCCACCTGCTGACCCGCCCAGCGGCATCCGCCTGGCAGCATGAACGCGCCAGAGGTCCCGGCGTGTGCGTCACGCGCGCCGTAACGCGTCAGGCCTCATGCCTTTTCCTATCCCTTGTTGAGGACCGAACAACGCTGCGGCCACACCGATGAGCTCAGACTCGTGCAAAGCGCACTTGGACGCCCGTTGGCAACAGCGCCCTGACCAGACTCGAAAGTGCGCGCACCCAGACTGCCCGCGCGCCGCCAGGCCCGGGCCCCGGCCAAGACCCTAGAACGCGGCCTGCACCTGCGCGGCCACGGCGCGCAGCTCCTGCTCTGCGAAGCTGCGCGCGCCAACGAGCCCGTGCGCCGCGCGCCAGCCGCCGCCGCGCCCGCCCGCGAAGCCGTCCAGGCTGACCGCGAGCGCGGGGCTGGCGAGCGCGCTGTATTGCGCGCGCCGCGCGGCCGTGCTCGCCTCCGCCAGCTGCGCCTCCAGCGCGGCCAGGAACCTGCGCGCGCCCTGACCCTATCAGGCGCGCGCTCAGATACCGCGCGCGTCTTATGCCCTGCCCTGACCCTATCCTGGATTCATGAGCCGTGAAGGGGCCGCGGGCCCTGCGCTGCATGCGCCGCGCGCCCGGGTCAGGTCATGCGCGGCCAAGCGCGGGCCAGGGCTGAGGGCGCACTGCTGGTACGCGCTGCGCGCGCGCTCCTCCT
>JAABUO010003978.1_pt1 | contig 17480 bp, 9 predicted proteins | sample 5559291 | NCBI WGS metagenome assembly JAABUO01 (sample SAMN10711878, study PRJNA513372) | rock metagenome | isolation source: Antarctica rocks | place: Antarctica: Victoria Land, Finger Mt sud | reverse complement strand
TAGGTGGTCGGGTCGGCTGGTGTAAACACGGTCTGCACCGTGTTGATCCCGGCCGGCAGCACGGTGCCGCTATCGACTGAGTATTTGAAGGTTCCCGATATAGCAGACGCCGCATTCAATTGCACCTCACACAAGGCGGTTCCATAGGGAACAACGGCGGGATTGGACCATAAGATCACCGGTGTTTTCTGCTGAACCGACCCGACCGCGAGAGTCACATTGGTTGACACTGAAGCGTAGTCCTTTGAATCGGTTGGCGCGAACCTGGCCGAAAGAGTGGTGTTTCCAACCGGCAATATTGTGCCAGCGCCAGGCGTGTAGATGACCATCCCCGGGACACTTGCATTCGCATTGAGCTGCGCACCACTGAGAGCTGTTCCCTTTACAATCGAGGCTGGCGTCGCCCAGCTAAAGGTAGGCACAGCTCGCATCACCGTGAGCTCTACAGATCCCGTAACCGCACTGTAGTTGGTTGTATCCGTAGGGATAAAGGTCGCTGTAAGGTTTGAGATTCCAGCCGGTGGAAGTGTGCCCGCAGCTGGTGAGTAAACAAATCTCCCCGGCACGCTCGCGGTCGCATTCAATTGCGTACTCGTTAGCCTGGTTCCGTAATTAATCCCTCCGGGTGCAGACCACATTAAAACAGGTGTCACCTTGGCAGGTTCGCTGCCAGTAACCCCTGCTGCCTGGTAGATAGACACCAGGGTCGGGTCGTTATCTTGCCAATAGTCCGCATGACCCATCAGGATGTCTCCCTTGGTCACGGCCTGGGTTAACTGCTTCTGGTAGTTCGCCAGCGTATTGGGGTTGACGTCGTTGACCAGATTCGCGCCAAATGCGTGGGGGTAAAAAAGGTAGGTCGAAGCGGGCGTCCCTAGATCGGTGTGGAAGAGAAAGGTGAAGAACGGGGCAGTATAAGCGTAGTACCTTGGCGTGCTCTCTTCGGGTATGAAGAGAAAGCTCGGTAGGTCCGTGATGAGCTGCTGATAAATCGCCGGGTCCAGAGTCCCACCGTTCGGATCCACGTTCGAATCGACATAAAAGATCGTCACACCCCAACGCGTGTTTGCGAAATGCGCTTTAGCCTCCAGATTCGCCACGATTGCGGCATTGCCCGAAAGATCGATCTGGCGGGCTGTTCCATTCGCACTCTGCGTAAACACTTGCGGACGCAGACAGACGCCCAGCTTCAACCCGGCGCTCGACATGATCTTGAAGTAAGCGTCGTCCAGTTTTTGTCCGTGGTAGGGCGAACTGGCATCGAGGACCGTGGCTTCCATCTCTGGCGCAACCGTTGCTACCTTGTCCGGCGAACACACATAGCTTGTGCTCTGCGGGTACTGCTCGCCTTCGATATCCCAAGTCACCATGCCTTGTGCGTTCATGGCACGTGCGTTGGTCACGTTGCTGGCCGCCTGGTCCAGAATGCGATTCTGGAATACCCGCATTCCAGAGAGCGACGTGATATCCATGTTCGAATCGTTGAAGTAGCGCCGGGGGTTGGTCGGGAACCCGCCGGGTTGCGTGATGTCCTGACCGTCCGGGGAACTCGCGAGGTAGGCTGTACCGATGATCCGGTGATCTGTCCAGGTCATCTGGCTCGGGTACTTCGCAGCGAAGCTTCTATAGGCATCGCTTGCGTCTGCCGGTGTTCCCTCCGCCGTCCAGCGCAGCGAAACCGTATAGGTAAAGCTCTGTCCGGGCTGCACTGGCTTGTCGTTATGGGGCAGAAACGTCGCGAGCCCATCCGGAGAAGACGCGGACATGATGGGTGTGTACGTGTTCGCCCCGGCCGCCTTCCAACCTCCGTACAGTGCGGCGGACTCATCGGGAATGACGCTCGTTACCACGCCCGAGCCGTAATCCGCGACGCTGACTCCGGGTCCCGTTGTCGTGATCACAGTTTGCGTGTAGCCGTAGAATTGCGAGGGATCGCTCGGAAAGTGGAGCGCAAGCGGATAGATCTCCGCCCCGTCGAACACGATTCCGGATCCAGCAAAGTTCGTCTCTGTCACCACCATGTCCAGATTGTTGCCACTCTGCACAAAATGTGTAGCGATGCTGCCCCAATCAAATCTGTATGTTTCGGTGTGGCTCGAAGGGTCCCAGCTCACCCCGGAGTTGCTTTCGCCCCAGCCGTACTGGCCGTCGGACATAGCATTCCCGTTCAAATCCGTTGATTTCATATGCCAGATGTGAAACGCGTCCGCAGGATTGCTGCCGAGGTCTTCCAGCACCTGACCTTGAAAGGCGATTGTCTGGACACCATTTTGCCCGTAGGTTACCTGCAGAGGAGCTTGCGCTACGACGGGAACTACCGCTGTAAGAGCAAGAAGAGTCGTGAGCGCGTACTTGTACCGGCTCGCTGTTGAGAGTAAGAAACGCGCGCACATCATCGCTTGGAAAGCCTTTCATTCTGGTGAGGCTGCTTGGGACGAAGGAAGCCGAAATTACTCAACCCCTAGTGTGTCGATAGCTGACCAAAGAACAGTAAGGAGCAGGGGAGAAATATGTTTGCCCAAACCGAAGCTGCTCGGCTCGCGAGGGAAGGTCCAAAAGGGAGGTGCGAGACATCTGCGGGCCAGGTCCCCGGATCGATCGAAACCGACCTAGCTTTCTGCAACCCATCGTGTCTTCAGTGCAAACTATCGTGACAGCGCTGAGTTATCTTGGCTATTCCACTAACCTGTTACTAGGTCTGCAACTAGCCGGTACCGGATGGTGCGCTCAAATGGGCTGACTGGAAGTGGGTGGTGCATGTACGGCCACCTGAGCGGAGTGCACAGGTCTTCATTCTCCCTGAGCCGGGGTATATAGCTGGCGTGAGTGCTATTCCTGCTGTTCCATTACCAGCAACAGTTCAACGTGCCAGCCGCTCCGCCAGCCGCATGGCTAGCGCCAATAAGGTGTGAGTGGGGTTCGAAAACCCTGAGCAGGGGAACACCGCGCTGCTGCAAACATAGGCATTGGCCGTTCCGAACAGTCGCAGATTTGGATCGACCACGCCGCTGTGCTCGGTTGACCCCATGCGCATCCCGCCCATGTGGTGAAAGCTGTCCTCGCAGCGGCGCGCAAGCCCCGGATCAGCCAGATCTTCGACAGCTTGCACCCGGGCTACCCCGGCCAAGGCACTCTGGGCCACCTGGACAAGGCACCGAATGGTTCGCAATTCCAGGTCCGAGAGTCTCCACTGTATCCTGGTCCGCAGCAAACCTAACTCGTCCCGTACATCGCTGAGCGTTATCCTGCTGTCTCCGCATGGCTCCTGCTCACAATGTACCCGCATCTGCATGGGTGCTTTGCGCGCATGATAGGCCCGGTGTTTCACCGCATAACGATAGCCGTGCCGGGCAAGTAAAGGCCCGTTGCGCAGCAACTCCCAAGCTTCCGCTCCATCGATCTCGCCAAACCTGCCTCTCAGCAGCTTTTTGGCCGTCCCTTTCAAGCGCGTTAGCCCTTGCACATCGCTGTCTTCAGAAAAGAATGTCGCGCCTGCCTGGAGCAGCCCCTCGGTGCGCTGGGTTGCTTCGTCGAGCGTAAGTTTCGGATTGTATTTGTATCCGTGAAGAAAAACCGTGTCGAAGTTAGCGTGAAACGCTCCTCCTGGCAGCGGCTTTACCGTGGCCGCAGTGCAGTCCACATGATCTTGGAAATGCATTCCAAGCAAGCCGGAGGAATTCCAGGGAAGACCGCCCTCGCGTGGTTGCAGGAAAAATCGGGAACTCTCGATTGCACCTAGGCAGAAGCAGTATTCAGCGGCAGTAAAGACGGCTTCCACGTCACCTTGCGTCCGGCAACGAACTCCGCGGACCTGCTCCCCGTCCAGCAACAACTGCACTGCGTTCGCATGCAGCCAGACCTCGATGCCATCGCCTTCGAGCGCCGACTTGTGGAGCAGTGCGAAGTTGGGCTCGAGGCACCACCGTGAAAGGCTGATGCAGAGCGGGGCCAACTGCGGTTGCTCCATACCAAGCGCTGCCCACACCAGGTTGTCTTCCCGGAGCGCTCCCTCCAACCCCTCCACCTGTATGGCCCTTTGATAATAAGGTGTGAGTTCGGTCTTGGCGAACGGCCACCCACTGCATGAGATCCATGGGCGAGTCTCAAAATTCAACGGGTCGAACTCCATACTCTGCCCGCCCCACTTTGTCGTCGTGCCGCCCAACGCTCTTACTCGGCCCTCCTGTAGGCCACGATATGGCAGGCCTCCTATCTCGCTTACATAGGGAATTTGTGCACGCTCTTCAACCAGTCGTCCTCCGCCTTCCAGCAGTAGAACGCTGCGGCCGAGCCGTTTCAGTTCGACGGCGAGCGCTATTCCCGCCGCGCCTGCTCCTACGATGCAGACGTCTGCATGTGATCGAGCCTCATAGCGATCCGTTTCAAGATCGTGAATCAAGCTTGTTGCCTCGGTTGAATTTCTCGATCAAGCTCAGCCAGGTATTGGACGACGGCATCAGTCACGCCCAGCCGAAACCGCTTCCAAGTAAACAACTCTGCCCGCTGCCGCGCTGCCACGCCCATCCGCTTCAGATCCGTCCTGTGCTCCACGGCCCACCGGATCCGTTCCACAAGCAGATCTGGCCTACGCGGCTCCACCACAAACCCTTCCACGCCGTCGACAATCAGGTCAGGAGCCGCCGTGTGCGTTGTTGAAAGAATTGGGAGCCCGCACGCGAGTGCCTCCAGCAGCACTTGTCCGAATCCTTCCGCGACCGACGGAAAACAAAACAGATCGGCGTCCTGATAGGCTGCAACCAGCTCCTCCCCGCTCACGTTGGGCCGCACCAGCACCTTAGCCTCCATGCCCTGAAAAAGTTCCAGACCATCCACAACTCTCCCGCAGACTGTCAGTTGCACCTCATCGGGTGTGAAGGTTTGCAGCGCCTCCAGCAGGTACTTGATTCCTTTGCGCTGATTGATTCGACCGACAAACAACAGCCGCAGAGGACCACTTTCATTCTTTTCCGCTCCCCCCGGCCGAAACCGCTGAAGATCAACTCCATACGGAACCACCGTAATCTTAGCTGTTGCACCGTGCTCTATCAGACTGCGTTTGGTAAAGCTGGAGGCAGCCAGGAAGCTCGACGCAAGCCGTGTCTCCTCAACAAGGTGACGATAATCATTCTCGGGCAACGCCAGCTCCCACTCCTGCTCCAGCGATGCTGCGCATTCGGGGTGATTCTCCAACTCCTCCAGCAACAGCCTGCGTACGGTTCCCGGATGGGGATGCATCTGAAACAGCATGGCCGGGCGCCCATATTCGGCAATCGCGTCAAATCCGTAATAGCTATAGCTAACCAGACCCGCATCCGACCTTCGCGCCAGCCGTCCAGCCTCGCGGCCCAACTTTGCATCGGCTGCTCGATTGCTGTGGCGACGAAGCTCAAACGGAACTCGCGGCAATCGATCCAGCAGCAGGCCCCGAAACCCCTCAGCCCAACACATCTTCACTTGACCACTTGGCAACGCCCGCTCACTACGCCGTTCCAGCAATTCCCGTAAGCTCGGAGGCAGCCGCTCGGAAAATCTTGCGGCCCAACCCCGTTCCGCGGGCCAGAAGAGATCCGTCACTAAACATTCGAGTAAGCCAGCTTCGCTCAATGCAAGCGCTACTTGATAGCTGTCACGCGCACCTCCGTGGACCAGAACGACCTTCCGGGAATGAATCGTTGTCCTTGGCATTTGACCAGCGATTACCTGTGACCGGGAATTCATAGCAGGGAGTCGAAGTGGCGTTTCAACTCGCCTGCGCACGCCGACCAGGTAAACTGACGCGCACGCACTTTGCCAGCCTGGGTGAAATGTGCTCTCGCACGGTCGTCGGTCAAGAGACTGCTGATCGCCTCAGCGTGGGCTACTGGGCTCCCGGGGTCCACCAGCAGCGCTGCATTCCCAGCAATTTCCGGGATGGAAGAACTGTCGCTGGCGACAACACTCGCTCCGCAGGCCATTGCCTCTACGACCGGCAAACCGAAACCTTCATAGCGCGAAGGATACCAGACAACCGTCGCCGCGGAGTAAAGTGCATGGAGCGCTTCGTCCGACACGAAGCCCAGCAGCCGTACACGGTCGCCAAGTTGCGCTGCCTGGACGGCATACATCGGATTGGTATGATTCACAACTGCAATAATCAATTTTGGAAATCGTTTTTGCAACATCGGAATCGCTTCGAGGATCAGCTCCGCGTTCTTGCGAAAGTGCAGTCCACCGGGCACCAGCACGAAGGGCTGGTCCATCAGACCGGCCTGTTCTACAAACTGCTGTCCCGCCGGGTCGACAGGCCCGAAGAAGTGCGGCGTGACCCCGTTGTGCACCCAGCGAATTCGATCCTTGATGGTAGGGAAGAAGTGCGCTAGCCGCTCAGCGGAAAAGGCCGACACGGTGTGGAACATATCTACACGCCGTGTGAGCTTCTTATACAAGAGCTCCCATTTGAGCCGCGTTCTCCAATACTTTGCATCCCGAATATGGGCACCGGGCTCGAAATATCCTGCATCGTGCGCCGTCATCACAAGCTTCGCCTTGCGCACTGGGACATAACTCTCTCCGGTACAGAAGACCACCTCCGCCTCCGGCCAGAACCGCTCTGCCTGCGGACTATCCAAGAAGAACCAGCGCGCCTGTTGCCGGCTCGTATCGCCCGCGAACGTGTGGTAGTGATAACCGGTCCACGGATCCCGCACCAGGGGCAGAATCCGCGCTTTGTCTGACGCGTCGGCCAGAATGCGCAGGTTTACATCTTCGCGGAGAGCAAGATGTTCTGTGATCTGCCGCGCCGTACGGCCTGCGCCAGTGGATCCGTGTATGTTCCTCAGATGCACATACGCCAGGATATTCCGCTTGTCAGGCTTGTCCTTTGATGTATGTTCGCTGGCGCGGGTCGCCTGCTCTATCCCCGAGACTTCGCTCCTGCTTGGCATCCAATTACTCTCCGGTCTTGTTGGTGCTTTGTTCCGGCTTCTGATGGACTGAATTCGTCCAGACATCCACAACAATCCTGGCCCGGCAAACACTGCATTTATGTGCGATAGAACACTATCGGCTTGGTGAGTAGATGCATACAACTGAGGTTTTATTGTACCCGTCCCTGAAGGAAGCTTCTGTCCATTGCCCCGCAGTGGAGACGCACGAGCAGGGAGGATCATGATCGGTCACCCGCCAGAACTCAATTTGCTACTTGTCCCACCCCGGAATATCAGGACGGCGCAAGCTTCGAAGTCAGTGTGAATGTTGCCTAACCCACTTATCTGATGGCGACCGTAGAGCACACACTCTCAGCCTGACGTCTAACTGCTCGCGCCTGATCCTTCGAAGTAAGTAACTGATTTTCGAGCACCTGGTTTCCTCTCGTAACCTGAAGAAGATTTCTGTCGTCCCAGGACGACAAAGAAGCATCTGACCCTCAAGACGCAGCGTTCTAATGGCGTGAGAGGAGTGTCGATGAAGAAGAAGAACAGGTTAGGACTACTCCTTTTCGGTTTGGGGGCCATAGCAGCTCCCGTGTCGCTGCACGGCCAGGTCGCACTGCAGCACCGCCCGGTTCCTGCCCCCAAGTACGTCTTGGGTCCCGGCGACCAGCTCGTGCTTCACGTAGCCAATGATGAAGAGATTTCCGATAAGCCGATCTCCATCGATCCGGCGGGCACAATCGATTTGCCTATGGTTGGCCGCCTGCATGCAGCAGGCCTGACCTTGGAACAGCTCAAAGCCGAGCTTACTTCCCGGCTCCAACGCTACATCACGCAACCCGATGTCAGCGTCAACCTGTCTGCGAGTGGTAGCCAGCCTGTTTCCGTCCTCGGAGAGGTCACCAACCCCGGGGTCCAGCAATTGAAGGGTTCAGGCCATCTGCTGGAAGTTCTCTCTCTTTCGGGCGGCCTGAAGGCGGATGCTGGTCCGACTGTAATTGTCACGAGGCAGTCCCGCTGGGGTGCAATTGACAATCCTAAGGCCCACACAGACCCTACAACGGGCTTCTCCACTGTTAGCTTTTCGCTGGATGAACTCATGTCCGCGCACAATCCGCAAAATAACATCCTGATCGAGCCGAACGATGTCATCACCGTACCCCGCGCGGACCTCGTTTATGTCGTAGGCGATGTGCACAAAGCTGGCGGTTTTCGGCTTTCGCATCAGACCATTTCTCTGCTACAGACGCTCTCACTGGCTGAAGGTCTCGGCCCTAACAATGCCGCCGGACGCGCTCGCGTACTTCGCCAGGAGCCCGGCGGCGACGGTACGCCGCGTCAGATCCCAGTCGACATCAATAAGATTGTTGCCGGCAAGGCGCCCGATTTCAAGCTTCAGGCCAACGATGTTCTCTTCATACCCCGAAGCGGAGTCAAGGTCGTTTCAGAAAAGGCGATTGACGCCGCGATCGGAATCACGACCGGTCTTCTGATTTACCGCCACTAAATAGATTTTAGCGGTTCGCAGCGCATGTGCTGCTGCTGTACTGCTTTGCTGTCCCGAACGCCAATTTCTCTGCCCGGAAGGTCTTACCCATGAGTCACCCACGTCTGGACTCCAATCGCCCCACTCGAGACAGTCTGCAAGAGCTATCTTCTGCCTTCCCCGGCACGTCACCCGAGTTGTATTCAGGATCGCCAGGCCCCGCCTACACTGAATCACGGCCGGAAGGTCTCTTCGACGAATACGTCCGCGTCCTGGCCCGGCATCGGCTGACCATCATTGTCCCCGCTCTCCTCGGACTTTTGATTGGCGTCCTTATATGTCTACCTTCGCAGCCTGTCTACCGCACTCACACCTCGCTGGAAATTCGGAGTATCAACGGCGACTTCATGAATCTGCACTCCGTTGCGCCTACGGGCGACAACAGCCCCGCGGGTGCGGATACGAACTTTCAGACACAGATCAAGCTGCTCGACAGCGACACGCTATTGCAGCAGACCGCAAACTCCCTTTTTGCCGAACCGCATCCCGCTTCCATCGTGCGGCAAGACCTCATCTCGCGGTTCGGCCGGGCCATTCACTTTGGGGGCCACGCGACCATACCGTACACCGCGCTCGTCAACCAAACCGTCCATAGTGTCACCGTCAAGCCTCTGGGGTTGACACGGCTGGTAGACGTCACCTGCGATTCCTACGATCCGCAGTTCTCCGCCAATTTCTGCAACACGCTCATCCGGACCTTCGAGGATCAGGGTAGGGAAACCCGCTCCGCCGAAGCGCAGAAAACCAGTGCGTGGCTGACCAAGCAGGTCAGCGACGTTCGGCAGCGCGCTGAAGACGACCAGAAAAAGCTGGAGCAGGCTGTCGGGGGCAACGGTCTCATGCTGTCGCAGGCCACCACTTCGATCGGGGAAGATCGGCTTCGCTCGCTTCAGGACGAGATGGTCAAGGCGCAGGGGGACCGCGTAAAAAAGCAGGCAGACGCCGAACTTGCACGTACGGTTCCCGGCGACACTTTGCCCGGTGTCCAGGACAATCCGGAGCACCGTGCCTACGAACTCAAGCTGGCAGACCTGCAGAGTCAGCTATCTCAGCTTGTCCCCATGCTGACGGAAGCGAACCCCAAGGTGGTTAGGATTCGCGCTCAAATCCGTCAGGCAGAGGGCGGCCTCGTGACTACGCAGGGGTCCAGCACACGCCGAACTGACAACGAATACGCTGCCGCCATCCACCGTGAGCACCTGCTCGATGCCGCATATAGCGCACAGGAAGCGGCCGTCTCGACCGACCTTCAAAAAGCGGCTCAGGTGAGCCTTTTGCGTAAGGAACTCGATAGCGAACAGAATCTCTACGAGACGCTGTTGCAGCGCGCCAAGGAGGCCGGCTTCGCTTCTGCTGTTCAGGCTGCAACCATCCGTATCGTGGACACCGCGCGCGTTCCCAACGAGGCTGCCTCGCCGAAGCGGAAGCTCGCCGGCAGTGCCGGGCTCGCACTCGGCGCCCTTGGCGGCATCGCACTCGCGTTCTTTCGCGACCGCAACAACAAGGTTTTCCGAATCCCAGGTGAGGTCACACGTCTGCTCCAGGTTCCGGAGTTGGGCGTAATCCCGGCGGCGCTTGCTGCGCGCGCCAAATTAGCCCCAACTTCGGAGGCTCGCAAAGGTGGGCTGAGTATCGCCGTGTCCAGCATCCCGGATGAGAGCGAAGCTTTGGGGCTCGCGCGTTGGGGCGACGACTTCTCGATCGTAGCCGAGGCCTACCGCAACGCAACCTACTCCATCCTGCTCTCGAGTTCGAGCAAGCGCTCCCGCAGCTACGTGGTCACCAGCCCAAACTCCGGCGAGGGCAAAACCTCCATCACATCGAACCTCGGCGTTGCGCTGAGTAAGTCGCGGCTCCGTGTCGTCCTCATTGATGGCGACCTCCGTCGACCGTCACTTCACCGCGCCTTTGCTCTCGAAAATCGTCGCGGACTGCGTGAAATTCTCCGCGGCGAGGTCAACCTTGAAACAACCCCCACTGCCAGCCTGGTTACGAGCACCAACATTCCCAATGTGTCGGTTATCTGTGCGGGACGGGGGGAGGGTGAAATTGTCGGGTTGCTCCACTCTCCTTATTTCGGCGCTCTGCTGGCGCGGCTCTCCAGAGACTTCGACGTTGTCCTGGTGGACTCACCGCCGATTCTGCATATGGCTGACGCCCGCATTCTTGCAGGACAGAGTGACGGTGTGATTCTCGTCTTTCGCGCCGGCCTTACAACCCGCGAACAGGCCGTGCATGCCCGCGACTTGTTTCAGCGTGACGGCGTCCGCCTTGTAGGCACACTCCTCAACGGTTTTGACCCACGGCGCGAGGGTATGGGGGAGTACTACAAGTCCTATTACGGCCATCAACAGGACGGTTCCACCGTATGATTTCCAACCTTGCTCAGGACCCCGAGGCGGTGGCCCTCGGGGCACAAGCCGCCACGCTGGCCGACCCGGGCCTGCAGCCCCTGGCGCCGCTCACGTCCGCGACAGACGTAGGGGCGGGTCTGTCCGGCGATGTGACACGCAAGATCGTCGGCGGCACCTCCGCATTGTCGCTCGGAATCTTCATTGAGCGCGGATGCGGATTTCTCGCCAACATCCTGGCCGCTCGCTTCGCTGGAACGACGACCTTCGGTGCCTATTCATTCGCCATCTCGACCGCCAACCAGATCTCCACTTACGCAGCAGGCGGAATTGGTGCCACAGCGGCGCGTTTCTCGGGCAAGTACCCGCGCGGAACCCCTGGCTACAGCACTCTCGCGCGAGCTCTCATGATTGTCTCGCTCGCGTCCGCCGCCTTGGCGGTGTGCGCTCTCTGGTTCGGCGCCGCCCCGCTCGCGCGTGTGCTGCATCAGCCGGGCTTCACTCGTCTGCTTCGCTGGGCGGCACTCTCGGCAGCCGGGATGCTTCTTCTCGAGTGCGCACGGGGATTCTTCGTCGGTCAACGGCGTTTAGGCGCGATTGTGCTGCTCTCGTTCATCGTTGGAACGGGCATGATTACGCTTTTGCCTGCTGCCGCCCACCTGCGCAACCCGATCGACATGATCGCCGTTCAGGGCTCCGTTACTACATTGGCCGTCGTGATCTGCCTTTTGCTGAGTGGCCCGCTCAGCCTTCGTGCTCCATCCGACGGCGGCAGACTGGCCCTCGGTCCCATACTGCGCGAGGTCTGGAGCTTCGGTTTCGTGCAACTCGCCGGGCTCGTGGGTTCGAACCTTGCCGGATGGTGGATCACCTTCCTGATTGCGCGCGGCGACACCACGTTGGTTCAGATGAGCTTCTTCGGGGTCGCGAGCCAGATGCGCAACATCGCCGGGATCGTCCCCGGCCTCCTCACCGAAGGGTCGTACGCTGTGATGGCGGATCCCGGAGGCGAGGCCGAACGTACACCGCATCGTGTTATGGCTCTGTGCTCGTTCGCTTCGATTGCTTTGGCGCTTACGCTCGCCGCTATCGGCATCACGATCATCCCCTGGGCAATCACGCTGCTGTATGGCCATAGTTACGCCCCTGCCGGCATCACCGCCGCCGTCGCACTTGCCATCGCAGTCGTGCATATGGGCAACGCACCGGCTGCGGCCCGGCTCACCATCGTATCGATTCGTTCGACTGCCGTAATCAACACTGTCTGGGCGGTTTTCGTCGCCTCCGCCGCGACCCTCTTCCTGTTCAAAGGCGGCTTGGCCTGGCAGGCGATGGCCATCTATTTCTTCGCGCATATCCTGTCTTCCGCGCTGGTGCTGGTCACACTCGCCCGGCGCGATCACATCCCGCCGGGGCTTACGCTCCTGTTCGTCTTTGGCGCGACCGCGGCCAGTTCGTTCGCAGCGCTGGCTATTCTGCGTGGCCTGCGTCCGGCTCTCACTGGTCCACTGACTGCGGCCATGTCGGTGCTCGTTCTGTTTACGATGGCGGGCCTTTTCACACTTGGCCGTCGTTACCGCTGGCTGCCCACCGCCTCCGCACTCGCCTCGATGGCTTCCTCCATCCGCGCCCGGCTGCCTTACAGGGGAGCTCGCCATGTTTGAGTTGCTTCTCCTGCTTACCGCCGTCATCGCCATCACCGGCATCGTGATTGCCTATGACGGCAGCCGTGACGTCTTTCATCCGCTCGTTATCATCGGCCCCATGCTCCTCTTTCTGTATGCCTGGATGCCATGGGAGCTGCTCCGGCATCATGGTTTGGCACGCTTTTTCGACGGGGATCAGTTGCGTTTCGTTCAGTTGCTCAATATGCTCGGCGTGCTTGCCTTTGTGCTCGCGGTACTAGCGGCCGGCGTGCGCATCCCTCCTTCGCAACGCCGTCCACTCGAGATCACATCTCGAATCCAGCGCCGGCTTCTGATCGGCTCAGCCGCGCTGGGCAGCATCGGCCTCCTGTGCTGGTCCATCACGATCATCAATGTCGGAGGCTTTACCGCAGCCTTCAGCACCTCGTACGCGGGCGGACAGGACTCGAGCGGTTACATCCGCGATGGGGCGATGCTTCTGCTGATTGGTGTTCTGCTCGCCGTGGTCTCGCTGTCGGCAGGGGGTCCCCGCCTGCTCGGAATCCTTCTCGCCTTTGTATTCGGTGCTCCCTGGGCTTCGAGCGCTCTGCTGATGGGTCGCCGAGGACCTACATTTAATCTGGCCGTCGTCTGTCTGATGGGCTGGTACATCAACCGCCGGAAACGTCCTCCACTGCTGTTAGTTACCGCCGGCGGTCTGCTTCTCGGCTGGTTCGTCCTGTTCCTTGTCACCAATCGCCAGCAGATCTATCTGGGATCCAGCTTCGACGTGAACACCAACGTTTCTAACCAGGTGGAGAAGCCCGATACCGGAAACGAGTACATTTACGGTTCCGGCTCCGTTTTGGCCGCTCAGCGCCGCGATCATTACTTCTGGATGCGCCGCTATCTCGCCCAGGTTCTTATCCGGCCCATTCCCAGCGCCATCTGGCCCACAAAATATGAGGACTTCGGCGTTCCCGAACTCCTTTACAACGCCGGCACGGGTCAGGGAATCGGCGACACCCTGGGCTGGGTTGGAGCACCGGGATCCGCACCCGGCATTATCGCGGATTTCTGGCTGGAGGTCTGGTGGTTTGCACCAGTTCTGATGGGTCTGGTCGGCTATGGTTTTGCCACCACCTGGCGCCGTGCGGTCACACGTGGCGGCCCTTGGTCCACTCTTTATGTCTGCCTCGTCGCGCTTTCTATTTACCTGGTGATGCAGACCGGTGAAGCCGTTATCTTTCGCACTCTGGAGCTTGCGATTCCGGCTTGGCTGGCTTGGAAGTGGGCCATCCGCGAGCCTCGCACCCACGCCCGCCGCCGTCTGTTCGGGGCTGCCCAACCTGCGCTCGCGCGCGTTCCCGATGCGCATCAGACATCCCTAAATCAGTGGAGGTCTCCGCATGTCTAAGTCTGCCGTCCAATCCCGTTGCCGCGTTGTCGTGATATGGATCGACTGGTATCCGTACCATGTAGCTCGTTTGCGCGGTCTCCTTGCGACGGCCGCCCTCGCCGGTTCTGTCATTGGGCTGGAGATGGTCGGCGGCATCGGCGTTCATGCGGGACTTAAGTTCCGTGAAGATCTTCCGGCTGACCTTCCTATCCAGACCCTGATGCCCGATACCGGATGGAAGGACGCAAATCAATTCACGCTGGCGCGCCTGCTCTGGCGTAAGCTCTCCGAGCTCGATCCAGAGATCGTTCTCGTACCGGGCTACTCCACTCTGCCTGGAATTGCTGCCGCGCTCTGGGCGCGCACTCACGGTGCCATAAGCGTGCTGATGACCGAGAGCACGGCTTACGATCACAGCCGCACCTGGTGGAAGGAGGCAATCAAGAGCCTTGCGCTCCGAGCCCTCTTCAATTGGGCTATCGCGGGTGGCAAGGAGCACGTCAAGTATCTCCACCAGCTTCGCTTTCCCCGCGAACGCATCGTCACCGCCTATGACGTGATCGACAACGCTTTCTTTCGCCTGGGTACAGACGTCCTCCGCGCTCAATCAAGCCCGGCCCAGCACGGGCTTCCAGCTTCACCTTACTTCCTTTACGTGGGGCGACTGGCACCCGAAAAAAACGTTCTCACGCTACTGGGAAGCTGGCTAACGTATCGCCAGCACGGAGGCAGCTGGCCTCTTGTGCTGGTGGGTGATGGACCGGAAGCGGGCATTCTCCGTTCCATCGCAGCGGCCTCACCCTTCGCCGCTCAGGTTCACTTTCCGGGGCTCAAATCCTCACGCGAACTGCTGCCGTTTTATGCATTTGCGGGCTGCTTCGTGTTGCCCAGCAGCCGCGAACCGTGGGGCCTCGTAGTCAATGAGGCTATGGCTTCGGGCCTCCCGGTCCTGGTTTCTAACCGCTGCGGCTGTGCACCGGATCTGGTTTCCGTAGGTGGGAACGGTTTTCTCCTGGACCCCACGGATGGGTCCGCGATTACTGAGCTGCTCAGTAAAGTTGCGCAACTCTCTCCCGCTTTGCGCGCACATATGGGCAACCTCTCGACCCACATTGTCAGCGAGTTCTCACCCGCCCACTTTGGCCAATCGATCGCTTCGATCGCCGCCCATTCGGTTGATTGCAACAACCTTCAGCAATCCTTGGACACGGCGGCGACGGAGTTCACCTCAGGGGGTGTTCAGTGAATGCAAGTTTCCTCACTTCCGATCAGTCCAGCCACGTGAGTTCTTCCCAGCTTCAGCCCCGCGCGGCTTCGTGGATGCAGGTAGTCTCCCATATCGACCCGCGTTATGGAGGCCTTAGCGCCTTCGTTCCTGCGCTTACCCGCCGGCTAACCCAGCGTGAATCGCCGGTTGAGAGTGAGTCTGGTACTTACTTCAACGGCTGCGATGTCTCCCTGGCGGCCTTCTGCAATTCGGACGAACGCTTCAAGCCGGAGGGCGTCTCTGCCCGGCAGCTCTCGTTCTGGTCCCCAAGTCATTCGGCATGGTTGCGTGATTCTTCCCTCCGCCGCAGCTTCGAGACTCAGGTTCGTGCGGCCGATGGACTTCACATCCACGGTCTTTGGGAGATCAGTACGTCTGTCGCGGCCCGTACCGCTCGCAGACTCGGGGTCCCTTACATTCTCTCCGCGCACGGCATGCTGGAGCCCTGGGCCCTCCGGGCCAAGCGCCTCAAAAAGCTTGTTTATGCTTCATTGCTCGAACGCTCGAACGTCTCCGGCGCCTCATGCCTGCACGCGCTCACTCACGCCGAGGCGGCCCATTATCTGCGGTTTGGGGCACGCTCTCCGATCGCCATCATCCCCAATGCGGTCGAGGTCCCCACGTATTCCGACCCCGCTGCCTTCCTTGACGCCTTCCCCGCATTAAGCGGCCGTCGCATTGTGCTGTTCCTGGGCCGAATCCACCCAAAAAAAGGCCTTGACCTTCTCCTCGAAGCCTGGGCCGAGCTTTCCTCTACCCACCCTGACGCTCATCTGGTTCTTGCGGGCCCCGATTGCGAAGGGACGCAGGCCAAACTGGAGGAGACGATTGCCGTTCGCAGGCTGGAGTCCTCGGTCACTTTCACCGGCATGCTCGACGGCACCATGAAATGGAGTGCACTTGCCGCGGCCGAGGCCTTTGTGCTTCCATCCCACTCCGAGGGCCTCAGTGTCGGCGTTCTTGAGGCCATGGGCATGGGCCTTCCTGTCCTTGTGACAGAGCCCTGCAACATGCCCGAAGTTCTGGAGCACCGGGCCGGCTGGCAGGTTCCAGTGGAGATTCAGTCCATAACCGCCGCGCTTCAGCAGCTCCTGGCCAATTCTCCTCAAACCAACCGGGAGATCGGTTTACGCGGTGCCAATTTGATCGCCTCTCGCTTCTGCTGGCCGGTTGTAGCCCGCCAGTTCGCTGCACTCTACGACTGGGTCCTGGACGGAACTCCGATGGCCTCCGCTCCCTCCTCCATTCAGCTGGTTGTCCCAGAGAATCTGCTCTGAACATTGGATAAAACTATGGCCTCGCATCCTCAACTCGCCCAGTATGACAACACCTGGTATTACCCCGGCGGTAGCTTGCTCAAGCGCTCCCTCTGGTTCTTCCTGGGGCACGCCATTGTGCGTTCGGCGTGGATTCCATCTTCCGGTTTGCGTGTCTGCCTCCTGCGCCTGTTTGGAGCGAAAATCGGACGCGGCGTCGTGGTCAAGCCCTCGGTCGACATTAAGTACCCGTGGCACCTGGTTGTAGGCGACCACACCTGGATAGGCGAGCGCGTGTGGATTGACAATCTCACGACAGTGCGTCTCGGCTCGAATGTGTGCCTTTCCCAAGGTGCCTATCTATGCACAGGGAACCACGACTGGACGGACCCTGATTTCGGCCTGATGATCGCTCCGGTTCAGCTTGGAGACGGGGCTTGGGCCGGCGCCCGCGCGATCCTCACTCCGGGCACGGTTCTCGGTACTGGATCGATTGCCGCTGCCGGTGCGGTCGTCTCGGGCCTGGTTCCGGATTTCACAATCTTCGCCGGCAATCCCGCCAAGTTTCTCAAGACCCGCACTATCCGATTCCACGCCAGCACACCCGATACCTGGGGCGCAAGAACAGCAGCCACGCCAAAGGCGCAATCATGAAGATGAAGATGAAGATGAAGATAAAGATACTGCTGATCAACCAGTTCTTCTGGCCGGATTCATCTGCGGCCAGTCAGCAGCTCACCGACCTTGCTGCTGGTCTCGCCGAACGCGGCATGGACGTTACCGTGCTATGCGGAGAAGGCGGCTATGCCGGAGCGGCAGGAAGTAAACCGCCTGCCGGGGTCCGGATTCTTCGGGCCAAGGCCCTGCCCTTTTCCCGCGGCAGTCTCGGCCGTATTCTTTCTTACCTCTCGTTCTACATCTCCGCCGGCGTGCGTGCCCTCACGGCTCCACGCCAGGATGTAATTCTCACCCTAACCACGCCGCCACTTATTTCTCTCCTCGGGACCCTGCTCAAGCTGCTCCGCGGCTCAAAGCACTTTGTCTATGAGCAGGACATGTACCCCGATGTCGCCATCGATCTCAAATACCTCAAAGCGAACAGCCCCATCACCCGGATCATCGGTT
>JAABUO010003975.1_pt1 | contig 17485 bp, 15 predicted proteins | sample 5559291 | NCBI WGS metagenome assembly JAABUO01 (sample SAMN10711878, study PRJNA513372) | rock metagenome | isolation source: Antarctica rocks | place: Antarctica: Victoria Land, Finger Mt sud | reverse complement strand
GCAAAACGGGGGTGAGTTCCGGTCTGAAACTCGTCGCAGCACGTTGGAAGGGTTGAAGGTAGCCGAAATTGGGCAGCCACGCAGCCCTCTTAGCGGGGATTATCCTTGGAATATTGTTGAGACCCCACATAGGAGGCGCTGTACGAGGGGGCTAGTGCAGGATAAAGGAGCTTGCTTTGCAGTGTCGCTAAACAACCGACCGCAGTTGGCCGTGGTTTACCATGCGACCGCAGTCGCAGGTTTCGTCGCTGCAAACAAACTCCTTTAAGACGACACTAGGGAACCTCACCTCATAGATGGGGTGTAGTATGGAGAGGCCCTGAAAGTTTCTCGCGCGTGCCGTAACTCAAGGAAGATGGCCTGGGCGGTTGCGTAGTCCGGATCTGTGTCTGGATGATTGCGCAACCAAGTCCTGAGACCGTTGAGGTACCCTTTCGCTTTTGGATAGTGAAAGCCTCCGTCTCCACGGGTCACGGGGACCCCAGTTCTAGCCTCTTGCAGTAGTGCGTCCGCCGCTCCGCCGTTACCGACTGTGGCACCAGGTCTCCACAGGTCGTTCACAACACGCTGTAGGTATGGATCGTGGACGACCGGCTTGCGCAATATCTTGTATCCGAAACCGAGCCCCTTGTGCCCGTTCTCTAACAATCTTAACGCGCGGTCGGCTCCGCCCGGTGGTAGATGCGCTCGCGCCAGTTTGGCGAGGATGTTGATAAGCTTAACCACTACTGGTCTGGCGAACTTCGTCAGCTTGAGTAGCTTGAGCAGCTTCGCTGGTGGGACAACTAACAGAAGTATCGACGCAAATGCCTCGACACGATACGCCGTGTTGTGGCTATATAACACGGTGTCGATGTCGTCGCCAACGAACAAATTGAACGTCCCGACAATCACCTCGACGTGCAACATACGGCACGCTTCATACAGCGTCTTGCCCGAGCCGATAATTGGCACCGGCCCGATGTGGACGCGCTGGCTCGGGCAGGTGAACAGGCCCATTACGTCGAGCGCGTCGAGCGGGTCGTCGAGGGCATAGTCGTAGGTGCGCGTGCCGTCGAGGTCGGTGGGGTCGGGCTGGAGGTAGCGCATGCCTTCGGGGTCGTAGTAGCGCGCGCCCAGCCAGTAGTAGGTCAGCTTCTCGTCGTAGTAGTAGCCCCGGTAGCGCAGTTGCTGCGGCACCGTCTCGGCGGTGGCGTCGTTGCTGGTCTCCTCGCCCCAACTGTCGTAGGCGTAGCGATCCACCACTTTGCCGCTGCTGTCGGTCAGGGCGACGACGCTGCCCAAGCCGTCGAGGGCGTACCAGTAGCGGCTCGTCCCCGTGGGATCGGTGCGGATCAGTTCGAGCGGCTCACCGGAGGGGCCGTAGACGAAGGTGTTCTTGTAGAGCAGCGTGCCGGTCATGTCGGTCGTCGTGGCCGAGGCCAACTCGCCGGCCGCGCGATAGGCGAAGCGCGTGTCCACCGCCGTCTTGCCCGTGCGCGGGTCCGGCGTGAGCCGGTAGTCCGCGCGCAGCCCGTCGGCGTTGTATTGGAGTGTCGCCGTCAGCGGCGTGACGATGGTTTGCCCGTTGACCCGCGCGCTGTCCAGGCGCGTGACCGTAATGGGGCGCTGCAACGCGTCGTAGGCAAAGCGCTCGTTGCGCGCGTATTTGATGTAGCCGGGGTCGGTCGGATTGGCCGTCTGGGCGACGGCGTTGGAGATACTGGTGGTGTCGCCGTTCTGGTCATAGGCCAGGCGGATGGTAGCCGTCGGCGGCGAGTCGGAGGAGCCGCCCGCGACCTGCGCGTTGATCTGCCCGCCGGGCGTCCCCGCCGCCGTGTAGGTGTACACGTCGGTCGCCCCGCTGTCGCCGACCGCCGTGAGCACGTTGCCGTTCTTGTCATAGGTCCAGTGATCGCACTTGCTGGGCGTGACCATCTGCGGCCCGCACTCGTCGGTGAGCCGCCCCGCGGCGTCGTGCGTAAGGGCGTCGGTGCCCGAGAGCGTCGTGCTGCTCACGATCCAGCCCGCCGCATTGTAGCCGTAGGCGTAGCTACTCTGCAACGTCGTGGTCGCGGGCGTCTGGGCCGGCCCGGTCGCCGTCAGGCTCGTCAGGGCGCTGTTGGGGTCGTAGCTCAGGCTTGCGCCCGTGCCGTTGGGATACAACACGGTAAGCGGGAGACTGTTCGCATTGTAGGTGTAGCCGGTGACATAGGGGGCGGCCGCGCCCGTCGTGTCAGTGACGGCGGTGACGCGGCCCGCCGCGTCGTAGCCCAGGGTGGCGGCGGTCGTCCCGTCGGCGCTCGCCTCGGTGCGCTCCTGGCCGGCGGCGTCGTAGCCGTAGGTGGTGGTCGCCCCGTCGTCGCTCGCGCCCGTGGGATTGCCGGTCGCGTCGTAGGCGCCCCCGCTGGTGTGCGTCTCAGTCGAGCCGTCGGGCTTCCGGGTCGTGGTGGTCGTGCCGACGGTGTTGCCGTCGGGGTCGTAGCGCTCGGTGGTGGTGATCGTCGTGGCACCCGAGGCGTCGCTCGACGTGGCGACGGCCTGCGCGACGCGCCCGTCCCCGTCGTACTGCGTCGCGGTCGTGCGCCCGTCGGCGTCGGTCGAGCCGGTCGGGTTGTCGGCGTTGTCGTAGGTGTAGGACTCGTATTTGCTCGGGTTGGTCGCGCCCTTCGTGACGGGCTGGGGGTCCGTCTCGACCGCCTGGAGGCGGTCGGCGGCGTCGTAGGTGTTGTAGACCGTGTCGCCGTTGGGCTGCACCGTCTGCGCCACGTTGCCGTCCCCGTCGTAGCGCGTGAGCGTGGTCAGCGCCGAGCCCGCCATGTTGGCCGTGTCCGTGACCACCGTGCTGGTGATCGCGCGGTCGAGCGCGTCGTAGCCCATCGTTTCCAGCGTAACGGCCGCGTTGCCATTGGTGCGGTCGGTGGTGGTCAGGGCCGTGGTGTTGCCCGCGGCGTCGTAGGCGGACTGCACTGTGCCCGTCACCGGGTTCGTCATCTGGACCTGCCGGCCGGCCGCGTCATAGCCATAGGCGGTGACGTTGCCCTGCGGGTCGCTCTGCGCGGTCAGTTCATCGGCGGTGTAGGTCATCCGCATGGCGCCGCCCACGGGGTTGGTCTGCGCCACGAGGCGGCCCAGGGGATCGTAGTCGCTCGTCGTCGTGGCCCCGTTGGCGTCGGTGGAACTGACCGCGTTGCCCACCGCGTCGTAGGTCGTCGTCCCCGCGGGCGCGCTCGGCACGCCGATGTCGGCGCGGTCCGGCCCCACAAGGTAGCCGCTGCTGCTCGCGTTCTTGCTGCCGGTCACGCGCAGCTTGAGGCTGTGCCGCCCCGCCGCCAGTCCCCCCGCGCTCCAGATCAACACGGTGTACGTGCGCGCAGAGGCGTACAGATCCACCATGGTCTCGGCGCCCCCGTCGAGCGAGACGGCCGCGATGCCGTTGTTGGTGTCCTTGACCCCGTAGAGGGCGACCGCCGTCCCGCTGAAGGCCAGCGTGGCGGCGTCATTGGCCGTGCCATCCCAGCTGTTGCTGCGCCCGTACAAGCTCGGCCCGCAGTTGGCGCAGTGGCCCCAGTTCCCGGTGTAGCTGAACTGGTCCTGCCCCGCCCCCTGCGCGCTGTCGTCCACCGTGGCCGTGGTCACGCGCGTCGCCTGCGTGCTGCCGTCCCACAGGGCGACGGCGGGCCGGCCCGTGGCGATCGGCCGGCCCAGATGGTCGTAGGTCGTGGTCGTCTGGTTGCCGTTGGCGTCCACGCGCAGCGTGGGGTTGCCGTCGGCGTCATACGCGGTGACGCTGGAGACCGGCGCGGTCGTGGTGATCCCGTTGAGCGTCGTGGTGATCGGCGGCGTGCTGCTGCTCGTCTGGTCGCCCTGCGCGTCGTAGTTCGTGCGGCTCGTGTACTGGCCGCCGGGGTCAACCAGCGTCGCATTCCCGTTCGCATCCACGCTCACGCCGCGCCCGTCGGTCGTGCTCGTCACCTGACCATAGGCGTCGTAGCTGCTCATCGTGCCGCGCCACGTCGTCGCGCAGGTCGTCGCGCAGGTGTTCTGCGTGGTCTGCTCGGTCGTGGCCACGACGCCGTGGTGGCCGTCGTAGGCGTACTTCGTCACCCCGCCCTCGGGCTGACCGGTCGCCAGCAGGTCGTGCGTGCTCGGGTCGTAGGTGTGCGTGATGACGGGCGAGACCAGCACGCCGTTCTGGGGGCTGTACGCCTGGATGGCGGGCTGATCCTCCTCCACGATCTGCCCCACGGCGCCGTTGGGGCCAATGTACTGGTATTTGTTCGTCGTGGTGTTGCCGTTGGCATCGGCGCTCGTCGTCATGTCATGGTCGGCGTCGTACGTGCTCCGGCTGGTGTTCCCGAGCCCGTCCGTCACACCGGTGGCCTCGCCGGCCGCGTCGAGCGTATACGTGGTCGTGACAGCCGCTGTCGTGCCCGCGCCCTCCACGATCGTGGTGCGGGCGGGGCTGTACGTGTACTGCGTCGTGTAGGCGGGCGTGTAGCCCGGCTGGCCGGCCGTCCCTGACACCGGACTGGTGAGGTTGCTCACCCGCCCGCTCGCGTCATAGCCGATGCCCCAGACCCTGTTGGCAGCCGTGGTGATGCTGGTCATCAGCGTGCCACTGTAGCCGAAGGTCGTGGTCTGCGCGTCGCTCGTGCCCGCCCCGCGCGTCAGGCTGGTGAGCTGGCTCCCGGTGTACCCGTAGGTGACATGCTGCCCCTGCGCCCCGCCGCTGCTCGCCCACAAGGGGCTTTGCACGTCGGTGAGCTGCCCGTTGGTGTAGCCGAGCAGGGCGGCGCGGCCCCCGCTGTTGACCACGCTATTCGGGCTCGTCGCGCTGCTCGCTCCGTAGCTGTAGCCGACCTTGTTCCCGTACGCGTCGGTGTCGCCCGTGAGCCGGCCCTGGCTGTCGAAGGCCCAGAACTCGCTCGTCAGGAAATTGGTCAGCGTGTAGCCGTTGGTCGCAGCGGTGAGCTGCCAGGGCTGGCCCGCCGGCGTGGCATAGGCGGTATAGGGCGGCGGCGCGCTGAGGCTGCCCGTGTAGACGAAGGGCCAGACCGCGCCGGACCCGTCGGTGTAGCTGACGGTGGCGGTCAGCACGCCGCCCATGCGCGGCGTCACGCTCGCGGCGAGCCCCCCGCCGCCCGCCCCGGCCAGATTGCTATCCCAGGTGCGCTCGATGGCGATGTCCGGCCCCCGGCCAGACAGGCTCAACCCGGCCATGCGCGCGTCGAGGTGCCCATCGGCGAGATCGACCTGGAGGTCGACGCCCCCGCCGACCGCGCCCATCCCGCCGCTGTGCGGATGCCAGGGCACGCTCCCGCTGCGCGTCGCCCGAATCTTGGTCACGAACGCGTCCTGGCTGCCCCCGCCGAAGCCTGGTTGGACGGCGTTGCTCGTGGGGAAGCCGCCGTAGGTGTAGCCGGTGACGTAGGCGCTCCCCGCCGCGTCTATCGCGATGCCGTCGCCGAAGTCGTCGCTGCTCCCGCCCAGGTAGGTGCTATAGACCGGCGCCGTCCCGCTGACGTTGAGCTCGGTCACGAACGCGTCGCTGTTCCCGCCGCCGTAGCGGCTTTGCACGGCGTCGGCCGTGGGGAAGTCGGGCGAGGAGGTTGTCCCGACGAGGTAGGCGTCGCCGGCGCTGTCGACCGCGACGGCGCTGGCGCTGTCGCCGTTGCCGGCGCCGCCGGTCCCGCCGAGGTAGGTGCTGTAGACCAGCGCGCTTCCGCTGGGGTTGAGCTTGGTGGCGTACGCGTTGGTGCACAAGGGCGCGCCGCACCCCGCCCCCTTCAGTCTTCCCTGTAGCGCGCCCGCCGTCGTCGGGAAATTGGTCGAGCCAGTGTCGCCCACCACGTACGCGGCGCCCGCGCCGTCGAGGGCGAGACCGTTGCCGGACTCATTGTCGCTGCCGCCCAGGTAGGTGCTGTAAGCCAGCGCCGTCCCAGCCGGGGTCAGCTTGGCGACGAAGGCGTCGTACTGGCCGCCGCCGAAGGTCCGCTGCACCGCGCCGGATGTCGTCGGGAAGTCGGTGGAGTAGCTATCGCCGGCGACGTAGGCGGCCCCCGCGCCGTCCACCGTGATGGCCCGGCCGATGTCGTTGTTGCTACCGCCGAGGTAGGTGCTGTAGACCAGCGCGCTCCCGCTCGCACTGACCTTGGACACGAAGGCATCCTGCAGGCCCACGGTCGACGCATTCGCCGCTTGCAGCGCGTTGACGGTCGGGAAGTTGGTACCCGCGGTGTAGCCGGTGACGTAGGCGCTTCCCGCCGCGTCGAGGGCGATGGCCTCGGCGGTCGTGGCGCCGTTGCTGCTGCCGAGATAGCTGCTGTAGAGCAGAGCGTTGCCCCGCGGCCCCAGCTTGGCCACGAAGGACCCGGCGGCGGTCGTCTGGAACGGGCTGACCAGGGGGAAGGTGGTCGAATCGGTGTAGCCGGTGAGGTAGGCGTCGCCCAGGCCGTCCACCGCGATGCCCGTGCCGCCGTCGTTCCCGCTCCCGCCGAGGTAGGTGCTGTAGAGGAGGGAGCGACCGTCCGCGCTGATCTTGGACACGAACGCGTCGGTGCACGGACCCGTCCCGCAGGCCGACCCGCCCTGCCCCGTCTGCACCACGCCCGGCGTGGTCGGGAAGGTGGTCGAGTCGGTGTCGCCCACCACGTAGGCGGCGCCGGCGCCGTCCACCGCGATGCCGTTGCCGTAGTCGGTCCCGCCGCCGCCGAGGTAGGTAGAATAGGTGAGCACGGGGTCGATGACCAGGGGCTTGCGCGTGTCGTAGGCGCCGACGGCGAAGCCGGCCCGATTCGTCCCGGTCAGGGTGTAGCGGACATCGACGGGCACGCGCTGGCCACCGTCCTCCTGGTAGGCGGCCGGGGCCTGCTGCACGATCGGGCCGAGCGCGGTGCCGAGCACGAGGTTGCCCGCCGCGTCAAGGCTGACCCGCCGCGCGCCGTCCACGGCCAGCGTGATCCGGCCGGGGTCGGCCCCGGCCGCGAGCCGCCAGTCGTACTCCAGGCGTCCGACGGTCCCGTAGTAGACGAGGTCCACGCCGGGGTAGACGTCGTGGTAGGACACGCGCGCATAGGTGGGGACGTCGACCTGCCAGCGGCTAGGGTCGGCCCCGATCAGGTAGGTGGCGACACCGGGCAGCTGATCGTCGCCGCTGCTCCGCGCGTGTGGGTCGGCGCCATCGTAGCGCAAGCGGATGGATGTGGCGCTGATCGACGCCGTCTCGGTCAGCGCGTCGGCGCGGGTCAGGCCCCGGCCGAGGCCCTGGTCACGCGCGTGGTCGTGCCGGTGCGGCGTATGCGGCCTGCTCACGACGCCCAACGTGGCGCCGGTCCCGGTCAGATAGAGGCTGAAGCCGGGTCCATGGGACAGGAACTGGACGGACGCGTCGGTCTGCCCCTGGTTCGGCTCGAAGGCAAGTGGCAAGTGGTCATAACCGTCGATAGTAGGTGTGACAGCGGCGCCGCCGCCCACCGTCACGAGGGTCCCGGTCGGCGGCGTGGCCGCATCCGTCACGCTCGGCGTGAGCGTCGCGGTCGCGGTCGCCGTGCCCGTGGCGGTCATCGTTGCCGTGACAAGGGACGAGACCGGCGGCGTGACGATGGCGTTCGCATCGATCGTCGCCGTCGGCGGCGCGGTCGCGCTCAGCGCGCTACCAGGCGTCACGGTGGCGGTAGCCGTCGGCGCCACCGTGGCGGAGACGCCTGCCGTCGCCGTCGTGGTTGTCGTCGTGGCGGCGCTGGACATAGGGGTCGCGACCAGGGTGGCGCTGGCCGAGAGTGCGGCCGCCGTTGTCGTCATGGTTGCCGAGGGTGCGGCTGCCGTGGCCGGTGTCGTAGCCACGGCCGCGGCGGGGGGCAGCGGTGGCCGTGAGGTGGCAGGGTTTTGGGCGTAGGCGGCAGGCGGAGCCGCCTGCGCTAACGGCGTCAGCGCCATCTCCGCGATCATCCCGCACAGGATCAGCAATCGCACCATTCCGCTCGCTCGCACACGCACCCGCATCGGCTTACCCTTTCTATCGTCCCATCGTCGCGCCCGGCCCAGAGCGTGTCCCGCGCGGACACGCGTCCCCGAGCGGACCATCATAGATCAACGATACAGCGCATCGGGGCAGATTGTGAAGAGGCTATCGGGTCATTTTTCCTGACCCATCGGGGTCAAAATGGTCGGCGGTGTGACCCCGACGGGTCAGGGGAGATGCCCCGAACGGGTCAAGCGCGGGGGTGCCGGGGGTGCCGGACATGGTCGGCGCGAACCCCTGCTGCGCCGCCTTCATGCCCAGCACGAACGTCGTCGACGCGTCGAACTTCTCGCGTAGCGCCGCGATCACGCGCTTGACCGTCTCCGCTCCCAGGTGCAACCGCGCAGCGCTCTGCGCGCGCGTGAGCCCCGCCGCCAGGCCCGCCATCACCACCCGCTCGCGCTCCGTGAGCACAAGCGCCTGATCGCGCGGCCGGCGCCGGCGCTCGGACGGGACAAGCTGGTCCGCTACCGCCCCGCTCATCACGCGCACGTCGGCGTCGTGGACGAGCGCCAGAATGCAGCGCAGCCGCTCCGGGCTCACCTCGTCCCAGCGCATGTGGCAGGCGACCTTCATCTCCAGGAGGCGCACCTGCTCCGCGTGCCGCACGGGCGGCCCGATCACGACGAGCGTGCTGCGCGGGCTGCGCGCCTGGAGCGCCCCCGCGAGCGCGACGACCGGCGCGCCCTTCAGGTCAGCGGCCAGGACGACGAAGGTGGGCTGGTGGGTCGTCGCGGCGTGCAGGGCCGCGTCGGGGTCGCGCACGGGGTCGAGGACACACAGCCCCCGCTCCCCGCGCAACAGCGCCTCAAGCCCAAGCCAATTGAAATGGTCCGACGGCACGAGCAGGATCGTCTGGGACATCGCTCTATCGTCTCCCTCGCGGCGTGAGGGTCCCGCAGCGTGGCCTCGCGGACGCGCCGCGCTCGCCCGAGGGACAGGACGTGCGACGAACAGCAGCGTTCGTCGCGGTCAGTGTAACAATGCGTCAAGGAGCTGTCAATGATGGCTCTGTTGCTTCACTGCTGCCTGGGTCATCGTCCCCGGTCTCACCCCGGCCGTCCCGTGTCGACGCGCCTCCGTGCCACCTTGTCCACACGAGCGCGCGCCCAGCCTGGTACGCTCTGCGTAGAGACCCTGGACCACACGGCACCGGAGCCCACATGATCCCGCCACCCGCGCCCCCCACCGGCCGCGCCGTCCTTACCGCCGCCCAGGAGCGCGTCCTGGCGGGGACGATCCGCGCCGGCCGCCGCGCCCGCCTGCTGGCCCAGCGCCACCTGACCACGCGGTTGCGCCGGGAGCTGCCCCCCACCGTTTCCGCCCGTGCCGTCGCCGTTGCCGTCCTCGCCGCCCTCCTGCCACGCCTACCCCTCGCCCCGGCGCAGCTCCCCGCCGCCGTCGGTCCCCTCCTGCCCCACGGCCTGGCCAACGACCCGGCGGCCGTGGCCCGCGCCCTCGACGGCTGGCCCCTCGACCAGGACGCCCTCCGCGCCGGCGCCGCCGCCCGCGCCGCCTTCGTCGCCACCAACCACGGCCTCGTCGTCACCGTTGCCGCGCGCTACCAGCACCGCGGCCTCCCCTTCGACGACCTCGTGCAGGAAGGGACGGTCGGCCTCCTGCGCGCCGTCGACCTGTTCGATCCCGCGCGCGGCTATCGCTTCAGCACCTACGCCGTCTGGTGGATCAAGCAGGCCCTCCGCCGTACCCTGGCCACGCAGGTCCCCCTCGCCCACGTCCCCGGCAATGTGCAGGAGGACCGCGCCCGCCTCGCCCATCAGGCCCACGCCCTCCACACCACCCTGGGCCATCCGCCCTCCCCCACCGAGCTGGCCGCCGCCCTAGACATCCCCCGCGCCCGCGTGGACGCCCTCACCGCCCCCCTCCCCCGGCCGATTCCCCTCGACCAGACCGTGGGCGACGCCGAGACCACGACCCTCGGCGACCTCCTCCCCGATCCCGCCGCCCTCCGGCCCGACGACGTGGCCGAGGCCCAGGAGCTTGCGGCCGCCGTGCGCGCCGCCCTGGCCACCCTCCTCCCACGCGAGCGCGCCATCCTTGCAGCCCGCCACGGCCTTGATGGGGAGCCGCCACGCACCTTGCAGGAGATCGGCCGCGGCCTCGGGTTGACGCGCCAGGCCGTGCAGCAGGCCGAGGCCCGCGCCCTCGCGCGCCTGCGCTACCCCGCCCTGCACCGCTGGCTCACCGACGCCCCCGCCTCCTGACCCGCCGCGCGCCATCCACGCGTGGAAGAGGGTGAGCGATGAGGGTGAACGATACTGAACGTTAGAGGGACACGACACACACCGCACCGGATAGGAGGACACGGAGGATGCCGACATCCTACGGGACGCCCCAACCCGGCGACGACGCGCAGTTACGCGCGTGGCGTCGGCGCTACGTTGAAGACACGGAGCGCAGCTTTAGCCTCCGCCTGCCGTTGGCCCTGGCGCGCCGCCTGCGCGCCGAGGCGGCTGCGCGCGGCCTGCCGCACAGCCGCTACGTCGCCGACCTGCTCCGCGTCGCGCTCGGTGACCTCCCCGGCGGCCCTGCTCTCGCTACCGCGCCCCCGCCGACGGTTGGCGCACCAGCCGCCCCGCCACCAGCCGCCCCGCCACCGGCCGCGCAGGGCCAGGTTGACCTCCGCGCCCTCCGCATCATCCAGCTCCACGAGGGGCGCGCCGATCCCGGTCAGCGCGACACCGCCGACACGGCCACCGTGCTCCGCATCCTGGAAGCGGATCTCGCCTGGCTTAAAGACAGCGACCGTCGTGCTCTGTGAGCGTGATGGACACGGACACGATGAGCATGCAAGGGGACGATGGGGCAGACAACGCGTTGCCACTCTCCATCACTCTGACCACGGATCAGGTCACGGCCGCCGCCGCCGGCCCGCTCGCCGACGCCCTGCGTGCCGCCGGCGTCGCCGTCGAGCGCCACGCCTTCCTACCCATGCGCGGCGAGGAGCAGCACCCCTCGGGCGTGCTCCTGCTCGCCACGTCCGGCCCGCCCCTGCCCCTGGCCCAGCTCGTCGTCCCCGCGACGGCCCCACCCGGCGTCACCGATGCCCTCGCCGTTGCCCTTGGGATCAGGGGTGGGGAGCGTGCGGCGCCGGCCACGCTCCAACTCAAGGCCGACGGCATCTTCGTCTCCGTCAGGGGCTGGGACCTATTCGACATAATAACGGCGCTCGACGCCCTCCCGGCCCAGCTTGCGCGCCTGGACACGCGCCGCGAGGAACGCCGACTCGTCTATACCGAGGGCGCCTGGCGCATCGACCCGTGACGGGAGGACATGGCGTATCGACCCCTAGCGAGCGGACATGAGGATGGACCACGACATAACAACGGGGAGAGGGTCGGGCGTGTTCCATAGGCGCAAAGAGAACATGGAGTGAAGGAGGAGAGGATGAGCCAGGAGGGCCAGGCGCCGCGCGCGGACGACAAGGCTGGCGGGGGGCGCGTGGGGGCGGGGGACGACTGCACCCTCACCAACGCCGACCATCGGTGGGTCCCACGAATGGATTGTTCCCGTGTCCCGCGTCGAGGCGACCGCCGTCGCCGGTCGATGCGCGCTGCGATCTAGCGCGGCGCCGTTGCGCCGTGGTGGTGAAGCGATGAGCAGAGCCACCTGCGCGTTGCTGCCCACGCCGCGCCTCTGTGCCCAGCCTGCGCACGTTGAGTGGTCCGCATCTTGCGTAGACGGAGGTATACCCCTTGGTCAACGCTCCCCGCCCGTTTGCCGAAGCACACCATCGGGCCATGAGGAGTCCGTATGTCCAAGGTCATCGCCATCGTCGCCCTGATCCTGGGTGCCGCGCTCGCCCTCTTTGGGGTCCAGAATCAGGAGTTGGTCGCCCTGCACTTCCTCTGGTTCACCGCGCACGCGTTGCCCGTGTCGCTGGCGATCCTGGCCGCCGCCGTGCTCGGCCTGCTCGTCGGTCTCCTCCTCGCGCTGCCGGGCCGCCTCGCCGCCGGCCACACCGCACGGCGGCTGACGCGCGCTGTTGCGCGCCGCGACGCGCAGGTGGACCCAACGCCGGCGCTCACCTCGGCTCCCACGCCGGTGGCTGCCGCGGCGCTCGGGGACGCCCCCTCCCAACGCGCGCGGCTGCGGCGGTAGACCGGCGCCGGGCGCTATGAGAAAGCGCCCGGGTTGGCGCGGCCTGCCCCGTTTCGCATCGCAGAGAGACGCGGCGCGCGGCGGGCTATGACGAGGTGTCCGACGCATCCGCTGCCGTCCTGGGAGCGGCGAGGGCGTCCACCGCGACCCATCCAACGACCCCCCCCTCGCGGTCCAGCACCAGCAATTCGGCGAGGTCCTGCGTGCGCATCAGGGCCAGGGCTTCCGTCACGTCCTCGTCCTCCCAGCCGCAGATCAGGTCCGGCAGCGGGAGGTCATGCACGCGGGCCGTCCGCACGTCAAGATCGCCCGCCGTCAGGCGCTCCGCGACGGTGCGGCCATCGAGCAGGCCGACCACCCGCCCCCCGGCGCAGACCGGCAGGGGCCGGTGGCCACGCCCCCGCAGTGCGGCCACGGCCTCGGCCAGCGGCGCCTCGCACTGCACAACCGCCACGTCGCGCACCACGACCGCTCGTAGCTCCACCGATGCCTCCCTCCTTCCGTCGCGGTGCGCCGCTGGCGCACCCGTCACCCGGCCCCGTCCGCCGTCACTGCCCCAGGCGGGCACGAACGACGAGCACCGCGGCGACCACGATCAGCGCCAGGGCGGCGGTGATCGCCGTGACCACCCCCACTTCCACGACGGCCACCGCCACCAGGATCATCACGGCGACCGTCGCTGCGGCCAGCCCGACCCGCAGGGCCGCGTGCCCGCGCGCCGGCCGCCGCCCACGCCGTGCCGACATCGGCGCCTCCTCCTCGAGCAGCTGCGCGCGCAGGCGGCGCTCGAAGGCCAGGTCCGGCTGGGTGCGCTCCTCCTCCGGTCCGCCCCTGTCCTCGTGCTCCTGCCAGCGCAGCAGCGGCCCCAGCCGCCGCAGCAGCCGGTCCAGGGCTGCGTCCGAGGACAGGTCGGGCCGCCGGGGTGGTTGGGGTCGGTCATGCTCACCCATCGCCCACGGCCTCCTCGTGTATCCCCGCGCGTACGGTGGCCAGGGCGCGCCGGAGGAGTTGCTTGACCGCGTTCTCACTCCGGTCCATGCGCGCTGCCACATCGCCAAAGCTCCGATCCTCGTAGTAACGCAGCCACACGACGCGCCGCTGATCCTCGGGCAGCGTCGCGAGGTGCCCGCGCAACCATGTCGCCAGCTCCCACTCCTCGGTCCAGTCCGGCGCCCCGTCGGCGGCCCCGTCGTCATCGTCGAGGGGGGGAGCGTCGTCCAGCGGCGCGGCGCGGCGGGCGCGGTCGGCGACGACGTGGGCCGCGATGCGCAGCAGCCAGGCTGAGAAGGGCACCCCGCGCTCCTCGTAACGGTCGATGGCGCGTAGCGCCCGCTCGAAGGTCTGCGCGGTCAAGTCCTCCGCCTCCTCGCGCGAGCGGCCCCCCAGCGCGCAGAAGGCGTAGACGCGGCGCACGTAGAGGTCGTAGAGTTGGCCGAAGGCGGCGCGCTCCGTGCGGGCCTGCGCGACGAGCGCAGGCGACGCTTCCGCGCGCCGGGGACTGCCCTCTCCTCCCTGCACCGCCCCTCTCTCCTCCTCACCGTCTATCTAGCCAAACGCGATCCGGCTCTGAAAAGTGCCGCGAGGTAGCTCCCTCCCGCGCCTCGGGCGCGTCAGGGGCGAGCCGCGGCACTTTTTCGGCCTCGCGAACGCTTACCTTAGTGGACGGACGATCCGCCCCCATGCCGCCTCCGGTGGCGGCTGGTTAGTCACAGGACATAGGAGAGGGCACGATGAACGAGAACCAAGCTGACGGCACGGGCAAGGGTATCCTGGGCAAGGCGAAGGAAGCACTGGGCACTCTCACCGGCAACGACGACCAGGCCGCCGAGGGGCGCGCCAACCAGGCCGAAGGGAACGTCCAGCAGGGCGTCGGCGGCGTGCAGAAAGGGATCGGCGACGCGCTGGGGCGCACGGGCGGCCAGGAGCAGGCCGCCGGCCAGGGTGATCAGATCGTCGGTGGGCTGAAAGAGAAGGCCGGCAACGTGACGGGCAACCAGGACCTCCAGGCCGAGGGCACGGCCCAGCAGGGCACGGGCACGGCCAAAGAGGGCCTGGGCAACGTGAAAGAGGGCGCCGAGAAGCTCCTGGGCAGGGAGCGCTAACAGGCGCCTGACGTGCGCCCCACGGGGAGGACCCACATGAAAGCCACTGACCTGAAAGGGCGCGCGGTGGTGACGCTCGCGGACGCGGCCAAGGTCGGGCAGGTGGACGACGTGCTCTTCGACGCCGCGTTCCGCCAGGTGCTCGGGTTCCGCGTCAAGCAGGGGACCTTCGGCCACACCGACGCCGTGACCCGCGCGAACGTGAGCGCCGTAGGCGCCGATGCGCTGACCGTGCCCAGCCCCGCGGCGATCAACGCCGAAGACCGCTTCGCCGAGCTCGCCGGCGCGGCGACGACCACCCAGGCGCACGGCACCAAGGTGGTCACGGAAGGCGGCGACCTGCTCGGCACGATCGCGGAGCTGGAGCTGGACGACGAGGCGCGCACCGTCCTGAGCTACACGCTGGCGGCGCCCCTGCTGGACAAGCTGCGGCAGCGCGTGCCGACGTTCGACGCGGCGCAGGTCCTGCGGCTCGGCGAGGGCGGGATCATGATCGTGCCCGACGCGCTGGCCGCCGAGGTGCGGCCGGCGTGAGGGGCGTGCGGGGCGCGTGAAGGCGGGGGGGAGGCTGCCCCCGCGCCCCATCGGCGCGGGCAGGGGCGGTCCCGCGGCCCTCCCGGAGCCCGTGCGCCGCACGCGCCCGTGGGATGTCCGCCGGGGAGCGTGTGGTGGATAAGGGAGAGGGAGCGCGCGTGATGAAACTGCTGGTGGAGGTCATCGTGTCCATCGTCCTGCACCCGATTGCGATGGTGCTGGCCTAGATCAATAGTGCGGGCCGCTCCGATCTCGGCGCGGGCGGGAAGATCGCCTGGGGGGTGGTGAACAGTATTTGGGGGCTTGGCCCGATCCTCTACGTCCTGCTGGGCGGGGGGACGCTCTGGTAGCCGACGGCGGGGCGGGCGCGCCCGCGCTGTGGTCCAGCCCATCCTCCCGAGGCGCGCCCGCCAGGAGATGGCGCGGGTGGCCACGCCCCTCCCACGCCCGCCCGTCCCTCCCACGCCCGCCCGTCCCTCCCACGCCAGGACAGCTACTGTAGGATAGGACAGCTACTGTAGGATAGGACACTGAGACATGACCGAGCCTCGTGACCCGGCCTCCGCGATCGCTGTGCCCCGCGCCAGCGGTGGACGCAGCGGCGCAGGGGACAAACAAGGGTGAGAGGAGCAGGCCCCCGATGCCGCAGTCCTGGCAACGCGCGCTCTACATCCCCCTGATCGTGCTGGCCTGGCTGGCCATCATCCTCATCGGGGGCTGGCTGCTGTCCCACGTCGTCAAGACCCTGCTGACGCTGCTCTTGAGCGGCATCGTGGCCTTCGCGCTCACCCCGCTGGTGTCCCTGCTGGCCCGCTGGATGCCGCGCGGCTTGGCCATCGCCGTGGCCTACGTCCTGGGCTTCGTGGCGCTGCTCGGCCTGATCGCGTTCCTCGCCGTCACCGCGGCCACGCAGGTCACGGCCCTGGTCGACCACCTCCCCCGCTATGCGCAGCAGGCCCAGCGCCTCGAACCGCGCTTCCTCCCCCTCCTGCGGCCGTTCGGGGTCACGCCGGCCACGCTCCACACCACGCAGCAGCACGCCATCGCCTCGCTCCAGGGGGTGGGGACCACGGCGGCGCAGGAATCGCTGGGCCTCGTCTCGGGGATCGTGTCCACGCTTATCGACCTCATCCTGATCCTGATCCTGAGCGTGTACCTCACCGCGAACGGGCCGAGGATCGCCCGCCGACTGCGCCGCGAGACCCCCGGCGCCCAACGGTGGCGTACCGGCTTGCTCATCGCCATCGTGAACCAGGTGGTCGGCGGCTACATCCGGGGCACGCTGACGCTGGCGGCGCTCGTCGGCGCGCTCGTCGGCGCGGGGATGCTCGTCTTGCACGTCCCCTATGCCGTGCTCCTGGGCGTGCTCGCCTTCTTCATGGAGTTCATCCCTATCATCGGGGTGCTCATCTCGGGGACCGTGTGCGTCCTGATCGCCCTTTTCCAAGGCCCGGTGACGGCACTGCTGGTCCTGGTCTACTTTGCCGTCGTCCACGTCATCGAGGGCGATGTCGTGGGGCCGCGCATCATGGGCAAGGCGGTGGGCATCCACCCGGCCACGGCGCTGCTCGCGCTGGTGGCCGGCACCGAACTGTTTGGCTTCTGGGGGGCGCTCTTCGGGGCGCCTTTGGCGGGCGTGCTCCAGGCCGTCGGCACAGCCGCCTGGCGGGAGCTACGCGGCGGCGATGCGCAGGCCGTGGTGCAGGCCGTGATGCAGACGGAGAAGCGGGCGGTGGAGGAGAAGCGGGCGCCGGACGAGCGGGAGGCACGGGCGGCGGAGGAGGAGCCGGCGCCGGACGAGCGGCCCGGCGCCGCGCCGGTCGCACCCTAGCCGGACCAGTATTGTCACGTTAGAGAAGCTCAAAGCCGTCGATCCCGCTTGGGACGAGCGGCATCGCCTGTACAGGAGACAGACCGCGGGAGGCGACGAATGAACAACACCCATGACATCCAGGCCCGCGCCCGCGTCTGGACGCTCTGCCTCGCCGCCCTCGTGCTCGCGGCCCTCACCGGTCCCGTCGCCGCCCTCCTCACCCCGCTGGCCCACGCCTCCTCCCCCGGCCTCACCATCCTCGCCGCCGTCCTCGCCGCGGCCCTCGTCGGCGGCTATGTGGCCCTCGCCGTGCTGCTCATCGTCGCCGTCCGGCGCGTCGTGCGGCCTCGGCTGGACGGCCGCCGCTAGCCCCTCATGAGAACGCCGCTCGCCCCCCTCTACGCACCCTCTACAAGGGTGCGAGCAGCCCTCTCCAGGGTCTCAGATCGTGGCGCTATTGTGCGCTACGATAGCGCCATTGGCCCCTAAAACGTAGCGCCAATCGTAGCTCTAGTGCTACAGGCATGGCGCTACGATAGAGCCACGATTCACACAGGAAAACGGGGGATTGGCGCTACGATAGAGCTACTCTTTATCCTGGGGTGGGCGCTACCCCTAGCTCTAGCGCCATGGGCGCCGTAGCGCCATCGGCGCGCCCCATGCCCGTGTAGGCTGGGCGTGGGGCGCGCCGACGGCCCCGCGCGTGGACGGCCCCGCGCGCAGCGACGGGGCACAGAGTACGGGCCAGCGGAGCGCGTTCAGGGGCGATCGCGGACTGTGACGGTAGCGAGGCCGTCCGTCGTCGTCGCCCCGCTCACCGGGTCTTGGGACGGGACCGTTGCCGGCAAGGCCTGCACGACCCGCTCGCCGTCCTGATCGACTGCCGCGACCGCCACCCCACCCACGCCCTGC
>JAABUO010003974.1_pt1 | contig 17485 bp, 23 predicted proteins | sample 5559291 | NCBI WGS metagenome assembly JAABUO01 (sample SAMN10711878, study PRJNA513372) | rock metagenome | isolation source: Antarctica rocks | place: Antarctica: Victoria Land, Finger Mt sud | reverse complement strand
CGGCTGTGAACAAGGCAGTGTAGGCCTGTGCATTGCTGCGCCATCATGCAAGGTCTCGTGAGACACGGCCTCGGCAGTCTGCGCAGGGTAGGCCACGCGCTTTTTACCCGTTCTAATCAGTACCCCGCTCTTGGTGCGCGCTTGAATCTGTGTGTATGCTGCAGGCCTCGGGTCATAGTAGTATCTCTCATTTTTCCAGATCTTTTGCCAGTCAACAAGTAGGGATGCATTCTGCAGCCGGTTGATGGCAGCCGAACACCATCACTTATGACCACGTTTGTGCAGAACGCTGATTCCTCTGCTTTGGTTGCAGTTAACTGTACGTGATGCCCTGAACTCAGCCCTGGACGAAGAAATGGTCAGAGATGACAGTGTCTTTATCATTGGTGAAGAGGTAAGGTCAAAATGGTAACTATGCGCGTGTTCATCAGCATGCTGACCTTTTGTAACCTCAGCGTCTTCAACACAATTCAGCACAAGGCATACTTGACATCTGTATCACCGTTTATCTGTGCAGGTTGGAGAGTACCAAGGAGCATACAAGGTGTGTACTTGACAACACCGACTTGTCACCTTGTTTGAGCATGCCATGAAGCAAAGATAGCCTTGGGTGCATGCAGATCACCAAGGGTCTTCTGCAAAAACATGGTGCAATGCGGGTCAGAGATACACCCATCACAGAGGTGAGCACCCCTTCCCTGATTGAAGCCCCTTGCCTGTATGCAAAGCAGCTTTATCAGCACATGTAGCAGCTGCCAAGCAACACGCACATGCCACAGCACACATCTTTATCGGCCCAATCTTAGCCTGTTTTGCTGAGCCTCCACTACAATTGCCCAGGCTGGGTTTACTGGTATCAGCTGTGGTGCTGCTATGGCTGGATTGCGGCCAGTCGTTGAATTCATGACCTTTAACTTTGCAATGCAAGCCATCGACCAAATCATCAACTCTGCGGCCAAAACGCTGTACATGTCAGCCGGCACCATCAGTGTTCCTATTGTCTTCCGGGGCCCTAATGGTGCTGCAGCAGGTGTGGCAGCACAGCATTCCCAGGACTACGCTGCCTGGTACAGCCATGTCCCTGGCCTCAAGGTGTGACTCGCTGTTTCACAGCATTGCACACCACTCCTTCTGCACACTTACGTGACTATGCGACAAAGTCTGTTGATGTCCAGCTGGTGCCATGTGAGCTTGACAATGCTATAAGACCAGATCAACACTGGATTGTCCAATCAAGCAAAGTTGTAAGCAGTTGCTTGTTCTGTTTGCATGGCTCCTGTGAAATGGCAAGCAATCTGTGCAGGGCAGCACTTTGCTTTGATCAAGAGATAGATATATGGCATTGCACGGTCATTCAGAAGTGGTGTGGTGGCAGGTGCTGGCGCCATATGATGCAGAGGACGCCCGAGGGCTCTTGAAAGCAGCTATTAGGGATCCTGACCCAGTAGTCTTTCTCGAAAATGAGATTCTGTATGGAGAGGCTTTCCCTGTAGATGACAAGATCCTAGACAAAGACTTCACTGTGCCAATTGGCAAGGTCAAGGTACTGTGTTTCTGCATTTGTCTCTACCTACCATGGTCTAAGAGCTTGCATTGATCTTCACGGCAATATCTGTATGGTCAAGTAGAATGGAAAAGTGTCTTTAGTACAAATGGCTGCACATGTTTATGCTGGTTAATCCTGGATAGCAAGTATCAGTCCGGAGGAATGCTGCGCGACTGTTTATCTTGAACACTTTGCGATCACTCTGACGCATACAACAAGCGGTACTCAGTCCTTTCGTGTTGCGTGCCAGTTGAACTGCACAACTGCAGGTCCAGAAAGAGGGCACAGACGTCACCCTGGTAGGGTATGGCAAGATGGTAGGGTACAACCTAGACGCTGCAGAGGAGTTACAAAAAGAGGGAATCAGCTGTGAGGTGAGCTCATCCGTCTGCTGATGTGTATTTGATGCATATGCTGCCCAAGATTCAGTACAAATTTAGGACCCTCCCATGAGCCTTGATGAAAATGATACAAAGTTCTTGCTCACATCTAGATTACAAAACATCCCATTTGCCAACGGTACTCTCCCACTTTCCAACAGTTGCCAGCAGCTGCCTCCTGACTGCATTGGAAAACCCAGCCATTGACACACTCTGATGTGGAGTGTGTGACTGTTGTCTACCAACGTTGGTTGCTATGCATGCATTATATACTGCTCATGCACCATCTGCCAAGCATGTATTTCTTCCAAGACAGTACATGATATCTGTTTGACCATTTGCAGGTTCTCAACCTAAGATCATTGAAGCCTCTAGATAGGGACACAATTGTCAAGTCAGTGCGCAAGACTCACAGAGTGGTGACAGTTGAGGAGGGCTGGCCACAGTGTGGCATTGGATCAGAGATCACAGCCACTGTCAACGAAGAATGCTTTGATGACCTTGATGCAGCTCCAGAGCGAATCACAGGAGCAGAAGTGCCAATGCCCTATGCGCAGAATTTGGAAGCTGCAGCACTGCCTCAAGTGCCAGACATTATCAGAGTGGTCAAGAGAATGATGAACAAGCAGTGATAAGATCCCAGCTAGTTGTTAGTGTGACCCAGCATTCAGTGCCCAACGTTATGTGCATTCTTGAGAATGGGCATTGGAGCTGTGTCATCCACATCTTCACGGGTTTCTGCGTCAGCAGCAGATACATTGAGCAACCTGGTCTGCGTGCTGAGTGAAATTTGCTACTGATTGAGATATGCAATCAAACTGAATGCTGTGCCAGGATGCAATCAGCTGCATTCAACATGACTGAGTAGTATGCATCGACTGCAGCTGCCTTTTGTTGTCCGAAACAATCTTTACAGTGGGACAATGCTTATAAGACACTCAAACAGGCAATTACCCCATACAGTGATACTTGCCTCCTGTGCCCAAAGCAGGGAATGTGCAGTGCCTGTTGCTGTGCGGGACTGCCTGAGTTCCATGATGCAATGAGTGTCATTCACGAGATCTCAGACAATGCCTCAACCTCAACATTGTTTGTCCAAGCTGTCATTCAAGCATGAGCAACGACAAAGGACTACTGAGTCTTGAGAACCGGCAGTGATTCTTATTATTACAATCAGCAAAATCGCATTTCCCTGCCTACAGAATAGTGACCGCACCAGCACAAGACTATCTTCCTCGGAATCTCAATGTTCCTCGGCCACGTTTCATTGTTTGGTAATGGTCCTCGGGCAACTGCAGCAATGCCTTTACCGAACCTCAGATGTCGGAAAATTGCGCAAACTTTGCAGAACTTACCATGCAAGTAGGACGATTAGACTGTGTTCTGCAATCTGCAACCTTACCAGCAGATTTGAGGCCTTTTCGGAACTGAAAATGCGCCACGTCAATTTCACTACTATTTATTGAGTTATTATAAATAATGTACAAGTATTGTACTGAAGCTTGGAGGAAGATAATAATTAACTTGCTGCTCTTAGTTCGCCTCGTCACAGAGTGCAATGAAACACAAGAATGAGGAACATTAATATTGCTACAGTATGTTGTCAGCTGCTCCCCAGATCTTGATGCAACAAGAACGAGATCTCTCAGCCAAATGTGTATTGGAAACATTGAGATCGAGTGAGCTGCCCGTGAGTGACATGCAAAGTGATGAACCCATTTACTGGACAGCGGCAACAATGTCAATTTCCACCAAGAACTCTGGGCTCATCAGCTTTGCTTCAATGGTGGTCCTGACCTGCATCATTGCAAGACTTGCCTTATATTTTTGCTGCACCTCTCTGCACTTGGTGTGCCTGGAGAAGCATAAAGGAGTGGATAGCTGTCACAGCTTACTGGCAGGTTTCCTCTGTCACACCATGCATCCCATGCTTTGTTGTACTCATCTGCTCCCTCGTCAATGCTTCGAAGGAATGAGCACACCTGAACAGCAGACAACAAAACTTGACACCATATGCAGCTCAGACAGAGGAAGGCATAACTGCCAGACCTTCAGTATGTTCTTTTTGCAACTGCCCCCTTCCTCAAGTATCTTGTCAATAAGTTTCAAAACCTGCAAATATTTTGAGACTGACTAACCAAGTCCTGGTTATGGCCTTACAATGCCAGAATATAGAGTCAGGACGTCCTACAAGCACCTGCTCGGTCTGGCCCTTATAACTCTTGTCTGTTGTGTCATATGGTACCTGACCTGCAATATACGCTGAGCGCATAGTGCAATAACATGGAAGGCACACATTGCGTGCTGGAGAGACCTCACCAGCAACGTACAGCGTGTTATTATGGATCACATGTTTTGAGAACCGCGGGGGCCCAGGCCTACCACCTGTCAATTTGGCATGCCGAAGTTGAAGTGTCCGCTCAAAGATGCTCCTGCTGATGTGGTGTGAACCGATAAGAAATTCAGGCTCGTTGTTCCGGTTTGCGATTCAGGTTTACAAGCCATGCACAGACATGTGAAACAAGGGTCACTTTCTGGACACGGCGTGTCCGCTACTGTACCTGTCAAGGTACCGTGCCTCACAATGGAGGGCTCAGTTCGGTATGCCATAGCCTCTGTAATCAAGTTGTTGAGAGAGTTCACAACGCTTCAGCCAGCCAACAAGTCTGATCACACAAAGCGAATGATTGAACCAAACGTACGCAAAACAAAAGACAGTGAACGGCTTGGAGAGACAGAGAGACAGCTCTTTTGGATTGTTCAGCAAACTAGAGCTTCGATTGCGTGGATCGTTTTTTGATGTGCTCTGTGAACACAAATCATTTACTATTCATGTTATCATACAAACCTGCTAGTAGTACTGTAACATATGCATCGAGTTTCGATATATATAAAGCTATCTATTGCTGTTATAAAGCGCCGGCTAATCACGAGTCTCAAAAGTCAGTATGCACACATGCATATACAGGGCAACGCATGCTGCGAGTCCTTCAGGTCCTCCGACCATATGTAAAAATAATAGATAACGGCTGAAGAAGTACAGCCTGGAGCGAGAACTTGACTACAGTCTAATGCAGAGCGCTAACGTCGGAAAGATGAGGCTGGCTTGCTGCTCAGTTGGTCAATAAACCCAGTGTCACAGCCGACTATTGACAATATGGATGCATGCACATGCCGCACTGTACAGTGCATTTCTGGTCGATTGCAGCGTCAACTTGTGGCGTACCAAGCCCACCGACCTGTAACAAAGTTCATCAAATATATTCCTGTGCCTGCTGACCTTCATTAAACATATTTTTAAATGGTTTTTAGGGTTTTTCAGGGTTTTTATTGAAAAAAAGGTGTTTTCCTTATATTATTTTGAGGGGGGGGGGGGGGGCGACCTTATGTATAATTTGAACCAAGTTTATCGTCGGTACGGTATGGTAAATTGAAATGATTACCCCCACAATGACATGTCTCAATCAGCACGGAGCGACCATAGTTTTCAGGGCACCCAGTCTGAATGCAACCCGTTGTTGCATTTCACCAATTTCGGTTCCTGGTGCAACCTCGATAGACACAGCTCGCAGGTGGTTGACTATCGGCTGATGATAAGACTGTAGCAATTCAAAGGAATCTGGCTCTAAGCTAGTTTTGAGACTGCCGATGATGCCTGCCAATGCTCTGCCTGGGACGGTGATTGCTTTGCCATGCACCTTCAGCTCACACAAGCCCATGTTGAAGGCAACTCAATATGTCACACCGCAAGCAACACAGATTGCAGCTGGCGCACCAATGGTGACTTGCACCCAAATGTGAGAATATCGTAAATGTTTGTACAAGCATATTGTTGAGATAGCAGTGCCCCCTGGCTGGAAACTGCGCTGTCCCTCATTGTAGAGGACTATCACAACCAGCTGGCATGAATTCAGCCTGGTGATTGTGCAAAGCTGAATCTTTTTGATGTGGGCATGTCTGACACCTTACCTGCATGACCAGCAAGGGCACAGCAAGCGACAGGGCTGCCGCTGGGTCCATTTGTTCCGCCAGCTGGGCCTTGAGGTCTTGTTGTTGTGCCTGGACGAGAGCCTTCTCTGCCTTCTTGTCCAGAGGCTTCAGGCGCAAGCCAACAGCCTCAGCCACACTCTGAATGGACTGCTGAGCACTCTGCATGACACTGTAACTGTGAGCCCCTTTCTGCCTTTGAATGAGTCACATCAGCTTAACAAAACTTTGCGCATACACAATCCCTCACAATGAATGCTTGGCTCAGGATTGGGTATGCCCCAAGTGAATGGCTGGCGCATGACCACATTCATGCTTGCTGATGATGACGTCAGCAACTCTGTGATGTTGATGACAGCAAGACGCTTGCCTAAATTCATGCGTAACCAAGCAGGGCACAATGCGCTGTGCTGTGGCATGCATTTGCAGACAGCATCTTGTGGCAGACTACATGCCGCTGAGGTCCAACAGCCTGCAACAGTGGGTGCATCAATGTCCAAGAGCTTGCACCTTGAACGACCTGTACAGTCATCTCAACAGAGGAGTGTAAGCATTCGTTGTGTAGTCAGCAATGGGAGTCACCTCTGCATCTGCAGTGTTGTTCAGGTTGTTGGCAGCAGCCCCAAGCACGGGTGACAGATCAGCTGGAGCTCTTGACAGCACTGCCTGCCTATCTTGAGAAGACATGGGGACATCAGGAAGTACACTTGGGTCCTGGCTTGAACTGCCTGGTGATGCTTGATCTTCTTGGTTGTCCACATCCTGCACAGGTCCAGAGCATGCGTTGCTACAGACAGACAGACAGACAGACAGACAGACAGACAGACAAACAGACAGACAGACAGACAGACAGACAGACAGACAGACAGACAGACAGCTTATAACACCATCACCTGTCAAATCTGCTTGCCTGCCTGACCACATCCAGAGTGAGACACAACCAACGCTCATGTCAAACAACTTGTAAAGGTTTGCTTCACCGACTTTGAGTTGCAAGACAAAACTGTGAAAGTGTCTTGATGACCTGAGCGTCTGTCGCTACGTGACCAGATAGATGACAGGCCCTGTCTCTGCAGAATGGTACAGCAGCTGTGCACAGCTGGCTGAATGAGTGCACCCCAGCCACAAGTCCTTTGTGCAGCCAGGCTGACATGTGCAGCCATGATAGCAGCATGCCTTTTAGGTTTTAGGCAAACAAGCTGATGCAAGTCCAGGTTAGATTGCTCTATCTCTGCCACTGAGGCATGAAGGCTGAGCAAAGCAAAGAGCTAGAGGACGTGTCACGCAGCAGAGGGCAACAAGTCCCAGACAAGAAGCTGCAAAAGGGTTTATAGAGTTGAGGCGCTGCTTGTACAAGTGCAGACACCGGCACTTGCTCATTCATGTGTACACACAGTGTCATTAGACTGCAAAGAGCTTGCGCCAATCCCTCAACACCATTTCACATTGACTTGTCACTTTCCCTGGATTATTGCAGGGTGTAGCACACCTGGTAGTGGAGCAGGCAGTCGAGCAGGCTGGTGGCTGTGGTCCGCACCAGGTGGCGCTGCAGGGCTGTGCTGGTGCCCTCATCCTCTGCAAACACCTGGCAGCCGTGCAGGTAGAGCTGCAGGTGCTGCCAGCACTGCTCAGCCTCATGCCCAATGGCAGCGCCTCCGGCTGTACAGAAACAAGTTAAGTGAGTCTAGGACAAGTACAGTCAGGTCTGTATAGACAGGAATGTGGTCAGTTATTCAGCTAGTCAAGTGTTTGGGGGAGCCTGCTTATATGCAGAGCTGGCCTGCAACTTGTTGACGTGATACTACTTATGGCTTTTCTTCTAAGCGGCAGGCACATATGGCGCTCTACTTGCCAAGAAGGAATCATGGCAGGAAGGACTTTGGCGCTTTGGCTGCAACCCCAGGTGAGTTGAGGCAAGCTTGCAAATCAGAGCTATGAACCTATTGCTATGTGCAAAATATGCCCTGGAAACTTTGCGTGAGCAGCAGTCGTTTGCATGCCGCAACAGCTTCAGGATTGTAGCAAAACTCATCCTGCTAGCTGCAAACTTGAGGTAGGCGAAATGGTTGCTTTATTGATAAGGATGTGCACTGCAGGTCTGGTTGCCATGTCATGACATCAAGCAGGACTCACCTCTGCTCCAGCCACAAAGACGGCTGCCATTGCCTTGTCAAACTCAGCCAATGCAGCTGGCCTCAGGTGACTCGCCAAAGCCTGTGCTAGCTTGCCATGCGTCCCTGCACTTCACAAGCATACTCAACAGGGTGACAATCCAGCAGCACAGCCTTTGAAGGCTTTGACCCAGGCTGTAGATGGCGCCAGCCATCGTCCTTTTGCTGCTATGGCTCATGGTCAAGCATCAGCTGATAGCATGCAGAAGCAGCACTGTGGGTTTAAAGCAGGCAGCACATACAGCCCAAGCTCAACACCAGGGTCTGCATTTTGTGCTGAGGCCTGTACCAAGCCTTGTAAAAGGTGAGCTGCCAAGTATTTGCCTGTGGCCTTGTGCATTACCTGCTTGGCCTCGTGCAGTACACCCTCAGTGCCGCATCATCACATGCAATGCAGCCTTCACTATACAAAGAAGGTGTTGACTTCACAAGACAGCCGGAAGCCTGGCCAGCTGACAGACTTTTTGCCTTATACAAGCATTGCATGGTCTACGTCACATGGGTGCATAGCACAACACAAACCCCCACAGCATACATCCCTTGTCAGGAAGTCATGGAAACATGAAAGTTACTACAGGTTCAATGCAATGTTGTGATGCCGCAGCCAAAGCCGTTTTTCTGGCAAAAGCTTGCAAAATTCTCTTCTTCTTCCTCTGCAGCTTGTCATAGTCATATCTGCATGCCGCCTACCGTGTTGCCAGTGACAGTACCAGTCTTGTCAAAGACAGCCACCTCCACATCTGCTGCAAGTTGGACCTTCAGAAACTGGTGCACAGATATCCCATGGCGTAGCAGCTTGAATTTGCAGCAGGCTAGCAAAAAAATGATGACTGTGGGGATTGCAACGGGAACTGCACCAATGAGGGTGTTCAGAAAGGCTTGACGACGGTTGCTGTGCTGTGTGGCTGCTGAGCTGCTCTTGAAGCTTATTCATTACAATTCGGTCATCTCTCAATTACCTTGCAATTAGAAGATGGAAGTACTGATCTCTATCTTTCTCAAAGCCCACAATTCCACTATCATGTTGAGCACTATCTAAGCTCTTATAGTTGCTAACTGTATGTGCATCCTACGTAATGCACATACTGCTAGGATCCTATGCTAAACAAGCAAAACACGGATAGCCCAACAATCAATGCGTCCTGCAAGTTCAACACATTTGCCATATAGATCCATGTAAAGACATTGCCAATTTTAGCTTGTCAGCTAACTAAACCGGCATAACAACAAAAAAACAAGAACCATACTGCCAGGCATGAGCTGTTTCAATACAGGGCACTTCGAAGGAATTCCTTATACTCTCAGGCCTGAATGCATGCGGTTAACAGGCACAAAATGGCTTCCTTCCCTTTGCAGAAGTACAGACCAGTTACAATGTAGCTCTTCATACCATTGGGCTGCTTGAGTGTGGAGGTACAAGGGCCATTTGCTGTGTGGGGCTAGAGGCGCTTCTAGACAGCCCTGTGGATCCACTAGGGCTGACTGCAGTGTCTCCTGAAGCAGTCTTACTCAGCCTTGACCATTGTCGATTGACCCTGGGCCTTCCTTTCACTCCACAGCCTGCAGTCTTAACTGCATTATAGGCCCATGCAGCATACTTTTTGAGGCTCTGCCTGGCCGCTGCCATGATCAAAAGCGCCATTAGAACTGCAAATGTTGCGTTCAGGATAAGTAGCAACACCCCGACCACATTCAGACCCTGGGTATCAGCTATGTTGTCTGCATCTACAAGGTACAATGTCCCAAGCGTGGTGGCGGTTACAGTGAAGAGACCCAACACCTGCGGGCAACACACAGCCAGCGTCCAGGACTGAGTCAAGTAGCATCAGCAAACTTTGCCCTGCAGGGTACAACCACTGCAAAGTTGATACAGATTCTCAGTGCATCTGTCCTCTTGCAACTCGAGTCACTAGCTGCCACTGGTCTCTGACTGGCTGTGTCCATTGTTCATGACACCTGCAAGCTGCACACAGAGAAGCAACAAGCAGGTGCGCAGGCATATATGCGCAGGCACCACAAGATATGATGCGCGTCAATGTCACACAAGCAGTCCTGCTGACCTTGGAGGTGTCAAACATGCACATGTGCAGCTAGCTACTGATATGGGCTTGTGGTCACAGTTTCAAGTGCTTTGCAGCTAAGACTGCTGGCACAAAGTCAACCACCACCCTCATGCATGCTGATGAGTTTTTGAGGAGAATTGCACCTGGGATCTCTGTGACACAATAGCTTCAAAAGGCCGGCAATGTGCGAGAATGGTGAGGCCAACCAGCAGAACCATGAGCATAATGCTCAGCTGGTAGAAGGCATCCAACTTCATGGCAAAGACCTCAGATGCTACCAGCGCAAGGGTCTGCAACAAAACCAGGCTGTCCCAGAACCAGACTGAAGGCCTGCATCACACGTTGATGCTGCCTGTTCAACAGAGCTTGGATGCTTGGATGTCAAAGTCGTGGCCTTGATCTTGCAAAGCACTAACAGACGGCTTGAGGTACGAGCAAGGTGTGCGTGGTCTGCAAGCCTGTGGAGTGCTGATCTCAGGCAGCATGGATTTGACAAGAAAGGATTGCGTGTGGTCAGCTGCAGACATTTGATCCAACTGAGCAGACTCAGCCACAAGCCAAAATAGCAGCCTCTGCAGCTGGACGGACGAACAGATAGACAGACAGACAGACAGGCAGGCAGGCAGGCAGGCAGGCAGGCAGGCAAGCAGGCAGGCAGGCAGACAGACAGACTCAGGTAAAGATTTAGATAAAGACAGACGGACAAGTCATTTGCGGACTATACATCGAAATGCCTTGTGCATGTCACAATACCTGTAATTCTTGTAGATGAAGCCCAAGCGGCGGCGCGTAGATGCTGTCTGTAGGTTTTTGCGGTGCTTGAATAGCAGCCACACAGGCAACACAGGGATCCCCACACAGGCTATGATCAGCAGAGGAATCCCCAGGCCCATTGCAATTTTGAGGTGCCAGCCAGTGAAGCATGGAATGGACATGTCCGGCAGCCAGTAACCCCAAGACCATGTTGCCTGCAACAATCAGGGCAGTGGTCTGTACAATATGAGCACATACATGCATGATGAGCACATGAGCAGATAAGCGTCACATGCAAGCAATAGGGCAGATGGTGAACAATTTAGGACGGGCCACATGCAAGGCAGTCTTCCAAGATGCAGTTGGTACAAGTTGCAAAGGGTACAAGGGTGACAATTCATGCAGTTCATAGTCCATTGTGCACACAAAGCAAAGCAGCGCTGTGGAAGACATACAGTGTGAAAGGCCACGCATCCCCCAGATGCATCCCCCAGATGCACCCCACACATGCCCGGTTGCAGCATAAGTAGCAGAATGTGACATTGGGCATACATGCAGCTTGTAATTCGGACTGGAATAGTGGACTGAATCACAACACACGGCTCACCCTTGCATGCAGGACCCCCACCCCATCTAGAGGGGTGACCCTGTCAAGGCGGTAGCAGGCAAAAAGGCTCAGGGTGGTTGCCAGCAGACTGGGGTAGTAGTAGAAGAGCGCAGTCAGCAATGTGATGAGCATGCGTCTGCCAAGCACCTGTAGGCCTGTCTGCTCAGTAACGGCTTGTGGTGCATGAAGGTTGTTTTGCTGGGCTTGTGGGCCAGAAGATCTCTGTCTTAGCCACCTACACACATTGCCAGCTGTTTCCAAAGCTTCAGCATTTGAGCTGTGCATTTGCAAGCTAACATAACCCAGTGAAAACCCACTGACATGTATCCATAGGCAGCCGTGACCCTGAAAGAGTCTGTAGTCTTATCTCAGAGTACTGCAAGGCAAGTATGGTTGATCTTATCAATGTGTTGCCGTGGCATGCAGCACGCATCACACTGCAGCTGCTCATGGAACAGTCGGCTTGACTGCTCACTCTCACAGTTTGACATTTCACACTGCAGCTGCTCATGGAACAGTCAGCTTTGCTGCACACTCTCAAAGTCTGACATTCACACTCTCACAGTCTGACATTCACAAGGAGGCTGCCAAGCAAGTGTGCTGCAACACAACATACCACCACAAAACTTGGCCAGCTGCCAGTAGGGAGAACATGATTGGGGGCACAGCCAAGCGCAGCAGCAGTCTTTGCAAGGCAGTGTTGATGCCACCCAGCCTGAGCAGACAGTCTGTGGACAAGCTGCCGCTGGTCAAAGATGAGAAGGCAAAGCTAGTTGCGCTGGAGATCCAGTGTATGGTCTTGGGAGCAGAGACGTTGATGCTGCCCAGCAGGCTGGTGTACTGAAGCCACAGGGTGAAGGCCTGCACAGCATTTGGCCTTTCCCCAAGAATTGCATGGAGTCATGCTACAGCTTGAAGCAGAGACATTGAGCATGTACAAAGACTTGCCTACATTTCTGCTTGATGCATTTGCTTGCAGGCAGAAACACATGGACCCTTGACAACCTTGCTGACACCGTGCTGATTGATAAGGTAGAAACAGCTGCCATGATCAAAACTACCTGGATATGTCACTACACACAGGCAATTGTAGAAGATGGATCCAACTTGCGAGAAAAGCACAACAAAGCAAAGCTTGAGCAGATAGCAGCTCTACGAAAGCAGTAGATCCTTCCAAGCAGGCCAGATGAAGCAAGAAACAAGATGTTCCAGTTTATTTTCGCTGTGTCATGTTACACACGTGCCACATTTTCGTTCATGAGGCACACCTGCCAGTCAGGATCAGGTCCCAGCTTGGATGCGTTGGAAGCAACAAGTCAACTGGTTGCGCGTTTGTGACAGCATATAAAACAGCTATGGAATGCCATTAAAGACAGGCAAAAGCTGCGTTCAGCACAGCGCTGTACCTTGATCAATTCTGATGCTTGCACAGGCCGCTGCTGATCCTGCAGATCCTCCTCGTTTTCCTTCAGCGTGACCTGGATTTGGTACGTCAGGAAGGCAAGCACTGCAATGCCACTGCCTATGTAGGCGCACAGAATGGCAACATGGCTCCTGCAAGGCTGGCACTGCAAAGTGCCAGTCCTACCATAGCGGTGAGGAGGACCAGTCACGCACAGGGAGCACACTGGCCCATAGTAACCCTCACTGCACTGCTGTGCCATGTAAGACTTCAGGTCTGTGCTATTGATCGGCACATCCAGCTGGCATGTAGGTTGCCACGCCTGGCCTGCCTGCACTGCTCATCAAACTTTTAGGGTTATTCAATTGCTGCCAACATGCACCGGCAGCAGCCACAGCTGTGGCTTGATGAACGCAGCAGCTGTTCTAATAGCAGGACATTTATGCAATAGCAGCATTGGCACTAGGTGACATCATCATCATCATCATCATCATCATCATCATCATCATCATCATCATCATCATCATCATCATCAGCAGCAGCAGCAGCAGCAGCAGCAGTGGCAACAGGATCTATCTTAAAGTAGTGTACACGGCATTCATGAAGGCATGATAGATGAATCATGGCAACGCAGCTGTGCAAGCCAGCTCCAGCCCCAGCCCGACCATAAAGCCAACCGCAACTCTGCCCCTAACCCCAACCATGACCCCGACTCCAATCCCAACACCACCCCGACCCCGACCCCAACCCTGACCCAAATCTCCAACCTGCCAAAGGCACAGACAAACAAGCCATGTTTGCGCATGAGTAGAGAGAGTGTACCTGTACCTGTTTGCTACCGCCAAGGAAGCTGTAGTGAGCATTTTGGCAGTCCAGCAGTTTGGAGCGGTTGCCTTGACATGCCTCGGAGTTGGGACATAGTACGATGTAGTTTGAATCAGCAGCTGAGTGCCAGTACCCCTCTGTGGGCACTAGGGTAGCCCCACCATGGCATGTGGCTTTGTCGGGGCACAGTGAGCATGTGGTGTCGCTAGGGTTGAACGAGTACTGAGCTGTGGGGCAAGCTTGGCAAAGCACTGCAATTGGGGCAATTTCGCCAGGAATGCATGCACGCACAGTAATGGTAACGTTCTTCACTGGCACCTGCACCAAGGTGGCAAGCTTTTAACTCAACAATGTGTCACCATGCTGGTTGCTCAGCCGGAAGATTATTCAGTCATTGAGAGTACCTGCACAGGCTTTGCCCTCATGCACACGTGCAAACCGTTGCTCAAGTCTGCTTAGTGCCGCATTGACAAACAAAGTGTGCTAAGCTGAGCAAGCTTTGGCAGCAAGCCCTATGTGGACAAACTCTGAGCATGTCTTGATGCAACCCTGAGGCAAGCCAAGAGTGGCGTTCATGCCGGTTGCAGAATGGATGTGCAAGGACAGCCAGCCCCTGCATGCAAGGGCATAGTAGCGACAGCACTGGTAGTGACAGCACTGGAGACAAAGAGCTGCATGAAAGTACGCAAGACTCAGGCTCACCTGAGGAAATTCGAGCAAAGACACTGAAAGCCTGTAGTCCCCTGGTGCAGCGACTAGCAGCAGGTCTGAAATGTCGATGTTGCCAAAGGGATCTGCTGTGGCCTGGTACTGCCCCTCCAGCAAGGGCCGGTCTGCACCAGTCCCAATGGCATTTACAGGAGCCACGCTCACTGAAGCGGTCATTGCACTGCCTTCACCTGCCACAGTCAAAGCAAGGAGCCTTGTCAAGCTGTGCTTTCAGTGTTGCTAGGTTTTTTGTTAGCTTAGCTGCTGTCACTGTTGCTTTATGTGCAAATGGCTGATGCACAGTCAATACACAGTCAATATACTGAGGCTGTGCACCTGATGTGCACTCAAGCACAGGCCACATACTCCTGATGCGCAATAAGCTGGCCTGTCAGACGGCACAATGCACAAAGCTTTTGAGTTCCTGCAATTTTTGCAAGACTGGCATTTGACCCTCATGTTTGGACAGTCAAGAAGGCTTACAAATTCACCTGGAGTGACTTTGGTTCCTGCTTGGTCTTGGACAGTGATTGACATGGCAAGCTTGTTGCTTGAATTGCTGACATAGCTGTGCTGCTCGGCCCAATCAAAGAGCAGTAAAGCTGGGTCGAATGCAAGGCCAGGGCCATAACCAGGAAAGGCCCCCTGCAACTGCCCTACTGTGTTACCATCCCATTCACTGCAGCTGCGGTCTCCTGTGAAGTTTGAATTCAGGAGGTTTGGGGGGTCTGAGTTGCAGCTCAACCTTAATGTGGACATATCTGTTGAAAATGTCACTGCCCCGGCCGCGTCGGCATGGTTGTACTGGAAGGTCTCACTTTGCATTGCTAACACAGAGCAGTTCCCAGCTGCAGTAGCCAAGCTCATGTCTCCGGTTGCAGCCCACAGGTAACTGAACACATTTTGGAAGGCACCTGCACGTAACAGCACACAGCACACTGGCCCTTTGCCTTTAACATCAATAAGTCCTCATCATTCATTCACCATGCTCATTGCCCAAAGAAGTGTGTAGTTGGCAAGCAGGCTTTGATAAGCACACAATGTCATGAAGTGCAGGATATTGTCAGATAACAGCAGAGACAGACAGTCTGGCTTTTGTGCTTCTAGAAGTAGACTCTGTATGCATGCCAGCCATCACTTGCATGCAAGCCATGAGATGTAACTGCAAAGCATCAGATCAGATGCATTCAGCTCATGCGCTCTGCGCCTTGGTCGACCTCAACAAATCCCCTCTTACTGAGAGGAACAAGCTCGCGAACACACCTGACCAAGTTGGGGGCTGGAAGCATTGGTTGTCATAGAAAACAGCACCGCCTCTGCCAGTGGCTGTGTTCTGCTGGAACGTGTTGTTTGTCAGGCGTGCACCGCCGCCATCTATGTAGACAGCACCCCCATCACCGCCGTTGCCCGAGGCATTGGAGGATGCCAAGTTGTCAGACAGCAACGTTGATGTAATGTTGAGCCACGTGGTTCCAACTCCACTACTGTAGATAGCTCCTCCTGACTGAGCTCTGCAGCAATGCTGAACAGCGCAGTGAGGTGGCTGCCAGTGAGCTGTGAGTGAGCAGCGAGCAAGGGAACAAGCAGTGAGCATGCAAGCAGTTAGCTCTTTGTGAGCTATCAGTGAGCAGCAAGCGATGGAGCATACGGGCAGTGAGCTCTCAATGCCAAGTAGTGAGCTGGCTCCACGCAACTTGCTTGCAATAGCTGATACAGGATCACAATGCGCAAAATATGGTGCTAGCAAAGTAATCTGGCTGCGTCTCCAAGTCATACTGTGCAGGTGCATTCGTACATGCACGTCAACACTTTCTGCATGCATGCAAGTCAAAGCTTCTGCATGATTGCAAACTGACCAATGCAGCATGCGTGCAGCAGAACTTGACAGCATGCACTGACTGCAGCAGGCTGCAAGCTCACTGGAGATGGTTGTGGTCACCTGTTGTAGCTGACCCGTGCACTATTCACCAAAAGCTCCTGGCAAGCATCGCAATAGCAACCTCCGCCTGCGTCATTTGCGTTGTTGCCCGAAATGACACAGTCCTGCATCTTGACTTGTGAGGAGCCGGCGCAGTAGACAGCGCCTCCTCTTGTGGCCGCAGTGTTGTTTTCAAGAGTTGACTCTCCTGCAATGATGATCTTGGTTCCCAGGCTGCCATAGATTGCGCCACCTCTCCATGCTGAGTTGCCACTAAAGTGTGTGGCGCCCAACCATATCCCCGGGCCATGGCTGTTCACCATGGCCACAGCCCCACCTTCATATGCTGCTGAGTTGTTCATGAAAGTGCTGTTCCAGATTACTACCGTGGTGCTGCCTCCACCCTGTTCAACCTGCAGAGGAATAGGCACCAGCTGTTGGATCTTGCAAAGGCAGTACAGACACAGTGCTACTGTTTAGAAGCATTGCATGATTTGCAACCGCCACATCCTGTGCCAATCAGCACATAAACCATCTTTGGTGATACCTAAGAGACATGAATGTGGTCTGTCAGTGTTTAATTGGGATGAGGCTTGACAACGAGCGTGCCTAGGGAACAGAACACACCTGGGGTGTTGACCCTTGAGGGCAGCTGCATAGGGCACAATGTTGCGGGGAGGTGGTTGATAGGAGAACTCCACCCCTCGCACCTTCTGGCTACGCCCCACAAACTGACCTGTATGGCACACAAGCGTATTATGATTCTGCAGAATTACACTGCCTGATGGCAGGACATTATGTGTCAGAATGGGGCTTGCAATGATACACCAGGGTACTGGCCCAGGGGGGGCGACGTGAGAAACATTGCAGCAAAGGCCCCGAGGAATGGGCTCAAAACAGAGAAGCGAAAAGATCTAGTGCAGACATGCTGGCACAAGCAGAAGCAAGAGCTGGAATGCTGACCACAGTAGCGGCCTTCACATAACTCCTTGTAGCGGTCCACAGCATCACACATGATGTCCAATGCCAGCACAACAGCACGCTTCTTGCCCTGCATGCAATGTCATGACATCTTACACAGCATCACAGTGTTGGCGGCAAGGATCAAATTGCAGACTGTACTGC
>JAABUO010003973.1_pt1 | contig 17486 bp, 11 predicted proteins | sample 5559291 | NCBI WGS metagenome assembly JAABUO01 (sample SAMN10711878, study PRJNA513372) | rock metagenome | isolation source: Antarctica rocks | place: Antarctica: Victoria Land, Finger Mt sud | reverse complement strand
GATCCCCAGCAGCAACGGCAGGTCATTGATCTGTTCGGTCGTGATGTCCAGTGTCTCGCTCATGCCTCGACTCTACCGCATCACGTCCCATCCTCAAACTGCCACCCCATTCACGCGAACGATAAGTAGTGAAAGCAGATGTTCCATAAAAAGTATTCATCGTACGATGGGGGCGCAACGGTCGTGGTGAAGTTCTGTCGCTTACGCTGGCCTAGATCCAGACCCGTATCGTATACATCACTTGGCCCCATATACCCTACGGCCCACCTAGCCTCCAACTCGAACGATGTGCCCAATAAGGAGCAACGTGACCATAACAGCGACGTCGACCCGAAAGGCAACTTCGGGCAATACTCTCGCGTCGTTAAACAGCCCCTGTGGCGTCATTGGGCCCTCGCCTCGGGTGTAGCACGCGTTCCCGTAGCCATGGTCCCATTCGCCTTCGTCCTCGCCGGTCAATATGCGACCGGCTCGTTTGCGGCCGGCGCTTTACTGACCAGCCTCCATGCCATGAGCGAGGCACTGGTTGCTCCATGGGGGGGGCGCGTCCTTGACCGCAGCGAGATTGGAACCGGTTTGCGGCGCGCCCTCACTGCCGAAGCCTGCCTCCTCGCACTGATGGCTGTGGCTACTTGGGAGCATGCTCCCCTCCTTTTGCTAGTATTTTTCGCTCTCGCCATCGGCGGCGTACCAGCAGCCGTCCCGGGTGGTTTCCTGGCGACCCTCCCCACAATTGTACCGACGGATGCCCTTGCATCTGCATTCGCACTCGATGCCACGCTCCTCGAAATTGAGTGGATGGCAGCCCCACCCCTCGTATCAGCCGCCGTTCTTCTAGGCACGCCGGTTGCTGCCTTGCTACTTATGGCGGGGGTCGCCGTGATTGCGGTGCTGACGGTGAGAAGGCTCCCGCTGCCTCGGGTGCGATTGACCGGTGTATCCAGCCCAACTCCTTGGCGCCGTCGATCGGCTCGTTTCATTTATACACTCGCGTGCGCTATGGGCGTCGCCCTTGGAGCAATTGACGCCACATTGCCACCACTTATGCCCGACCTCGGCGCTCGTCCGGCATTCGCCGGTTTCCTTGCGGGTGTATTAGCGATCGCGAGTGCACTCGGAGGTTTCGTATACGGGACGCAAGCAGGACGATGGCCTGGGACGCCACGCGGGCAAGCAAGCGCTCTTCTCGCGATCTTCGGCGGACTGCTGCTTCCACTCGCGTTCGTCCATTCGATCTTTTGGGCCGCTGTGGTCCTCATAATCGCAGGAGCGCTACTCGCGCCAATGAATGCCTTACGGCAGCACCTCTTGCAGGAGTTGCTGCCGACGGAGAGGCGAGCCGAAGGGTTCTCGTTGCTCTATGCATCGACGGGGCTTGGGTACGCTGGTGGAGGGCTGCTGACTGCAGCATTGCTCCATTCAGTAGGGGCACGTGGTATTATTTCAGTCGCCGCCCTCACCCCACTCGTCGTGGGCTTGATGGCAATGTCGTTCGGGGCGAGAATACCTTGGGGAAAAGCCGCTGGTAAGGGAGGCAGAGGAAGGGATAGATGAGGCAGATCGAAGCATCGAACAGCTAGGCGAACGGATGAGAATATTACAGGCACCTCGGCGTTGCAGTGAAATGGCGAGGCGGACACAAGACAATGTGTGACGAGATGGAAACGTAAAGTGATCAATCCCCTAGACGCCTGGGGTGCCGACGAGGAGATAGGCGATGAAAAGGACGATCATGCTGAGCATCATCGCCTTAGAAGGGAGTGTAGATGTATGGCCGTACGCATCGTGCTAGCCGACGATCATCCCATCGTGCGCCGTGGGATTCGCGCACTCATTGAAAAGGCTGCCGATCTTGTCGTCGTCGGCGAAGCTAGTGATGGAGAGGAAGCTTTGCGTCTCGCTAAGAATTTAGTCCCCGACGTCCTGGTACTCGACATGGTGATGCCGGTTCTATCAGGGATTGAGGTCGCGCGGCACCTGCAAATGGCAGGATCGTCGGTGAGAGTGCTTGGATTGAGCGCCTATGATGACGAGCAGTACGTTTTCACCCTTTTGGAGTCCAATGCCGCCGGTTATCTCACGAAAGACGAGGCTCCGGAGTTTATAGTGGAGGCGGTGCGCGGGGTAGCGTTCGGTGAAGAGGGGTGGTTCAGCCGGGGTGTCACCGCGAAGGTCATGCGGCAAAGGAAAGTACAGATACAAACGCAGATGCATATCCCCGATGCGCTAAGCCAACGCGAGTACCAAGTGTTGCAATTAGTCGCGCAAGGGCGCACGAATGAGGACATCGCCGGTGTTTTACATCTGTCAGAGGGAACAATCAAGAACCATGTGACTAACATCTATAGCAAGTTAGGCGTCCGCACACGTGCCCAGGCTACAACGTGGGCGTGGAATCACGCCCTAGTGAACGATGTGGAACCGAACAACCACTACGCGATCATCCCCTCAATGTCCGTTATCTAGCGACCAAGGAAGAGCTTGAGGGAGAACTCTCGAGGAGGGAGATGGAAACAGATGTGCGAGAGGCAGAGGAATAGGTTCTTGGCAACCGTTGAGCGACGCCAGTATCGGTATCGTACAGCGTCGCGTTAGTATCGCGAACGTTATCCAGATTGTTGGGCCAGATGGAGTTGACACCGTATGAATACAAGCGAACGAAAACAAGACGACACTGTGTACAAGGTTGTGGTGAACCACGAGGAGCAATTCTCGATTTGGCCCACAGGCTGCGAAAATGCTTTCGGTTGGCAGGACATCGGTAAGAGCGGATCGAGGGATGAATGCCTAGCCAACATCAGGGATATATGGACAGATATGCGACCCCTTGGTCTAAGAAAGACGATGGAGAGCGTTGAGAAGGGGTGAACATTCGTTACGTTCCACTGGAGCTGGCTGAGATGACTGTGTTGACTAACATCTTCGCCCGATCTGTAAACGTTGTCAATCAGTGCCTCACCTACGAGGTCCGTCATTCGTATACGGCTCGACGGATAACGATGTGCGCATCGTTCACCTCGGTGGCAACCTTTGAAGCTAAAATGTAAGTCATGCCCTCAGGGTGTTGAAAAGTGGCGTAGCCAGGAGCGACAGAACCGTTCGACGTGGGTCAATGCAGCGCGCCAGTTGAGTACTCAGCAAACAGGAATCGGTGCAGGGAGGCCGCTGGTGACTCCGAGCGTCCCTCCTGAGAAGGGCCAGTGGCCCCAGCCCTGTCGGCTGAGGAGGCGTTTGAGGTCCTGCCCGGTCGCCGTGAGCAGCCCCTGGACGTTGACCCGCCACAAGCGGTGCCAGCGGGAGCGCCGCAGCCCGTGCCAGTCCTTGGCCTCAGCAAAGAGCGACTCGACCCACTGTACTGGCTGGTTGGCAGATCCGCGTTCACGCTACTCGTTGATAGGCATGATGGAGCCCGCCCAGCACCGGGATCGCACGGACACTACCCCCTCTTCCCACTACTGAGGATGCTGCGGATGGGGCCGGGACCCGTTGGTCAATCCCCTGATGCGGTCGTTCCGCGTTGAAGTACGCTACATACTCATTCAGGATCCGGCGGAGGTGCGCCTCACCGAGGATGAGGAGATGATCCAGACACTCACGCCGCACCGATCCAAGGAACCGCTCGCACAAAGCGTTCTCTTTGGGTGCCCGGTAGGCGGTACGCACGACCTCGATGCCACTGACGTGAGCGACGCGCGCGAAAGCCGCTCCGTATGTGGAGTCGTTGTCTCGGATGAGATAGTGAGGATGCCGCTCGAAAGGGGTAGCCTCCCGCAACTGTTGAGCCAGCCATGCATCCGTGGGGTGGCAGGTGACTCTAACGTGCCTCACCTGGCGCGAGGCCAACTCCACGATGAAGAAGGCATACAGCGGCCGGAAGAGCAGGTCCGTGACCGGCAGGAGGTCGCAGGCCCAGATATCCGCGGCGTGGTTGTGTAGGAACGTCGCCCACGTCTGGCCGGAGGGCCGCGACGGACGCGCCTGGCGCATGTATTTTTGGATGGTCCACTTGGCCACGCGGATATCCAGCTTGAGTAGCTCTCCGCGGATGCGCTCGGCACCCCACGTCCGATTGGCGCGGGCCATCTCCCGGATCAGTCCGATGGTCTCCGGCGACACGCGAGGCTTGCGCGGTCGGGGGCCGGGCTGTGAGCGGCGACGCCACACGAGGCGGAAGAGGTGGCGGTGCCACCGCAGGAGCGTGTCGGGCTGCACGATAACCAGGGCCAGCCGCCACGCCCGCACGCGACTGGACAACAGGACCAGGAGCGCCCGGTCCATCGGGGTACACTGGGGCCGCTTGACGCTGCGCCGTAGGATGCCGAGTTGGTGCCGCAGCAGGGCGTTCTCGGCGATCAAGGCGCGCTTGCTGCGCGGGAGGTCCGCCAAGGTACCGACGACGAGCGGCGCGGTGCTGGGTTTGGTGGCCACCACGAGGCGGTGGCCCAGGCGCTGCATAAGAGTGCGGCCAACGGCAGTGAGGCGCTGGCCGAGGTGGTCGAACATGGGTGATCCTCCTTCGGGGAACGGATGCGCGCATGCAATGGGCCGCACCCATACATGGTCCAGCCTGCGAGGCACCCGCACTACCGCCAACCTGCCGCACGCTGTGGGCCAGGGCAGGCCTAACAGCACCTCAGCGAAGACGGATATACTAACCAGCCAGCACAGGCTCTCGACGGTCAAGCCGGTCTCGGTGGTCGTGGCGGCGATCAAGCTCAAGATGACCGCGTAGCTGACCAGTGGCTGGCCCCGCCAATTCTGGGTCATGAAGGAGAACAAGCGATGCTCGATCTTGTTCCACTTGCTCGTGCCCGGCGGGAAGTGACACACGCTGATCTCCAGGCCGGTCTCGTCGGCCAGCCGCTGCAGTTCCCATTTCCACAGGCGCAGACGCGACCCGTTGCTGCCCCCACCATCGGCCGTGAGCAGCAACCGCCGCGCGTGGGGGTAGCGGTCCCGCCCCGCGCCGTGCCACCACCGCCGGATGCTCTCGACCGCGAACGCGGCCGTATCGTGGTCGATCCCGACGTTGACCCAGCCCGCGTTGGCGGCCAGATCGTACACGCCGTAGGGCGTCACCCGCCCCAGCCCAGGGATCGGAAAGTCGTGCATGCGCACCTCCTCGGGCTGGCCCTTGGGCTGCCACTCCCGCCCGCCGTTCTTAAAGTCGCCGACCAGTTCCTTCTTTTTGGCGTCGACCGAGACCACAGGGTCGCCCGCCGCCAGATAGTCCTCCGCCGCCTGGTTGATGTGCGCGAACTGGGCGTCGCGGTCGGGGTGGCTCTCCCCCTCGCGCGTCTTGCGGGTGCCTTGCAGGCTGTAGCGCGCCGCGTGCAGCGTGTCGGCGACCCATTGGTAGCTGACTTGATGCCCTTGCGCGCGCAACTCAGCGGCGAGCTTGCGCAGGCTCTTGCTCGTCCAGCGCAGCGGCGACTCCGGGTCCCCCCGCGTCGTCGGCTCGACCAACCGCTCCAGAGCCGCCCGCACGTCCGGATCTTTCGCCACTGTCGTCTTGCGCCCACCCCCTGGCCGCCGCACGCGACCGGGTGCGGCCACCGGGACCGTCCCGCTGAGTTCCTTGATCCCGCGCTCAATGACTGTGCGCGACAATCCCGTCGCACGCGCGACGGCCGTGATCCCGCCCCAGCCGATCGCCCGCGCCTCCGACGCCGCCACGGCGCGCCGTCCCCGTTCATCCAACGTCTCCGCCATGCGCGCGTACCGTTCTGCGATCGCCGCGTCGTCCTGCTCAATCATCCCTTCAGTATACGATAAACGGCCTTAAATGACTACTTTATTTTCTGATAATCCCTAAGTGCCGAGTTAGGCGACGATGCGCCGCGCTCGAGTCTTGGCCGCGCCCGCAACCTGTGCCGCGACGCCTGTGCTGGCTCCCGTCGCAATCTTCCAGGTCATCGCGGGCGAAATGAAACAATGAATAGGGTGTGTTTCATTCGAGTTGAAAGGAGGGGTAGCGGACACGGTCTAAACACGGCAAGATGAGAGTACTAACCAACCCATCGAGCTGGAGGAAACCAATGATGCCTGCCACCCCTACCCCGAGTGTACATGACCTGCGTGCCCAATTCGAGACCGTGTTGGAGGGCGTGTTGAGTGCGGAGACGCAGAGCGTGAGCGCCGATACGATGGAGCGTCGGCTCTTGAGCCAACTGCTGGCCTTGGGGCGCGCGCTGTTTGTGGTGTTCCTGACGACGCGGGCGGCGGCGACAGCGGGACGCAGCCACGTCAGCCCGGACGGTGTGGAACGCCCCTACCATGATCAGCGGATACGGCCCTACGTGTCCATCTTCGGACGGGTGGTGTTCGCGCGCCCGTACTTCTATCGGAGGGGGGTGCGTGGCGTGGCGCCGGTGGATGCGCTGCTCTCGCTGCCGGCGACGACGTGCTCGGACTTGGTGCGCGAAACAGCCGAGGAACTGGGCGTGGAGGAGGCCTACCACAAGGGCTTGGGCGTGCTGCGCCGTTTGCTCGGCCTGGAGCTCTCGACGCGGACGCTGCAGGAGCAGGTGGCCCAGGACGCGCCGGCGGTGGAGGCGTTCTACGCCCAGCAGGGGCCGCCGCCGCCGGAGGAGGAGGCCGCCATCCTGGTGCTGCAAGCGGACGGCAAGGGCGTGCCGATCCTGCGGTCGCCCGCGGCGGCCACCCGCACACCGGATCCGCTGCGCTAGGGCAAGGGGCAGAAGCGTGGCGGGAAGAAGGAGGCGACGCTCACGGCGGTCTATACGATCGCCCCGGCGGTGCGCACCCCCGAGGACGTGGTGGAGAGCCTGTTCCGCGACCCCGCGGCGGAGGCTGCCACGGGCGCTGGGGAGCGGGAGGCACGGGAGGGGCCACGGCACAAGCAACTGTGGGCGACGTTGGCGGGCAAGGACGCCGCGCTGGCCGAGGCCGCCGCGCGCGTGGCGCGCCGCGACGGGCCACACCGCACGCACCGCGTCGCGCTGACGGACGGCAGTAAGGCCTTGCAGGAGCGCGTGCAGCGCGTGTTCCCGACCTTCACGCTCGTGCTGGACCTGATCCACGTCACGGAGTACCTCTGGAAAGCCGCCAATGCCCTCCTCGGTGAGACCGCCTCCCGGCGCACCGCCTGGGTCAAAGCGCGCACCCTCCGCCTCCTACGCAGCCAGAGCGCTTGGGTCGTGGCTGATCTACGCCACATGGCCGCCACCTCTGGCCGCGCACGGCGCGCGCGCACCGTGCTCACCAAAGTCGCCGCCTACCTGGAGCGCAACGCCCCCTACATGGACTATGCCACCTATCTGGCCCAGGGCTGGCCCATCGCCACGGGCGTGATCGAGGGGGCCTGTCGCCACCTGGTCAAGGATCGCTGCGAGCTCTCGGGCATGCGCTGGACCATCACCGGCGCCGAGGCCCTCCTGCACCTGCGTTGCGTCCATGAGAACGGCGACTGGGACGCCTATCACGCCTTCCGGCGGCGCCAGCGTCACCAGCGGCTCTACGCCGTGCCCTACCCTGACGATGCGGCCACCCCGCTCGATCTCCATGTGCTGGAGCCGTGCGCCGACGTCCCGCACCCGCTTGCCGCCTGAGCAGGCCCTTTACTCAAATGAAACGCACCCAAATGAAACTCATGCTGCTCGTCGATAGTCATGGTGGAGGCCGCCCAGGGCCGGGATGGAGACGCCGGGCGCGGCCGCACCCGGCGTCCCCACATATCTTATCGTCTCGGGGATCGTTTGCCCGATGCCTTGATGCGGCCGTGCCTCGTTGAAGTACGTGCAGTACGCCCGGAGCACGCGCCGCAGTTGGCCTTCGTGCAGGATGAGGAGGTGGTCAAGGCATTCACGCCGGACGCTGCCGAGGAAACGTTCGCAGATAGCGTTCGCGCGGGGTGCTCGGATGGGCGTACGCAGCACATCGATGCGACTCCCCGTCGCGACGCGTGCAAACTGCGCGCCGAACTTGCCGTCGTTGTCGCGGATTAGAAACCGAGGCGCCAGGCCGAAGGGCGTGGCCTCGCGCAGTTGCTGGGCGACCCAGGCGTCGGTCGGATGCCGCGTGACGCCGAGGTGAACGACCCGCCGCGAACCGAGGCCGACGATGAAGAAGGCAAAGAGCGACCGGAAGCCCAGGTCGATGACCGGCAAGAAGTCGCACGCCCACACGTCGGCGGCGTGATTGTGCAGGAAGGTCGCCCACGTCTGGCCGCGCGGGCGCGGCGAGCGGACCCCGCGCATGTGGCGCTGCACCGTGCGCTTGCCGACCCGGATGCCCACCTTCAGCAGTTCGCCCCGGATGCGCTCCGCGCCCCACAGCCGGTTCTCTTCAGCCATCTGTTTGATCAACGCGACCGTCTCGGGCGACACTTGCGGCCTCTTCGCTGCGGTCGCTGACGTCGCGCGCCACAGGAGACGGTAGCCTTGATGATGCCAATGCAGCAGTGTGTCCGGCTGGACGATGAGCAGCGCAGCCCGCCACCCTCGGGCTAGACGCGCCAGGAGAACAAGCAGGACGCGATCGCGGGCGTTGAACGCGGGGCGCTTGACCTGACGCTGGAGGACGATTACTTGCTGGCGCAGGAGCGCGTTCTCGACCACCAACGCGGCCTTGCTTCTGGATACGTCGACGATCGCCCCACCTGCCAGCGTCCCCGTCGCCGGTTTCGTCCACCGGAGTAGAGCGCGGTGGACGCGCCTGAGGCAGGCGACACTGTGCCCCTTCATTGCGCCGAAGATCGTGGTTGCCATGTCCTACCTCCCTACATCCAACACGCGGCCTCGCACGTCAGCCCCTGCGGCATCTGCTTCTTTCCCAAGCATACTCCGCTTGCGGAACCACGACCGTCATGCGTTACAGAGGCCCGGATGGCGGCGGGAGCCACGACAGCCACGACAGCGGCTGGGCGTCTTCGACGGGACGCGCGACGGCCGGCGCTGGGGCGGGTTGATGGTGGACTTGACCGACCAAGCGCCGACGGACTGCGCCGTTGATAAAGGGCGCATGCCAAAGTCTAGCTTAGTTGCGGACAACATTCGTCTGCGGGTTACATTGTACGAGACAATGCGGACACAAGCGGACGCGAAATGAGCCCAATTCTATTCCTGCGGGATTAACCGTAGATCATGCACTAGCTTTATTGCGATTTCCGCACTGAGATCATAATGCATTACGTGATATTTATGTTCTCGCCACAGAGGAATCAAATCCCGATAGTGTGGATGAAACAGATGGCCGCTTTGCCCCACATTAGTGATGGCCCGACTATTCACCCACGCGCCCACGTCAACAATCTGTCTATATCCTGGCCCTATTTGAGCAGTATATGGATCAATAAACGAGTAACTGTTGGCCAAAACTGTATCCCCATCACCACCGAGGGAACCGCCATCAATGTTGAATACACGATTAAGCAAAGGTACAGAGCCGAAAGCCCCATGTCGGAATGTCGCTCTATGAAGTTCGCCCCACGCCCATCGTTGAACACGATCACCGAAGCGTGTACTCAGCCAGCGCACAGCTTGCTCAAGTGCACAAGATATAACTGCATCGGAATCTAGACGCCAATCCGTTAACCCATCTCTGGTTCGTAGGCCATTCGGCTCAGCAAGCAGACGCATGAGTAACAGCGAACCATAGCCGTGATCGAGATATTTATTTGTCAGCTCAACACCGAGTTCGTCTATTAACAGGTTGTGCAAAAGATGCCATTGCGTCACCTCGAAGATACACGCTGCAGCTGAATCTGGTGTTAGACGAAAGTCCCACTGTGCCAACTCCTTTTGAGCACTTCGTATAAGCCTGTCCAAAGGCTTAACCGCGAGAAGAAATGGCGTCAGTTTTTGTGCAAGTAGTGACAGTTGATCAGCTTGTAGGGCGGCCATATCCTCTAGCGTGAGTGATTTTGCCGTGAGATGAGCTAGGATGCGCGATGCGCGATAAGGTGGCGACCAGAGATTGCCCAAGTAATACGGGTATTGATCTATCACGGGTTTGTTATTAGCCGTAACAATATAGCCGTCAGTGGGGTTGTAGACTTGTGGTAGTTCATCAAAAGGTATAGTGCCTATCCACTCGTAGTCGTTAGTCCACCCCGCCATAGGCACGAGGCCTATCCCATTGGCGCGTATCGGGACAACTCCCGCAGCATGGTAAGCAATGTTGCCGTCCACATCGGCATAAACGAAATTTTGCGCAGGCGCATCCCATGCACGCAAACTCTGAGTAAACTCTTGCCAATCACGAGCTCGATTTAATGGGAGTATTGCATTCACTAGTGTGCTGGGGTGTTCAGCAGCTTGCCAGCGAAAGGTGATCACTTGATCCAGTCCATCGACCACACCGTTGATAACGGGGCCGTGTCGGCTGATCTTTATGTCTAGGGTAACGGGCTCGATCGTGCCCTTAACATAGATTGGCTCACGCATTACAGTAAAAGGCACATACTGCCCATCAACTTCGTATGCGTCGGATTTCTCGGATGACAACTTCTCCATATAGAGATCTTGCACATCCGCTTGTAGGTTGGTCACTCCCCACGCAATGCGATCGTTATGACCGATAAGGATGCCGATAGTCCCGGGCAGGCTCGCGCCCACAACAGAGTATGTGGGACTATGAAGCCCCATCTCATACCAGACCGAGGGAACTCCGAAGCGTAAGTGCGGATCGTTGGCCAGCATCGGTCGCCGCGTGGTAGTACGAGCCGGCGACACAACCCATGCATTGCTACCCAAGCCTGTGGACAGACTACCTAGTGATAACTCAATCGCGTGTAAGGCTTTGGTGACTCGATCCATGTCAGGCTTGCCGACCGACGGCATAGGAAGTTGCATAGCCGTATAAGGCCCATTATAGAAATCCCTAGGGATGAGTTGCATTGCACGATCAGTCCCCAAGGTTTCCACCAATTCGGCGTGCAATAAGTCGTTGCTCCAACTCTCGCTGAGTTCGAACTGCATAGCTTTCGCCCAAGCGAGACTATGTAGTGGTTCCCACAACTCGGGATACACATGTAAGAGTCGATACTCGATCGGCAAGCTACGCCGGTGACTGTCAATGTAAGCGTTAACACCTTGGGCGTAGGCATCCAGCGCCAAGAGTGTCTCCGTATTGGCTACTTGTATGTCACGTTGAGCGCTACGATTCAGTCCCAGCGTCCGGAAGAACTTATCCGTCTCTAATGCAGCCTCACCTAGCACCTCGCTAAGACGCCCAAGGCCGATGCGCCGCTGAAAGTCCATTTGCCAAAGCCGATCTTGTGCGTGGACGTAGCCCTGGGTAAAGAAGAGATCATGGTCGTCTATGGCATAGATGTGAGGTATACCATACGCATCTCGCATGATTCTAACGATTCCATGCACTCCTCTCACACGGATGATACCTTGTGATTGAGGCCAGGCACAGCGTATGAACCATCGTGTAACACAAAATACAAGAGCTAAGCAGAAACCAACTCCGGCGATCAAACGGAACAGCGCGGCTACACCGACAACAATCGCAAATGGCCGCGCCCTGCGCGGCACGCTAAGTGCGGTCGATAATCGTGCAAGGAACAATTTGGCAACAATATGGGCAAGCGTCGCCCCCCATAATCGGTGTCGCTTGATGGCGCACCCACAATACCCCCAAGATTCGGTGATAGCTCGTCGGGGTGCCCCAAAAGGTAAAGATTGGAGCTTGCGCGGTGCTATCCGTCCATTAAAACGGTGGCCTAAGGCCCTTTCTAGCCGTCCTCGCACCACTCGGCACAGGCCTGTCGCGCCGATGCGCATCCTCCCATGGTTCGAATATAAGTCTTGAGCACGTTTCAGTAACATAGCATAACTCCTGCTTTTTCATAAAATACGAGCAAGCTATTGGTAAGCAGTAAGCGACGGGAGACTATCGTCCCATTGATCCCGCCAGAGCCGCCCAAGCCCAACGGTGTAATCCCGCTCACGCTCGACTGGGCCGCGCGCTACCGAACCATATCGGCCGGGCCAACACGGTCGACTGGAGTTGGGCCTGCGTGGGTAGCGCAAGCATCTGGGCCATAAAGCGGGGTCGCAAACTGGCAAAGACCCGATGGGTCGCGCCTAACCAAGCACACCATCCCACGCTGCGCTGAACCTAGCCAGCGACGTGGTCAACGTCGAGGCCAGCCTCGCTGGCATCTGCCCGATTAGACGCCCGCACTGCCGGCATCGCAAACGCACGGACGAGACACACGTCATTAAGGCCTACGATGCCCTACATTACCATACCTACCCCCGGCTGCGCGGCATCCAGGAACACATCGCGTTCAAAGGCTTCGAGAGCGAGGGGCAGCTAGTCCGTATCCAATGGATAGTCGAGCACCTCATGATCTGCTTCATCGACATCCACCACGTCGACGTGCACTACGCGCATCGCGGCGACCGCTATATAACATCCCTCCATTTCAACTGTACTCTCATATGCCCACAATCCGTCGAACGATTATAGAGGCGGCCTTTATATAAACTTCCTACTGGTCCATTATAGCTGCCCGTCGTCTTCTATTTCGGCCAACAATGCATTAATAGGTTTAGATTCTTGTGCGATGATTTGCATATTACCACGGTGTTGCACATTCTGAAGGTTCTGCTGATGTTCAATCAGTTCAGCGAGATTAGCTACTGTTGGCCCTGCGAAGATGCTACCCAACGGTATTTCTACTTGAAAAGCATCACGCATCCTCGAAACAAGCGTGGTGACCATAAGGGAATGTCCACCTAGATCAAAAAAACTGTCGTGGATCCCAATTCCATCGATACCCAGTACCTGCTGCCAAGTGTCTGCAATTACTTGTTCATTTATTGTACTAGGGGCCACATAAGGCGTAGAGATATTGGGCCTGGGATGCGTCGAAAGAGTATCGGTATTGGCGTCCGAATGATGCGGGGATAACTTGCTCATGTCATGTATCTCACTCATGACAACAGCTAGCGGTCGCGTAGACACGATAACGTGGGGAGGGATCTGACTCGATAGAATGCCTTGGAGCGCTTCGATTCCCTTATTAACTTGCACGTTGGCATCAACCAATAAGGTTTGTGCGGTGTGCTCCGTTATGCTAGTTGCATGGTGGATGTCCCAGTTAATACATATGATAGGCATACCATGCCTCGTAGAGTTGTAAGACGCATAGGCAACAAGAAATGCATTCGCGGCGCAGTAATTGGATATCCCAGGCATACCAGTAACCGCATAGAGGGATGAGTTGAATGCCAAAAAATCTAAGGGAAGTCCGGCAAATGCGTTCACCAAGTTTTCCGCCTGCGCCACGAGTGGTGCCAATGCTGCTCGCATTGCATCCACGGTCTGAAAACGGACCGGGCTGCTGTCTGCTATGTCGGCAGCATGGATAACACCATTGATATTGCCAAAGTGGGCTTGGCTTCGCGCAACCGCACTACGCATTTGCTCGTAATCGGTTGTGTCGACATGGGTGATCATGACGTCGGCACCCAAGGCTTCCAGTTCCTGCACCTGTCGAATCCAATTACTCACCACATCGCTGGAATCGTGGCTCTCCAGCCATTCGTTCCACTGCTCTCGTTCCGGTAGGGGCTTTTGGTTGATCAGGACAAGCTTTGCGTGGAATGCTTGCGCCAAGTGTCGTGCAAACAAGAGGGTGACACCTTCGAGCCCCCCTGTGACCATATACACGCCTCTTTCCCTCAAATGTGGATGTTTCGCGGATTGCTCACGCCTTAAAGGCACGAATGATTGCACCCATTTGCGCCCTCCTCGATAGGCTAGAGAGGATGCAGGCGGTGTCTCATTAATTGTTTGGAGTATCTGTGTAAGTAACCGTTGTGCTTTTAGTCCTGTTGCTTCGATGGGTGAAATATCGAGGCTGCCTGTGGTTATGTTAGGGTATTCTAGTGGCAACACTTTGCAAATCCCAAGAATCGTGGCTTTGGCGGGACACAACGGCTCATCGTCCGTCAAATCTTGCATATTATTAGACACAGCCCACAGGCGCAGGGGTGTAGTGACATTGTGGTTGCCGAGCGCTTGGGCCAAAAACACTAGGCTGTAGTATCCAGCGTATAAAGTTTCTCCAAGGACTGCATTAACGGGGATGACGCTCTCGTTCGCTGTAACTTGCCACAAGTGAACAATTGTGTGAGGCGTTGTGCCCTCTTGTAGCATAGCTTCAATTAACAGCCCATAATCCTCTTGACGTTCAGGATTCAATTCGTAGCTGCGGACGCCGCAATGTCGGAATTGGGAACCGCGGGCTACGGTAAATACTCTTTCACCACTTTTCTCTCGTAGCCGCCCCGCAATTTTTGCCCCGATGCCACATTCGTCGACAAATAGAAGCCAACTTCGGCAGTCATCTGCCAGCGAGCTTGATGTAATCGTGTCCATAGTGGGCTCCTGGTGCCATACTGGCACGCATGTCCACTCTGCGACATCAGCCGTACGTCGTGTGCTTGGGTGCAGGCTATCTTGGCTATCGTGATCGTGGCGCGGTTCGAGCCAATAGCGTTGGCGCTCGAAGGGGTAATTCGGCAGGGGTATCCGACGTGCTCGCGTTGAGCCTCGATGTCGGAGCCAATCGACGCGCACACCGGCAAGCCATAGTTTGCCAAGAGCCGTCAACATATGCGCCACATCCCCACTTGGCTCATGGGCGCTTGGCAATGACGAGAGCACAACGCGTTGGGTTGCGTCTTCTGTTTGTAGGCGCACAAAAGCAGACAGAGTATGTCCAGGTCCTACTTCAAGGACAACCAGATTGGTATCAGTAAGTAGCGCGTGGAGGCCATCGCTGAAGCGAACGGTGTGATAGAGATGCTGAACCCAGTACTCAGGCTCCGTAGCCTGTGACGCAGTAATCCAGGTGCCGGTTACATTGGATAGGTAAGGGATAGCCGGCGCATGGAGCTCAACCTTGTTCACAAAATCTCTAAACGTATCTAGGATTGATGCCACCAGATGCGAGTGTGCGGCAACAGAGACATGTAACCGGTGATATTCTACTTGTTCGCGGGCTAATGTTGCTTCCGCATCGGCAAGGGCATCTAGCAACCCCGAGATGACGCTCTGTTTCGGCGCATTGACCGCCGATAAAGAGAGTGGCTTCCCCGCAATAAACGCGCGCGCTTCGTCTTCGGTCAATGCCACAGCTAACATACCGCTGCTCGGCAACTGGTCGAATAATGCCCCTCGCAACGCGACAATTGCCAATGCGTCCTCGAGAGAAATCACTCCGGCAAGGCAGGCCGCCACGTACTCCCCAAGGCTGTGCCCTATCATCGTATCGGGCGACAAGCCCCATGACATCCACAACTTAGCCAATGCATATTCGGTGGCGAACAATGTAGACAATGTGCTGGACATAGAATCCAGTTCCGCATGAGTCGCTTGGTGCAACTCATTAGCAACATAGAGTACTTGTCGAAAATCATAGCCTAGTTTAAATCGAAGGATCTCTGCGCATTCATCGATTCGTTCCCTGAAAACGGGCTCCTTCGCATAGAGTTCCGCCCCCATGTTCATGTATTGAGCACCACCCCCTGGGAACATGAACGCAACATGCACATTGTCACGCACTTGAGTAGAAGCCATGATCCTTGGCGAGTTTACGACTCCGAATGTATCGAGAGCGTCCCTAGTACTTCCAGCTACTAGGGCACGCCTGCAAGTGAGGTGCTTGCGTCCGACCTGAGATGTATACGCGATATCGGTCCAATTGATGTGTTGGTGTTGCTCGAGATGGGTCATGAGGCGCTCTGTCATAATGTTCAAGGCAGCAGGAGTCTTCGCCGATAAGAGGAGTAGTTGTAAAGAATGTGTATCGGCGCGGTAAAGGGATGGTGCAGTCATAGGAGCTTCTTCGACGATCACATGGGCGTTGGTCCCGCCGATGCCGAAAGAACTTACCCCGGCGCGACGTGGAGCTCCGTTCCTTTCCCATTCGCGAAGATGCATATTCACGTAGAATGGACTTTGCTGAAAGTCAATGTTGGGATTAGGCTCATGGAAATGCAAACTAGGTGGCAACGATTTGTTCTGTAAAGAGAGCGCTACTTTGATCAAACCGGCGATCCCTGCTGCAGCATCGAGATGGCCAATATTCGTTTTTACTGAACCGATTGCACAGAAGCCGTTGGCCTCGGTGGTAGCTCTGAATGCCTTAATCAAGGCTGCGACTTCGATTGGATCCCCAAGGGGCGTAGCTGTTCCGTGTGCTTCAACATAGTTGATTGTACTAGCATCAATGCCAGCTATAGCTTGGGCAGCAACAATCACCTCTGCCTGCCCATCGATGCTAGGTGCCGTATACCCGACCTTTGCGGATCCATCATTGTTGATGGCTGAGCCTTTGATGACAGCATAAATGTGATCATTGTTTTTTAGCGCGTCGCTCAATCGTCTGAGCACAACGATCCCGACCCCATTGCCTACAACGGTACCCTGTGCATTAGCATCGAACGCACGGCAATGGCCGTCTAGAGAGAGAATCCCTCCCTCCTGGTACCACTGACCGAACTTGTGAATACCATTCGCAGTAACACCTCCAGCTAAAGCCATGTCACATTCGTAACCCAGTAATGCCTGACAAGCAAGGTGAACGGCAACAAGCGAAGTTGAACAACCCGTCTGAATGGTTATACTAGGCCCTTTTAAATTTAGCTTGTAGGAAACCCGTGTGGCAAGAAAATCTTTATCGTTGGCGCTGACGATTTGCAATTTATTCGTCGAATCCAGCCAAGAGCGACTCGTAAGAATGTTGAACAAATAAGTGTTGATAGCTTCGCCTGCGTATACACCCACAGCGCCATCGAATCGGTCGCAATCATAGCCCGCATCCTCGAGAGCGTGCCAAGCACATTCGAGGAATACTCGCTGCTGCGGGTCGATTATTTCGGCCTCCCTCGGCGAGTAGCCGAAAAATTGAGCGTCAAACAAGTCGGCGTTTTCGAGAATGCCAGCAACCTTTATCAGTGCTGGATCGGCCAAAGATCGAGCGTCGAGTCCCGCATAGCTAAGTTCGTCGTCACGGAATTGAGTAATGCTTTCAACACCATCTCGTAGATTACGCCAGAATTCCTGAACGTTGTCAGCTCCCGGGAAACGCCCACTCATACCTACAATGGCGACGGCCTCCGCCTCCATTCGCGTGTCTGTTACATCAGCCATTAGAAGTGCCTCTCCCCTTCATGTTCATAACTCTTGCGTGTCGGGCGCGCGCCTCTCGCTGTTTTTGAGCCCTATGGAAGACATGCTCCATAGGGCGACTTTCTCCTCCCAATTGATTCAAGTATTCAGCAATAGCATATATTGTCGAGTGTTGGAATAGTGACACAATCGAGAGGTCAGTGCCGATATACTCCTGCAATCTAGCATGGACTTGTACTAGCAGCAGCGAGTGGCCGCCCAGGTCGAAGAAGTTGTCGTGGATGCCCACGCGCTCGACCCCCAGCACCTCGGCCCAGATGGCCGCCAGCGCCTCCTCCGCCGCCGTCTGCGGCGGCGCGTAGCCGGCC
>JAABUO010003972.1_pt1 | contig 17486 bp, 11 predicted proteins | sample 5559291 | NCBI WGS metagenome assembly JAABUO01 (sample SAMN10711878, study PRJNA513372) | rock metagenome | isolation source: Antarctica rocks | place: Antarctica: Victoria Land, Finger Mt sud | reverse complement strand
TCCCATCGTCGTGGTCCCAGGACCAGGCGTGGTCCCCACCCCAAGATAAAGGGGTGGGACCACGCTGGTCCCACAGGGCCTCTTTCACGCGTCAAACGAGGGACTAGCGTGGGACCACGGCTATGGTGCTAGTCCCACGGTTGGTCCCGTGGAAACGGCGTGTGTGGTCCCACAGAATCGGCCCGATGGGGCCACGCCGGCACGCCCTGTCGCCCCACAATGAGGACCGCCCCATCGCTCCCCCAACGGGCTAGCGGTGGCCGTCCAGACGAGGCCGCACGACGCGCAGGACGGCGACGATGAGCAGGACCGCCAGGGCCACGTACGCGCCGACGAGGGCGGCGGCGAGGAGCGCGGCCACGACATGGAGGGCCGTCGAGGAGGTATGGGCCACCAGCGGGGTGAGGAGGCCGGCGAGGGGGCCGGTGAGGGCGCAGAGCACGAGGGCGGCGAGGCAGAGCGTCCAGACGCGGGCGCGCGCGTGAGCGTCGGTCATGTGTCCCTCCCCTGGTTCGTCTGTCCCGTTCGCGGCACCGCGCGGTCTACGCGTCCCCTGGCGGCGCGGGCGAAGTCGAGGCGAAAATAGGGGTCGGCGAGGGCGATTCTCAGAAACGTCTATCCGGGGCGGGGCTACGTGCCTCATCCGACCTTTTACAAAGGTCGGATGAGGCACGTAGCCCTACCGTGGTCACAGGTATCCCTGCGCCAGGAGCGTATCCCCGCCCCCGACGCAGCGACATCCTGCGACGACGACGCGGCCTACGCGGCCTATGTCCCCGTCCCGATCGCGACCCCAAACAGCGCGTGAGGCCGTGTGTGCGCCGCGCCGGCCTTGACGGACGCGGGGCGCGCGTGCAGGTGATAGGTGATGCGCAGGACGCGCCGCGCCGTGGCGCCATGTCCCTGCGTCGTCACGCGGAGGATGCCCCGCCGCGCCAACGCGCCCGCGTTCGCCGGCGGCGTGTCACCGCGCGGCAGCGTGATCACCAGCGTCACCGCGCCGCCCGTCGCGCGCGCCGCCGCGCCCGCACCTGTCACCAGGCCGCGCACCTGGAAGGTCGTGATCGTCTTGAACACCCCGCACGGCTCCTGGGCCGTGAGCTGTATCACGACCGTGCCCTGGCGCGCGGTGGGGGGGATCGCGAAGGTCAGCAGCGCCAGGCCGGACGCCTCGACCCGGAAGCTGTAGCGGTAGCCGCCCGCCACGCTCTTCCCCGTGAGCGTCGTTCCGAAGCCGTCGGACGACCCCAGGCTGCTATCCGTGTAGAGCGTCGCGCTGGCCGGGTAGCCGGCCTTGACGGTGAGCGTGATGGCGGAGTCGGGCGCAGCGTCGATGAGCAGGGCCTGGTTGCCGCCGCGCGGGACCGTGTCGAAGGCGGGCAGCGCGAAGAGCTGGCATACCGGCAGCGGCGTCGGCGTGCTCGTGCTCATCGGTGGCACAGCGGTCGTCGTCGCCGTGGCCGTTGGCGGCACGGCGGTGTTGGTCATGGTCGGCGCGGTCGTGCTGGTGGCCGATGGCACCGCTGTACTTGTGCTGGTGGCCGCCGGCGCTGACGTACTCGTTTCCGTCGCGGATGGGACGGCGGTTGTCGTACCCGTGACAGTGGCTGTACCTGTGACGGTAGCGGTACCCGTGACGGTAGCGGTACTTGTGACAGCGGTCGTCGTGCCTGTGACAGCGGTCGTCGTGCCCGTGACAGCGGTCGTCGTGCCCGTGACAGCGGTCGTCGTGCCCGTGACAGCGGTCGTCGTGCCCGTGACAGCGGTCGTCGTGCCCGTGACAGCGGTCGTCGTGCCCGTGACAGTGGCCGTGCCCGCGACGGCGCTCGGGGTCGGGATGAGAGACGTGCAGGCCACCGTGAGCGTGCCCTGGAGGGTGATGTCCCGCGACGAGGTGCCCACGTACACGGCATCGTCGCCGCAGGCGATCGCCCAGCTATGCGTGCTTGTGTCCCAGTAGGACAGCGGATGGTCCGCCGGGTCCAGTGTCACCGTCACGCGCTGCGTCTCCCCCGGCTGCAGGGTGACCTTCTGGAAGCCCACCAGTCGCTTGGGCGGCTCGCCGGTCGCCGCCGGCAACCCCAGATAGACTTGCGCCACCTCCGCCCCGGCCCGCGCGCCGGTGTTGGTGACGTCGACGCGGACCCGGATCGTCTGGGTCCCATCGGTCATCTGGGGCGTGATCCCCAGGTGAGCGAAGGAGAAGGTTGTGTAGGAGAGCCCGTACCCAAACGGGAACAGGGGGTCGAGGCCGTTCTGGTCGTAGCCACGATAGCCGACGGCGAGACTCTCGGTGTAGGGAACCGTCGTGGTCGGCGGGGAGGACAGTATCCCCAGTTGCACCGGGTTGGCGACCGGCACCTGCGCGTCGCTGCGCGGGAAGGTGATCGGCAAGTGGCCGGAGGGGTTGACGTCGCCGAAGAGGACCGCGGCGATGGCGGTGCCCTGCTCCTGTCCGCCGTACCAGGCCTCCAGGACGGCCGGCGTCTGGTCGAGCCAGGGCATGGTGGCCGGTCCGCCGGTGGTCAGCACCACGATGGTGTGCGGGTTAGCGGCCTCGACCGCACGGATCAACTGATCCTGGTCGTTGGGCAGGGTGAGGCTGGCGCGGTCGCGCTGCTCGCTATTGTAGTCGCGCGCGAACACGACGGCGACATCGGAGCCCTTGGCGAGGGCAGCGGCGTCCTGCATGGCCGGCGCGTAGGCGTCGGCGGGGTGGGTCCAGCCGAGTTGCAGGCTGCCAAACTCCAGGCCGGGCGTGTGCGGATACGTGGCGGCGAAGTCGACCTCAATGGTGTGCGGCTGGCCGCCGACGAGATGCAGGGTCGGCGAGCTGTCGACGCGCTCGTCGTGCGCGGTGAACGCGTCGATGACGGGCTGGCCGTCGAAGAGGAGCCGATCCTGCCCAAAGCCAGTGAGGGCGAAGGTGTAGTCTCCGGTCGTCGGCGCCGTGAGCGTGCCAGTCCAGCGGACCGACGTGGGTCCCCCATAGGGGGTCGGGGGCGACGGAACGATGGAGGCGTTGAAGGTCTGGCCGAGAAACCCGAGGTCGAGGGCTACCTGGGGCTCGGTCCGCGTGTAGGCCGGCGCCCCGGAGAAACTCGTGTTCGTCCAGTACGCGGCCGTCAGCCCATGCACGGTGGGCGACGCCCCGGCGGGCGTCAGCACCGACGAGGGGACGGCGGCCGGACCAGGCAGCATGGAGGCGGCGCCGACGGGGTCGGTCCCCGGCGCGTACCGCACCTGGATACCGGCGGCGGCCGCGCGCGCCTGTAGCCCGCCGAGGGGCGTGACGGCGTTGGTCGTGTTGTTGACCTCCGAGGACCCGCCCGCGGTGGCCAGGTCGGTGGCATCCCCGCCGATGACGGCGATGGAGTGCACCGAGGAGGACGCGAACGGCAGCGTCCCGTCCGCATTCTTGAGCAGGGTGATGGCCTGATTCTCGATCTGCCGCGCCTTCGCGTCGTCCGCCTGCACCGGGATGGTCCCGACCGCGGGGGGGTTGTCGAACAGCCCGAGGGCGAACATGGAGCGCAGGATGCGATGCACATGCTCGTCGACCGTCGCCACGCTGACCTGGCCGGCGTTGACCGCGTCGATCAGGGCCTGGCCGTAGTAGATGGCGGTAGGTTGTTCCTGGTCGAGACCGTGATTGATGGCCTGCGCGCTGTGCAGGGCGCCGTAATCGGTCATCACCCAGCCCTGGAAGTCGAGCTGCGTCTTCAGGATGTCGTTGAGCAGGTAGGCGCTATCGCAGGCTGGGACGCTGTTGACGTTGTTGAACGCGCACATGACCGCCCCGACCTGGGCCTTGCGCACCGCGGCGTCCCATGGCGGGGTGTAGATCTCCTGCAGGGCGCGCTCGTCGACCTGGGCGTTGAGGCCGGTGATGCGGTTGGTTTCCTGATTGTACACGTTGTAGTGCTTCAACGTGGACACGACGTTGTGCGCCTGCACCCCACGGATGTAGGGGACGGCGATGAGCGCGGTGAGCCGTGGATCTTCGCTGAACGCCTCTGCCCCACGCCCCGCCCACGGCTGGCGGATGATGTCGACGCCGGGGCCGAGCAGCACATTCTGCCCGGTGGCGCGGATTTCCGTCCCGGCGACGTCACCCGCGGTGCGGGCGGCGGCGGGGGCCCAGGAGGCACCCACCGCGATCGGGTAGGGCAACCCCGTCGACTTGAAGCCGGTCGGGGTGATCGGGACCTGGAGCCGCACGCCGGCGGAATCGTCGCCCATGTTCAGATCTGGGATGCTGAGCCGCGGGATCCCTGGGACGTGGTAGGAGTAGGCGTTCGCGGCGTAGGCGCTCTGCCCGACGCCGTGCAGCATTTGCACCTTCTCCGCGAGCGTCATCTGCGCGAGGAGGAGGGTGGCGCGCTGGTCGGGGGACAGCGAGGGGTCCATCCAGGGCTGGTCCGCCGGCGCCTGCACCCGCGCGTGCGCGGCCGTGGCGGCCGACGGGTGCGCGGCCGTGGCGGCCGACGGGTGCGCGGCCGTGGCGGCCGACGAGAAGGTCCCCATGATGAGGGTAAGCGCGACGGCCACAAGCGCGGTCCTGCGGACCGCGACAGCCGCCCATCGACGTTGACGATGCACGTTCATGACGTCTCCTTGTGGTGGAGGATCGTCCTCCACTTTACTCTGCTAGCAGGAGGGGGAGTGCACGCGCGCGGCCCCGTGCGAGCGTCACGTACCCCCCGTCGGTCTATGAAAGGCTGGGACTTGTCGGTCTATGATCTATGAAAGGCCGGGACTGCGGGCGTTGGCGTCGCGTCCGCTGCGGTCCCGCCGACGGGACCTGTTGCCGCCGGCGGACATCCGTCACGCGCGGGGACGAGCGCACAGTTGCTGGCCCTGACCCAGAGGGCCTGCACACGCGGCACGTCGTCGCCCCTGTGCTGCCGGCTGCTCTCCGCGCCGCGCCGCATGATACCTACGCGAGAGCGCTGCTGGTGCCTGTCGCATAAGGTCGGACAGCCACCCCTTTGCGGCACTCTGCGGCGTATGTGCCGGATCGGCGGCTCCGTGCCGGCCTCCCGATCACACGGCGTGCCCCTATCATCCGCTCCTCAGGTCCTCCTTGTCCTTAACTGCTCCAATAGACGAGACCGCAGAGGGGCCACGCGGGGCCGTGCGGCGTGCCACAACCCTGTGGCGCGTGACACATTAACGCGCTTCACACTGTCATACCATGGGGCATCCATCGGTGTCAAGGTGTCGTTCTCAAGATCTCAAGAACGAGCTAACGAGCTTTAGGAGTCTTGACACAGCTTTATTTTAGGTGTAAAGTAGACCTTAAATTAAAGTCTAAATGGATGGCCGCACCGCACCGAAAGGCTTGTGACGTGGTTGTATCTCGGTCGACCGTCCGTGATTTGCGGCGACGCAATCGCCGGGTCGCGCTGCAGCACCTCTATGTTGAGGGGCGGATGAGCCGCCTGGAGATAAGCCAGCGATCCGGTCTCAGCGCCGCGACAATCACCCATGTGGTCGCTGAATTGCTCGCCGAGGGCATCGTCGTCGAAGCCGGTAGCGCAGAATCCGAGGGCGGCCGGCCGCGCACGATCCTGGCGCTCAACCCGGCGTACGGCTATTTTGTCGGCGTCGACGTCGGCGAGACGCGCGTCTGCATCGAGCTCTTCGACCTGACGCTGCGCTCTTTGCGCACGGTCACGCACCCGCTCTCCCCTGACGACAACCGGCCCTCCCGCGTGGTGCGCCATATCGTCGCGGGGGTGGACACCGTCCTGGCCGACGCCGCTATCCCCGTCGGCCAGGTGGTCGGTATCGGCGTCGGCGTCCCCGGTGTGGTCGAGCGCGCCGGGAACGTGCGCGTCCACGCGCCGAGCTGGGGCTGGCACGCCGTGCCGCTGCTGGCCCTGCTCGCCGAGCGGATCACCCTGCCGATCGCGCTCGACAACGGCGCCAAGGCCATGGCCCAGGCCGAGTTGTGGTTCGGCGCCGGCCGCGGCATGAATGACCTCGCCGTCCTGCTTATCGGGACCGGTATCGGCGCCGGCATCATCACCCAGGGCGCGCTCTACCGCGGCGCGACGAACGGCGCCGGGGAATGGGGCCATACCACGCTCGCGCTCGACGGGCGTCCCTGCCGCTGCGGCAGCCGTGGGTGCCTGGAGGCGTATGCCGGCGCGGCTGGCATCATGGCGTCCCTGCGCGACGCGTCCCCTGGAAGCCCTCTCCTGGGGGAGACCGACGACCAGGAAGGGACGATCACGGCCCTCGCCGCCGCCGCCCGGCAGGGTGATCCCCGCGCGGTTCGTGTGCTGGAGGACACCACGCACTATCTGGGGGCCGGCATCGCCACTCTCATCAATCTCTTCAACCCGCAGCGCATCGTCATCGGTGGCTGGGTCGGCCAGCAGATCGGTCCCTCCATCTTGCCGCGTTTGCGGGAGGTCGTCGCCCGCTATGCTCTCGGGCAGCCATTGGCCGCGTCCGGCATCGTGCTGGGACAACTGGGGCAGGATGCCGTGGCGATGGGCGCGGCCACGCTCGCCCTTGACGTCTTCCTGACCGAGGCGGGCGACGACCACATCCGGCGTGCGCGGCGTGTCGCGGCGCATGTTAGCGCGTGAGGGGTTGTGTCATGTGTGTCAGTCTGTTCATGGGGGAAAGGAGGTGCTAACGCGTCCGCGTCCGGGATACGGTATTGCCGCCGCGACCATGGTCCTTGCGACGGCCGGCGCCGTTCATACCGGCTAGGCGCGTGCTGCGACGCCCCTCACGTCTGGAGGGGCATCTGCGCGCGGCCCACCGTGCCATCGCACAGGGCATAGACCTGCGGGGCTACCTCGCCTGGTCCCTGCTGGACAACGTCGAGTGGGCCGAAGGGTACTCCAAGCGCTACGGCCTCGTGTACGTCGACGTCGCGACCTAGACGAGGACACCCAAGCGCAGCGCCGCCTGGTACAGCGCCGTTATCGCGCGCAACGGCCTGTCGTGAGCGCGCCAGCGAAGGCATCGAGATCGTGAATGAGAGGGTCGGCTTTAACATAATATTCTGCCCTGTACGGGGCGTCCGGCGTGTCGAACCGGCTTGCCGGCACCTGTCTGGAAGCCGAGAAAGCCGTTGAATCGCGGTGCATCGCCAACAGAACTGCTCCACACGTTGGCAATCGCGCATCCGAAGTGGGCGTGACCGCCGTTATCGTCGAGTAAAAAGCGCGAACGAGGCGATGTACAGCGGTGGATGGGGCGTAGATTATGTTGGCGATGTACAGCGGTGGATGGGGCGTAGATTATGTTAAAGCCGACCCTCTGAATGAGATAGTGAAAGGGGGACGGCCACGTTCGTCGGCCGTGCGTGCGGTCGGTCGCACTCTCACCGCACTGATATAGATCGTCCACAGTCGCGCGCGCCATCTGGCGGCGCTCGTTCCCGTGTCAAGCGGCGTTTAGGAGAGACTATCATGCGCCCATTGTGGTGTGTCACCCTCACCGTCCTTGTGGCTCTCGGCGTGTTGACGCCCGCCATCTGGACCGGCAGCCCCCCGCACGACCATGTCGCCCTCGCCGCGCCCAGCGGCACAACGGTCCAGGACCGGCAGACGTCGCAGGCCGGGGATCGCCCACATGTCGCGCGCGCGCGCGCCGCCCTCGGCGCGGCCGATTTCCTCAAAGCCAGCGGCACGGTGCTCAGGAATGCGTCCGGCACGGGCTCCGTCGTCGCTCTCCATGGGACAAATCTTGGCGGCTGGCTCCTCCAGGAAGGCTGGATGTCCCCCCTGGGGGAGGCCGCCCTCGACCGCGCGGGCTGGGTCGCCTCCGCATCGTCGACAGAAGCCGGCGGGTCGCCGGCGAACGCCCTCGACGGGAACATCGACACGCGTTGGAGTACGGGCGCCGCGCAGGCGAACGGGCAATGGTTCGCGGTCGACATGGGAGCGCCCAGGACCTTCGATCAGGTGTCCTTCGATGCGGGGCCAAGCAGGGGGGATTATCCGGTGAGCTACACCATCCAGGCGTCCAACGATGACACGTCCTGGTGGACGGTCACCAGTGGCGCAGGGACGGGCCAGGACACCGTGGTGCAGACCACCGCTCAAACAGCGCGCTACATCAAGATCACGCAGAACGGCAGCAAAGGCAACTGGTGGTCCATCGCCGCATTCACGGTCTACGTCTCCGACGAGTACAGCGTGCGCCAGACATTGACCGACCGCTTCGGCGCGGCGACCACCGACAGCTTGTTCGCCGGCTATCACGACACATGGATGCAGGCGAGCGACCTCGACACCATCAAAGCCATGGGCTTGAATATGGTGCGTGTGCCGATCTATTGGCAAGTCTTGATGAATCCGGACGGGACGATGAAGCCGGATAGCCAGGCGTTCCGGGAGATCGACTGGGTGGTCAGCCAGAGCGCCAGCCGCGGCCTGTACGTCATCCTGGACCTCCACGGCACGCCCGGCGCCGCCTGCCCCTGGCAGTCCTGCGGCCAGGCCGGGGCGAATCACCTCTGGACCAATGCGACGGACCAGGAGTGGACCATGCGCCTCTGGCAGCGCCTGGCCGCCCACTACACCGGCAATCCCGCCGTGGCCGGGTACGACCTGCTGAACGAGCCCTTGGTGACGAACGGCGCTCCTGAGAACGCGACACAGGTGCAGCAAGTCTTCGATTTCTACAACACGCTCTATCAGGCGGTGCGCGCCATCGACCCGGACCACAGCATCATCATTGAAGCGTTCTATGATTGGGCGCAGGCCCTGCCCCCCTCGACCTATGGCTGGACGAACGTGGTCTACGAGCTGCACTACTATGACATGGCCGACCAGTATGACTGGACGGCGCAAAACCACCTGATCGATACCGCGGTCCAAGGGATCGCCGCGCATCAGGCGCAGTGGGATATCCCGGTGTATGCGGGGGAGTTCTGGTTCGGCCAGTTCACCGACCTGTACGGCAAATTCCTCTCGGGCCTGAATGCCGTGGGCGCGTCGTGGTCGAACTGGGCGTATAAGAACAGGAACACGGACGACGCCATCGGGCCGGACGGCGGTCAACAGGGCCTCAACTGGGGGTTCTATACCGCCGACACGCAGGCGATCCCCGACATCAACACCGACGCTGCCGGCACGATCGCGTCCACATGGAGCAAATTCGCCACCAGCTATTTCCAGCCCAATACGACGCTACAGCGCATCTTTTCCGCGTACGCAGCGATCGCCCCATCGGTCAGCATGAAGGTGCTGGCGACGAATGAGTATGTCAGCGCCGACGACTATGGCGCCAACCCGCTCATCGCCAACCGGACCGCGGCGCAGGCGTGGGAGATATTCCAGCTCGTCACCAATCCGGACGGCACGGTCTCGTTCCTGTCCCTGGCCAACAATACGTATGTCTCGGCCGACCTCAATCGAGGCGGTACGCTCGTCGCCGAAGCGAGCGGCATCCTGGCATGGGAGAAATTCAGGGAGGTGGCGAACAGCGATGGGACGGTCTCCTTCCAGGCACTGGCGAATAACCAGTATGTGTGTGCCGATCTGAACACCGGCGCGCCGACACTGATCGCGAATAGGGGCGCCATCGACACCTGGGAGAAATTCATCATCACCCCGTCTCCGTCTCCGTCATCGTGAGGCCGCCGTGTCGACCCGCGCCCATTCGCGCTGCGGACAGCCATGAGCGCGCGGATGACCTGGACGCCTCTCACCCCCAGGCCGGGTTGAATTGGAGGAAACGGCTTCACGGTGCGCCGCACGCCCGCTACGCCGCTCAGCTAGCTTGGAAATTCATGAGCGCGTCAGCGAGGCGTCACAAGGCGTTGACAGGGGCGTGAGACGGTGCCAGCCTCGCCCGTTTCGTCGCGTCGAGGGCAGGGTTGTGGTGGTGGCACGGGCGCTCCTTCCAAGGCGGAAACGCAACGGCGGAGGCCATCGAGGAACTGGCGTCGTTCGCGCGGGCTAAGTTCGCTGACCATGCGCTCCTCGATGGCCTCGACGGCCTGGTGGCACATGCCCACTACGTCCAGGCCAGCCGCCATCGGGTAGACCCACGGGACGCGCGCAAGGATCCGGGCGATGGCGACAGGGGCGTGGGACTCTGGGACAGCGACGGCGACAGCGCGCCCGGCGAGGGCCGCGCGATCGTCGCGCCGCGCCCGGCGGCGGGCTAACCGCTGACATAGGTACCTGATGACGGTGCGCGGCCTGCCCTCGTCGGTGGAGGCCGTCCCATCGCCCTCAGCTCGAGCCGCGGTGGATGAGGCAGGGCGATGGGGCGGCAGAGAGCTCGGGCGGGAGAGGTTCGCCCCTGCGCAACACGTCGAGTGTGTCGATCGCGCGCTCGCCGATCCCGATGCTGTCGAACCGGATGGAGGTCAACGTCGGATAGGAGAATTGGCAGAAATAGGTGTCGTCCGTCCCGACCAGCGCGATGTCCTCGGGGATGCGCGCCCCCCACTCGTGCAGCGCGGCGAGCAGGCAGAAGGCGTATTCGTCGCTGTAGCCGTAGACGCCCGTCGGGTGCGCCGCATCCCGTTGCCAGTCGGCGACGACGCGGCGCGCGTCCTCCATGGTCGGCCGCATGGGGACGGGGGTGAGCGTCGCGCCTTCATACCGTTCCATGGCCTTGTGCATGCCCGCGCGTCGGAGGGCGACATGGGGCTGGGGGACCAGATGGTCGGCAGGAACGACCAGCGCGAGCCGGCGATGGCCCTGGTCGAGCACATGCTGGGCGGCCAGATAGCCGGCGTCGAAGACGCGCAGGCAGACCGTGGGCGCGTCGTCGACCGGCTCCAGCGCGATGTAGACGCAGGCCAGGCCCCACCGGCGACGCGCCCCCTCTAGCGCATCCGGCGGGAACCGATCGGGGAACGTGACGAGACCGGCCGGGCGACGCTCGAAGAGGCGCGCGATCAACTCCCTCGGCTTGTCCGGCGCTTTCCGACCATCGAGGTACGGTGTGACGACGTACCCTAGCTGCCGGGCCCGTTCGTGCATCGCCCGCATCGCGTCGACGAAAAGAGGGTCGAGATTCAGCGCGACGGTGATCTCGTCGCTGCGGCCGCTGCGCAGGGCACGGGCGACGGCCGAGGGGCGATAGCCGAGCTCGTCGATCGCGGCCAGCACGCGCGCACGCGCCTCCGCGCTGACGTGATCGCTATGCGTCCCATTGAGCACATAGGACACGAGCGTCCGGGAGACACCCGCCCGCCGCGCGACGTCCCGGCTCGTCGGCAACGATCGGTCGCGCCCATCGCCATCTTTGCTCACGGGACTATCCACCGTCACCAATCACGATGCTCTCCCACTCACACCCCATCCCCCCTTCTGTCTTCTTGCATCCATCCTGCCCTGCGTACCGAGAGTCGTATCTCTCTCCATGGATTTTTTGCGAGAGGAATGACACATATCGGGTCATGTCACCTTTGACAAAAGTATGCCATGGCGCGTAGACTCTTATCAACTATCAACAAGGGTGGCACGCGTCACTTTTAGGTCTAGCATGCGCGTCCCCTACGACATAGGGGTCATGGCCGGCGGACTATCATGGGCTACCGGAGGGATGCTGGCATGGAAGACTTTACACAGCGCTTCATCTCCAATTCTCGCGGCACGCCGCGCTTCGATGCAGGCCCTCGGCATCGGCCCCATCCCCTGTTCCCTGACGAAGGAGGCAGTGCGCCGGTGCGTATCGCCAGTGGCCCGGATGATCCCCTCATCAACGTCACCGCTCTGGTGCGCCTCTCTGACCGTTTCCCGGCCACGAGGGGTTCCTGCTTATCCTCGCCATGATTCTCCTCGCTTCCCCACTCTTGTTCACCCGTTGTCCACATGGAACCCGGTCCCGGTCGAGGGTCGGGTTCCGCAGGGCACGAGGAAGGCGAAGCGCGAGACAAGAGCGAGCGCGTACATCGACATCAACGAAAGGAGAGAAAAGAACGATGGATGAGACGACCCCGGGCCTCGTTCCGGGCGCATCAGGATACTTGGCCTCTTCCTTGAACCCCGCGCAGGTGGACGACACGCCTCTTTCCGTACTGGACGCGCCCTGGACGGACGCGTCGCTGTCCCCCGATGAGCGGGCCGCGCTCCTGCTCGGCCAGATGGCGTTAGCCGAGAAGATCGCCGTGGTCCACGGGGAGTATGGCCCTTACGGCTTCTACAACACACCGCTCCCTCGCCTGGGTATCCCTGCGCTGACGATGGCCGACGGCCCCACCGGCATCCATGTGAGCAATGCGGCGGTCAACGAGGGGAAGGCCACCGCATTGCCTGCCCCCATTGCCCTGGCGGCGACATGGGACCCCGCCGTCGCGGAGCGGTATGGCGACGTGATTGGCGCCGAAGCGGAGGCGACCGGACACAACGTCTTCCTGGGTCCGGGGTTGGACATCGCCCGTGTGCCGGTCTTCGGTCGTCTCTTCGAGGCATTGGGGGAAGACCCCAGGCTGACGGGACAGATGGCGGCCGGCTACATCCGGGGCGTGCAGGGCCACCCCATCGTGGCCTGCGCGAAACACTACAACATGAATACGCAGGAGCAGCAGCGCACGAAGATCGATGTCCACGTCGATGAGCGCACCTTGCGGGAGATCTACACGCTGCCCTTCGCAATTGCGGTGGAGGAGGCCCAGCCCGGCGCGGCCATGGGCGCGTTCAACAAAGTGAACGGCCTCTTCGCCTGTGAGCAACCGCACCTGCTCACCGACATCCTCAAGCGGCAGGTGGGGTTCACTGGCTGGGTGATGAGCGACTACGGCGCGACACAGAGCACCGTCGAGGCCGCCAACGCCGGGTTAGACCAGGAGATGCCCGCCGCGACGTTCTTCGGAGACCGGCTGATGGAGGTCATTAAGGCGGGGCAGGTGAGCATGGCCACCCTGGACGACAAGGCCCGTCGCATCCTGCGCACCATGTTCGCCCGTGGCCTCTTCGAGCATCCCGTCCAGATCCACCCGTTTCCCATCCAGGAGCACGGACAATGGGCCAAAACGATCGCCAGCCAGGGAATCGTCCTGCTGAAGAACAGTGACACGTTGCTCCCCCTGGCAAGCGATGCGCTCCACGCGGTGGCTGTCATCGGGGCCGATGCCGACGCCAACATCGCGGGCGGGGGGAGCTCCCTCGTCAAACCCACGTACCTGGTGAGCATACGGGAAGGCATCCGCAGGCGGACAGGGGCGAGTGTCCCGGTAACGTACGCGGAGGGAGTAGACCCGCCCTCGGCGGCCGACCTGCTGCCCGGCCCCCCTCCGGTACCATCCTCGGTGCTCACCCCGGCAGGCTTCGGCGCGGGTATCCGAGGGCTGCATGCCGAATACTGGGCGAACACGCGCTTCGCGGGTGAGCCTGACCTGGTGCGCACCGACCGGCAAGTGGCCCTCAACTACGGCTTTTTCAACTACCCTGGCTTCAATGCGTCCTCACTGCCGCCAACGCCCGTGAAGTTCAACAATAGCCTGTCGGCGCGCTGGACGGGCAGCATCACCGCGCCGGCCACGGGCGACTACACGCTCTCGCTGACGCATCTGGGGACGGCGCGCCTCTCGCTGGATGATCGGCGTCTCATCGATGATCCAGGTGTGACGCTCTCGACCCAGTCGGCGACCGTCCACCTGGTCGCCGGCGAACCGCATGCGCTGCGGATCGAGTATGCCTCCGACCGACCGGACCAGGGCGCCTCCTCTCCGGGGTCGGACGCGAACGGGGGCTACGGGGGCTATGGTGGCGGGGGCGGGCTCGTTGGCGCCAAGCTGCGTCTGGGCTGGGAACGCCCGGTGGGGGCGATCTCCCCCCTGATTCAGGAGGCGGCCGCGCTCGCCGCTCGGTCGGATGTCGCCGTCGTCGTCGTGCGCGACTACAGCAACGAGGATGCCGATCGACCTAGCCTGACGCTCCCCAACGAGCAGGACGTGCTCGTCCGAGCCGTCGCCGCAGCCAATCCGCGCACCATCGTGGCGCTCGCCACCGGGGGTGCGGCCACCATGCCCTGGCTCGACCAGGTCCCCGCGGTCCTGGAGTGCTGGTACGGTGGGCAGGAGATGGGCAGCGCCCTCGCCAGCGTCCTCTTCGGCGACGTCAATCCATCGGGCAAGCTACCGGTCACCTTCCCGCGCAGCGACGGCGAAACGCCGCTTCCCGCGTCCGAGCAGTATCCTGGCGTCGACGGGATCGCCCAGTACAGTGAGGGGCTTGGGGTTGGCTATCGAGGCTACGATCAGCGCGGCCTTGAGCCGCTCTTCCCGTTCGGGTATGGACTCTCCTACACCGACTTCACCTACTCCGACCTCATCGTGGAATCCGAGATGGGTGAGGGTACCCGTCCCATCCAGGTGCGTTTCATGCTCACCAATACGGGGTCGCGCGCGGGCGCCGAGATTGCGCAGGTCTACCTTGGCTTGCCTGCGCGCACAGGGGAACCGCCGAAGCGATTGGTCGGCTGGACGAAGGCCGAACTGGAGCCGGGCGAGACCAGGGCGATCGGCGTGACGCTGGACCCCACGGCCCCCTCGCGTCCTCTGTCGTCCTGGAACGTCGACACGGACGGCTGGGAGATAGCCTATGGCGATTACGCGGTGTACGTGGGCGCCTCCTCGCGGGACATCCGCCTCACCGGCGCCCTGCGCGTCTAATTGACCATCGGTGCGCCCATCTTTCCGGCTGATCGCGTCGCTGGTGCGCACCAGGTAGAAGAAGACGTCGCCGGGGGTGCGGCGGTGGCCGTCGGGGAGCGTAAGCCCGCCCTGGGCCTCGACCGTGAGCGCCTGGCCGAGCGAGGCGCGCGCCTGATCGGGGCTGAGGCGGTCCACCGCGCGGGTGATGATGCGGATAGGCGGGGGCATGGTCTCGCCGAGCATAGCGGCGATGCCGCGGGCCAGCGCCCACACGTCGGGAGGCACGAAAGCGTACGACACGGGCGGCTGCACCGTCGCCGCTATCGTCGGCACCTCCGCTTCCGTCGTTGGCACGGCGCCAGACGGTCCCGCGCTTGCTTCCCCCACCGCGCCGGTCGGCGTCGGTATGTCGTGTCCCGCGGCCGTCGCCGCCGTTAGTATGTCATGTTCCACCGTGTGCTCCCGTCACGGGTCGATGCGCCAGGCGCCCTCGGCGTACACCAGCCGACGTTCCTCCTGGCGCGTGTCCAGGCGCGCGAGCTGGGCCGGGAGTCCGTCGAGCGCCGTTGTTATGTCGATAAGGTCCCGGCCCCTGACGGAGACAAATACGCCATCGGCCTTGAGTCGGAGCGTGGCCGTCGCCGGACGCGCCCCAACCCCAAGCGCGGCGGCGAGGGCCAAGGCGACGCCAGCCGGGGCCGTCGCGGGGATAACAAGCCGGGCCAGAGGCAGGGGCGGGCCGGACGCGGCCAGCAGGAGCACGCCCCAGGGGTGCTGCTCCTCGCCACGCACGGGCAGGAAGGCGTGGCGCTCGACCGTGACGCCGGCGGCGTGCAGCGCCTCAGTGAGCGCGTCTATGGCACCTCCGGTGATCTGATCCGTTGTAAGGGTTATAGATGCGAGGAGTCCACGGCGATCCTCTGCGTTGTCCCTGTGTTGGCTATCCCTATCCATCGCTCGCGCCATGCCCCCGTTGGACCTTTTCCCTGAGCCAAGCGAGGTCGGTTTCCAGGATACGCAGCACTGTTACGGGATCGGCGGCGAGTTGACGCGGCTCGCCATCGCGCCCCTCCCAGAGTTGGATGATATGAAGATCGCGAAGGCTGACCTGATTTGGGTCGACGGCTGATGGAACATCGGCCGCCACTGTTCCCGACAGCTCGATCATGACGGGTTGGGGTGCTACTGCCGGTTTAACCGGCGGAGTGGGCACAGGGGAGGATGCGGTTGCTGGGGGCAGGTTCGGCCGATTGGGGTGGTCATGCCACTCCTGCTGATCGAAGCCACCACTGTCGGTCAGGTTTGCCGGTTTAACCGGCACGTTCACCACGTCGTCTTGCCTCTCGACATCGTGTGGTGGGGCGCTCGGTGAGGGGGCGGCTGCCGGTTTAACCGGCAGGGTACGTTCCAGGGCGACCGCTTGCACGTCCTTGACCTTGACCCGCTCGCCCCGTTCGGCCCGTGTCAGCAGATTCGCTCGCGCGTCCTCATCGGCCAGTTCGGCAAGTTCAAGGGCGACCGTTGGACCAAGCGTGCCGATCGTCACGGCCGCAGCGATGCGTGGGTCCCGCACGATCTTGAGCTTGCCGTCCACGTAGCTATGATTCTTGCCCAGGCGTTCGGAGAGGGCGCGCGCGGAAAGCTCGAACACCTCCATCATCTGCTGCAGGGCGCGGCCCAGGTCCACCGGGCTCAGGTCCTCGCGGAACACGTTTTCGACCAGGGCCAGCTCCCGTAGCTGACGATCGTTCAAGTCGCGCACTACGCAGGGAACCGTCTCAAGGCCGGCGCGTTGCGCAGCCCGCCAGCGGCGCTCTCCGGCCGCGATTTGATACGTGTCCTCCTCGCCCGGCGTCTGTCGCACGAGCAGGGGTTGGAGGACGCCATGCGCGCGGATCGACGCGGCCAGCTCATCGAGCGCGACGGGCTCGAATCCCTCTTCCGAGCGGGGCTGGAAGGGGTTGGGGGAGAGGCGCGCGACGGGGATTTGCCGGGCGTTGGATAGGTCGGTCACGCCGTCGGGGAGAGACGAGCGGAGATAGTTGCGGAACATGGAGCGGCGGCCGTCCTTATCCACGCGCCACCTCCGTCTCTATCTCTGCCTTGGTCGACGCCGCAGCCCAACGCGCCAGCAACTCGTCGGCGATAGCCAGGTAGGCTTGCGCCGCGGTGTCCCGCTCGGCGTAGTCGAGGATGGATTGACCGGCCTGCATGGCCTCGTTCACGCGCGTTGAGCGGCGGACCTCGCCCAGGATCGGGATCTCGTCGCCGAAGGCCGCGCGCACGTCCTCGGAGACCTCGCGGCTGTGGCGCGTGCGCGTATCGACCATGGTCAGGATAATGCCGCCGACCGTGAGGCGCGGGTTCAACTTTTCGCGGCGCATCTCGCGCACCGTGTCGAGCAGTCCCTTAATGCCGATCACGGCCATGTACTCGGGCACGACGGGGATCAACACGACGTCGGCCGCGGTCAGGGCGTTGACCACAAGGACACCCAGGCTCGGCGGGCAGTCGATCAGGATGGTGTCGTAGCGCGCGGCGGCCGGGGCCAGTACCTCGGCGAGGACATATTCGCGCCGGCGCACGTTCGCCAGCACATGCTCGGCGCTGGCCAGGCCCTTGCTATTTGGCAGCAGGTCGAGGTTCGGCCCCAGCGGCGTGACGTACTCCTCGAGCGGCGCGGCTTCGCGGCGGGTGATGTAGTGCTGCAACACGTCGGCGACGCTCGCGGCCGGCTCGTGGACGCCGGTGGCGATGCTCAGGCTCGCCTCTTGGGGGTCCAGGTCCACCAGCAAGACGCGCTGCCCGCGCCGGGCCAACGCGCTCCCCAGGCTTGAGGTGGAGACCGTCTTGCCTACCCCGCCTTTTTCGTTGACAATGGCGACGATCGTACTCATAA